>JABLTL010002753.1_pt1 | contig 31684 bp, 34 predicted proteins | sample 7160151 | NCBI WGS metagenome assembly JABLTL01 (sample SAMN14651223, study PRJNA627086) | human gut metagenome | isolation source: feces | host: Homo sapiens
ATAAAGAAGCTGGTTCAATATGTGAGAATTTAGCAGAGTGTGGAGTTGAACTACCAAACATTATAAAAGATAAATTAGAAATATTTAATTCAGATAAAGAAGATCGTGAGTAATCATGGTCTTTTAATTTTATAAAAATATATTAAGAAAGAAGGAATTAAAATGAAAATTGGAGTAAATGATGGACATACTTTAAGAGGTGCTGGAACTGGAGCAGTAGGAATTATAAAAGAAGGAGAGCATACTAGATTAGTTGGAGAAGAAGTAAGAAGATTATTAAAGGAAAGAGGAAATACTGTTTATAACTGTACAGTAGATTATGCTAGTACTACAAATGAAAGCTTATCTTTAGTAGTGCAACAAGCAAATAGAGAAGATTTAGACTTGTTTATTGCAATTCACTTTAATGCAGGAGGTGGACAAGGCGTTGAGGTGTATACTTACGAAGGTAGACAATATCAAGATGCAATAGATGTTTGTAATAATATATCTGCATTAGGATTTAATAATAGAGGGGTTAAAGCTGGAACAGGACTTTATGTAATCAGAAAAACAAAAGCTAAATCTATGTTAATAGAAGTTTGCTTTGTTGATACAGAAGATGCAAATAAATATCTTGAAGTTGGATATAAGGAAATTGCAAAGGCTATAGTAGATGCGTTGGATAATCATGTAGTTACTAATCCTATTGTTAGTGCTCCCATTGTTGAAACTAAGCCAGTAAATGTTGATGAATGGGTTAGAGAATTACAACATGAATGTAATAAGCAAGGTTTTTCCAATCAAAAAGTAGATGGAATAGCTGGACCAGCAACTTTAGCTGGATGTCCTGTTGTTAGAAAAGGAGCGAAAGGTAATGTAACTAAGTTGATTCAAAAGAGATTATTAAGTTTAGGTTATAAATTACCTAAGTGGGGAGCAGACGGAGGGTTCGGCGATGAAACTGTTGAAGCCGTAAAATCATTACAAACTGATAAAGGACTTTCAGTAGATGGTATAGTTGGGCAAGATACTTGGAGAAAATTATTAAATTTATAATTACTAAAGGCTAGTAGGTAGGATATATAAATCTTGCTTACTAGCCTCTTTTTGTTTTGTTGATTTATGACATATTTTGTCGAAAATATTGATAAATATAAGTACAAACTATAAAATAAAAGAAGCTACATATATGATTTGCAGATCATGTAGCTTCAAAAGAATAAATTGTATTTCATTAATATACCTCTATTATACTTGGTTTATTTTTGAAGTGCAAGGAATAATGGAGGATTTAAAGGTGAGAAATGAAATTAATAAAAGACTTTTACAAAAAACGATTTTAGAAGAATATCCTGTTTATATGCAAATGGATTTGCTTAATTTTTTAGAAAAAGAAAAACTTATACATAAAAATTCTAGAAAAAAGAAGTCAGAAAATTTATTAGATGTTACAGAAATACCAACTGTTAGAAAAAGATTAGAATTTATTTTTGAAAAATTGAATAATATATATAGAAAATGTGAAGAATTTGAATATTTAAGAGCTTATAGATATTTCACTATATTCAAGTTTAATGAAATTAAGGATAATATTATAGATGAATTATTAGATGATGAATCTATAATTAAGTATGGAGAAGATGAATTTATAAGCTTTACAGCTCAGAAACCTACAGTGAAAATAGAAAATAGTAAAATAATATTTAAATTTAATTTTTATTTAACCAGTAAAGATGATAAAGATGATAAAATAAAATATCCTGTTTTAGTAGTATTAGATAAACAAGAAAAAATAGTTGAAATAAGACTTGATAGTGTCAAATTTAAATATAAAGATAAAGAAAAGTTTTATAAGGAAAATATAGACAAGGTAAAAGCATGGATAGAATCAATTTTAAAAATTAATGTTGAAACAATTGATTTTCAAGCTATTTCAAAATATATTAAGGAAAATAAATCTGATGAAGTAATAATAACAGCACTAAAAATGAGAAGAAATGGGACAATGGCTGTTTTAGACTCTGCAAGTAATGAATTCCTTACTATTCCAATCCTTGGGGAGTTAAAAGAATTATTAAAAGAAAATGATGAAATGTTCTTAAAAAATGAAGATACTAAAGGGATTAAGAATATATTAGATAAATTTATTAAAAATATTGAAGAAACTTCAGAATTACCTTCAGTAAAAATACTTTGGCATGAGAAAAAAATAAAGATTGTAGTTTTAGAAGCTTATAAAGATTCGGATTATAGTTTATTAAAGCTTTTAGATGAATTAAAAGATGGAGAGTGTATGGATTATGTTACAGAATACCTTATCAAATGTGAGAAAGAAAATAGAAGACAATTGTATTCTGACTAAAAAACAGCTAGAAAAGTTTATGAATTATCTTGAATTATTGAAAGTTAATGATAGAGTTTATCCAAGTAAAATAAAGAGCGATTTATTAATCGATTATAAGACAGCGTATATATTATTAGATATTATAAAGGATTTAGGATATTTAGAATATAATTACGAGTTATATTGCTCTAAATGTGAAAGATTTATAGATGAAAAACCTCTAAAAAGTTTATCAGAATTTAAAAAAGATTTCTATTGTGATGAAAATCATATATTAAATCCGATAGATGATACAATAGTTATTTACAGGGTGATTAAAGTTGATTAAAAAAGGATTATCACCAAAAGAATTAATAAATATTAATGATGAATTTGATGCAGAAAAAGCAAAAGAGGATATAATAAAAAAAGTAAATAAATTCAAAGAGTTAATTAAGTGGTCTGATGAACAATTAGAAGAGTATAGAAAGTTATATGATGAATTCATTAAAATTAATAAAAAAAGAAAAAATGATGAAGAAACTCAAAAACAAAAGGGGGATGCGTTGGAGAAACTAGTAAATTTTATATTTAATAATAGTTTCTTTTTAGAGGTTCATCCTAATAAACGCAATTCAACAAATGAAATTGATCAATTTATTACTGTTAGTGATTATGGGATGCAAGCTTTTCACGAATTTAATTTTAATAGAGCGTTATTAGGATTAGATGAAAATCATTTTATTTGTGAATGTAAAAATTATAAAGGAAAGATACCTGCTACTTGGATAGGAAAATTTAATACTTTACTTAATACATGTGGTGAAACTAGATTAGGGATAGTGTTTTCATATCATGGATTAACAGGAAAAGAAAATAATTGGTATGATGCTCATGGATTAACAAAAATAGTGTATAGAATATCAAGAGAAGATTGGCGAAAATTTATACTAGATTTTAATAAAGATGATTTTGAAAAATTATTAGATAGAAAATTTAATATATTTGATATAATAAAAGCTAAGAAAAAAGCATTAATTTCAGGAGTTGATTCATATAAATTTTTAGATGAAAATCATAAAGGAAGCAAAAAAATGCGAGAGATTTATGATGAAATAGTTTTATAAAAAAAGCTTAAAAACACCAGAGGAAATCCTGGTGTTTTTTGATTCTAAAAAATAAAACTAGCTACAAAGCAACTAAAAACGATATAAAAATAAATAAAACAATAAAAGTTAGACATTTTATTTAAAGATATCTAACTTTTATTATTTTCTTAGTGATTTATAAATAAAATTTATTTTATGCGTAAACCTATTTAAGTATATCATATGTTAATATTAAAATCAAAAATAAAAAAAGTATCAAATTGAACCTTTTATATAGATAATATTACAAAGTTGAAGTGAAATTATTTAATTTATTAAATATATATTATACACCAATATAAAATATATATTTACAAAAGAACATATGTTCTATAAAATATATATAAGAGTATTTAAAAGGATGTGATAATATGCTAAAACCACCTATTTGTAGAGTAGGAGGAAAATCAAAGTTAAGAAAAACTATAATAGAAATGATTCCAGAGCATACATGCTATATAGAATTATTCTTTGGAGCAGGATGGGTATACTTTGGAAAAGAGAATAGTAAGATAGAAGTTATAAATGATATAGATAAGGAGTTAATAAATCTATTTAGAACAATAAAGTATCATGCTCCAGAAGTAGAGAGATTATTAGAATATGAATTTAGTGGACGAGATATATTTGATGAATATAAAAATTGTACATTAGAACATATGACAGAAATTCATAGAGCTATAAGGTTTTTATATTTAATTACTCAAAGTTTTGCTGGTAAGGGGAATAATTATGGATATGGAACAACAACTAAACCAGGGCAGCAAATATTTTATAAGGAAACATTATTAGAGTTAAGGAATAGATTAAAAAATACATATGTAGAAAATCTATCATTTGAAAAAGTTATTGATAAATATGATAGAGAACATAGCTTTTTCTTTTGTGATCCTCCATATATTGAAACTTGTGGATATGGAAATAAATTTGGAGAAGAAGAGCATAGATTATTAGCTAATAAGCTTAAAGAAATAAATGGGGAATTTTTATTAACAATAAATGACCATCCTTTAGCTAGAGAATTATATAAAGAATTTAATATAAAAGAAGTTGAGGTAAATTATTCTTTATCAAGAGAAACTAAGGCAAGGGGAAAGTATAAGGAGTTAATAATAACTAACTACTAAATTATTTAATATTGTATATGTATAGTTTATTAGAGTGGGTTTCATATCTGCTCTATATTTTTTATAAAAGTTATATAAAAAGCCCTAGAGTTAAATTCTAAGGCTTAAATTTTAAATAATATTATTATCTTTTAAAATATAAAGTTTTGATCTTTTTATATAGCTTTTTTCATTTTCCCAATCTGACCATGAAGCTTGACTAAAACCATATTTTAATGAAGCTGATTTTATTGTCAGATTATTTTTTTGTCTAAATTCCTTTAGCTTATTTGATAAGTTGTGAGTATCTTCTAAATATTTATCAAAAAAATATATTGTATCAAGATTAAATATATCAGCTAACTTTTTAGATATATTTCTTCCAGGTAATCTCCTATTTGATTCTATATCCTTTATGCATGAACCACTATTAAAACCAACTAATTTAGATAATTTATCTTGAGTTAAATTATTTTTTAAGCGATAATATTTTAATTTATCTCCTATTGTTTCTCCAGTTAATATAAGATTTATATTACATGTACTTAAAATGTTATAGGATTGCCTGTTGCATCTGTATAGAAAAGAGCCTTTCCATGATCGGCATAGTGACCATCTAAACCAGCAGCTTTAATATCAGCTATTGACGCGTTATCCATTAGTTGATATACCATGGTTCCTAGTATTTCTACATGAGCCATTTCTTCAGTTCCTATGTCAGTTAATAGACCTTTTGCTTTGTTTGTTGGCATTGAATATCTTTGATTTAAATATCTAAGAGCAGCACCCAATTCACCATCAGGACCACCATATTGGGTTATTAAAAGCTTTGCCATTTTTAAATCAGAAGATTTCAAATTAACTGGATACTCTAATGTTTTAACATAATACCACATAAACTATTCCTCCCTATTATTTTCTTTTTCCCAAGGCCAAGCGCCATCAATCCATTTATCAGGATTTTGAATATAAGATGAGCCAAAGTTAGTTAAAGGACCATAGTTTTGTTCATAATCCCAAACTAATTTGCTTAATTTAGAAGAAATTAGTTTATAATCATCAATTGCATCTTTGCAATTTGGAAAATTATCTAAATATAAATTTAAATCTACAGCAAAAAATTGTAATTTTCTAATTGCATTTAAATGTTCATTCTTAGTCATGTTTTTCCTCCTTAGAATACTTAATTGCGCAATAAGGACTATATAAATCCTTAAATATTGTTCCTGCATAAAAAGCAGCATTCATATCAAATAAATTTTGATATGGTTGTAAAACAATGCATGATTTAGCATAAGTTTTAGGAGCAAAAACCTTATATGATTCATAACAGTTCTTTTTTGTATCAGAACAAGCAATATTGCAAGAAACATCAGAAGTATCATCTATACAATCATTGCAGTTTATACATTTATCCATTCTTTCATAGTACATAAAAGTATATCCTTTCGTAAATTTATCTACAATACACTTTATGTATAAAATTAAATAATGTGATAAAAGAATGTCGAATTAAATAATTTTACTTTCTTTATGCCCACAACAATCACATTTGAAATAAATTTTTCCATGAACATGATTATCATATCCATATTTAAATTCATGCATAACTTCTCCACAAATAGGACAATTAAGAGTTAGTTCTTTAGTTTTAATTTTTTTGTTCATAAATAGTCTCCTTTTAATTAAATTTTTAAAGTAATTATTATATAGTATATTTAAAATTTCAAGTATGAAGAAAAATAAATATATAAATAATTAAATAACAATAAACGACTTTATTTGCAAAACAGTGAAAAAAGTGTAAAATATAAGTTAAAAAATAAATTAAATAAGGAGTGGTATATGAAGATGCAAATAACATTAAATATTTTTGAAACTATGGCATTAGTAACAGCAATATATTATTTAGGAAAGTTTTTAAGAACAAAAGTAAATTTTTTATCAAAGTATTGTATACCAGCTCCTGTTGTTGGAGGGCTTGTTTTTGCAATAATTACATTAATATTAAAATTAACTAATTTAGCAACTATAACTTTAGACACAACATTACAAAATTTATTTATGACAATGTTTTTTGCTAGTGTTGGATTTACAGCTAGTTTTAAGATTTTAAAAAATGGTGGAATTAAGGTTATAATGTTCTTAGGGTTAGCGATACTTTTAATAGTTTTTCAAGATATAGTAGGAGCTAGTCTTGCAAAGTTATTTGATTTAAATCCACTTTTAGGATTGTGTACAGGGTCAATATCAATGATTGGAGGACATGGAACAGCAGGTTCATTTGGGCCATTACTAGAAGATATGGGTATAAGTGGAGCTACAACTGTTTCTTTTGCAGCAGCTACATTTGGATTAGTTATGGGAAGTTTTATTGGAGGATTTGTAGCAAAAACCTTAATAGATAATAAAAAATTAAAAACTCCTAAGGAATCAAATGATAATTCTATTCCATTAAGTGATTTTCATGAAGATAATCAAGTTGTTCTTTGTCAAAATAGATTGATGAAGGGGTCAAGTTTTCTTTTTTTATCAATGGGAATAGGGTCAATAATTTCAGGATTAATTCAAGGAACAGGATTAACTTTTCCATCTTATATAGGAGCAATGATTGCAGCTGCAATTATAAGAAATTTTTGTGATATAAGAAAAATTGAAATAAAAGAAAAGGAAATTGAAGTAATAGGTAACATAAGTTTAGGATATTTCTTATGTATAGCATTAATGGGATTAAAATTATGGGAATTATTTGATTTAGCATTGCCATTAATAGTAATGCTTTTAGCGCAATCTATACTTATGGCTATATTTGCATATTTTATTATTTTTAGTTTTATGGGAAAAGATTATGATGCTGCAGTATTTGCATCAGCAAGCTGTGGGTTTGGAATGGGAGCAACTCCTAATGCAGTAGCTAATATGGATGCTCTTAGTAATAAATATGGTTTTGCACCAACTCCTTATTTGGTAGTGCCTATAGTAGGAGCTTTATTTGTAGACTTTGTTAATTCAGCAGTGATAACTTTATTTGTAAACATACTTACTTAATGATAAATTAAAATAGGAAATAATTAAAACTTATAAAAAAATATTTATATAAAAGGAGATAAGAGTTATGAAAGCATATGAAAGGTTAATTAAATACGCAAAAATATATACAACATCTGATCCAACATCAGAAACAGTACCATCAACTAAAAGACAATTTGATTTAGCACATATTTTAGTTGACGAAATGAAAGAAATAGGAATTCAAGATGTTAGAGTAGATGAAAATTGTTATGTTTATGGAGTTATTCCAGCAACTAAAGGATATGAAGATAAATATAGCATTGGATTTATTGCGCATATGGATACTGCACCTGCAGCACCAGGGGAAAATGTTAATCCTCAATTAGTTGAAAATTATGATGGGAAGGATATAACACTTTTAAATGGAACTATTTTATCTGTAGAAAAATTCCCACATTTAAAAAATTTAAAGGGAAGAACATTAATTACTACAGATGGAACAACTCTTTTAGGAGCTGATGATAAAGCAGGTATAGCTGAAATATTAACAGCTTGTGAAAGAATAATAAATGAAAATATACCTCATGGAAAGATATGCATAGGATTTACTCCAGATGAGGAAATTGGAAGAGGGGCCAATAAGTTTGATGTTAAAAACTTTGGAGCACAATTTGCTTATACAATGGATGGAGGAGTTGAAGGTGAAATTTCTTATGAAAATTTCAATGCATCTGCTGCAACTGTTGAAATAAATGGAGTATCTGTTCATCCAGGTTCAGCTAAAAATACTATGATAAATGCTACAAATGTAGGAATTGAATTTGATAAAATGCTACCTCAAGGTGAGAAGCCAGAACATACAGAGGGATATGAAGGATTTTATTATTTAGAAAGTTTTAAGGGAAATACTGATCATGCTGTATTAGGATATATATTAAGAGATCATGATGAAAATAAGCTTGAATCTAAGAAAGCAACTTTAAAATTAATTGAAAAATTATTAAATGAAAAGTATGGAGAAGGAACAGTAAAATTAACTATTACAGACCAATATAAAAATATGGCGGAACATGTTAAACCTTGTATACATTTAATTGATAATGCAATAGATGCAATGAAAAGCTTAAATGTTATTCCTGTAATTGAACCAATAAGAGGAGGAACTGATGGAGCAACACTTAGTTATATGGGATTACCTTGCCCTAACTTAGGAACTGGTGGATTTGCATTTCATGGTGAATATGAACATATTACTGTTGAAGGTATGGAAATTGCAACCAATATAATAATTGAAATATTAAAAAGATATGCAATGTAACTTTATGCAATTATAACTGTTTTTTAAGTAGAGTAATTTTTAGTTTTGCTCTACTTATTTTTATATTAAGTTATAGATATATTAAATATAGTTAATAAGTAAATTAAGGGAAAATAAGAACATGCTTTCACATAATATAAAAATATAGTAAAATTAATAATAGAACATAGTATATTTTTGCAAAGGATGAAGGGATAGTTAAATGAGTGGAAAAGAGCATATGATAGTAGGAACTACAGCTACAGCAACTATGGGAATTGGATTTTTAGTTACTAAAACTTTTGATAGTTTTATTTATTTAATTCCATTAATTATTGGGGGATTTATAGGTTCGTATATGCCGGATATTGATTCTCATAATTCAAAGGCTAGACAAGTCTTTAATAAGATATTAACATTTTTAATAATAGCAATAGTTATTGGTTATATTTTAGGCGTTGCGCTAAATGTAACAGATATTATTAGGTTTTTAGAAAATAATTTTAAAAATTATTTTGCTGCTATTATATTTTGTGTTTTAACTATATTAGGTAAGTTATCACCACATAGAATGTTTACTCATAAATGGCTTGGGACACTTGCTTTTTGTAGTTGTGTATATTTTATAGGTGATACTTATTTAGCATTAGGATTTTCAATGGGATATATATTACATATAGTATGTGATAGGTTTTCACCTAGAGGCAAAAACTTAAGATTTTTTGAATTTAAGCTTCCGTGTAAAAATTCAAAAAATAAAACAACAATAGCATGGTAATTTTTTTGATGAACAATAATGAGGTGAAATAATGATTAACTATGATTATAGAGAATTAACTGGTGAAGTTATTACAAGAGAAGATTTTGAATATGAAGAGGAAAGAAAAGGTTGGAATAGGGCTATAGAAAAGTATCCATTAGTCATTGTATATTGTGAATGTGAAGAAGATATTAGAAATGCAATTATATTTGCAAAAACAAATTCACTTTCAGTAAGAATAAGAAGTGGACGTCATCATTATGAAGGATATTCTACAGGAAATGATATAGTAGTAATTGATGTAAGCAAGATGAACAAGATATATATTGATGAGGAAAATTCAAAAATAAAGATTCAAGGTGGAGTTAAAAATAGAGAATTATATGAAGTTACAGGAAAAAGAAGATATCCATTTCCGGGTGGGGGATGCCCAACAGTAGGTGTAGTTGGATTTACATTAGGAGGCGGATGGGGATATTCATCTAGGTTATTAGGACTTGGTTGTGATAGACTTGTTGAAGTTGAGCTAATAAACTGTAATGGAGAACTTGTAATTTGTAATAAGGAGGAAAATGAAGATTTATTTTGGGCGCTAAGAGGTTGTGGCGGTGGAAATTTTGGTATAGTTACTTCTATGACATTTAATTTGCCATCTAAAGTAGAAAATGTTACATTAGTAAATATTGATTTTACTAATATAGATATTGAAGAAAATATTGATTTAATAGAAAAGTGGCAAGAATTATATAAAACATTAGATAAAAGAGCTAATTTTAAGTTAGTATCTTATAACTGTTTAGAAAGAGGAAGAGGAGCTAAAATAGTAGGGCTAATTTATGGAGATAAAAAATTAGCTAATGATATATTAAGACCCATAAAGGATATTGTATCAGAGGGGATTTATAAATTAGAATATATAAGTATATTAGAAGCAAATAGAATAATACAAGATAGTCATCCAGAATTCGAAAAATATAAAAGCGCTGGTAGATTTGTTTATAAAGATTATAATAGGGAAGAAATTGCAGAATTATTAGAAATAATTGAAGAAAGAGCAGAAGGCTCAAAATACGCAGCAATTACACTTTATGGTTTAGGAGGAGTAATAAAAGAAGTTAAAAATGATAATACTGCATTTTATCATAGAAATGCTAATTTTATATTAGGTTTCCAATCAGTTTGGGAAGATGCCAGATTTACTTTAGTTAATAGAAGATGGTTAGTAGAAAAATTAAAATACATAAAAACAATAACAGAAGGAGCTTTTATTAATTTTCCTTGCTTTGAAATAAATGATAAATCACAAACTTATGAACAAGAATATTATGGTGGAAATACAAATGTTCTTAAATTAATAAAGGAAAAATATGATAAAGATGATTTCTTTAATTTTGAACAAGACATTAGAATAGAAAGAAAATTATTTTATGATTTTCTTGTAGAATAACATTTAAAATAAATATATTTGAAAAATAAATCAGTAGAATTAATAGTGAGTTGCACCCTATCAAGTAGACAGGGTGCAGTTTACAGAAAAATTCTGCTGATTTTGTTATTTATAGGATTATTGATAATGTTTATATAATTTTTTAATATTTTTATATTAGAAAAATGATATAATATAATTTAAATGATTAAAAGGCACAAAGGAAAAAGTGTTTAGTTTGAATTAAGGAATGATAAAGATGTCGATAATAGATTATAGAACGTTGGATTTTAAGGCAGCAAGCGAAGTTTTGGAGGGTAAAAATATAGTATTTACAGGAAGAGGGTTTTTAGTAAGAAGTGAACTTATGAGGCTTGCAAGACAAGCTGGAGCTAATGTGGAAAGTATAGTAACTAAAAAATGTGATATTTTAATTGTTGGTGAAAAGCCAGGTAGCAAATTAAGAAAAGCTAAAATTTTAGGGTGTGAAATAATTACAACAAATGATTTTAAAGAAATATTAGAATGTAAGAGAAAAAATAAAGAGAATTTTATAGATGAAGATATATTAAATATAAATGTAAGTAAAAATATTAGTGAATCAATAAATATTTTTAAAAAAAATATAGTATTACTTATACATAATGATGTAATTAAGGAAAGAGTAATTAGAAAGATAAAACTTAATGGTGGAAATATTTTAAATAACATTGAAGAAGAAAGTGTTGATTTAATAGTATATCAACCACATTCTAAAATTAATGAAATTTTAGAAAAAGCTAAAAAAGAAAACATAAAAGTAATGAGTTTAGGAATTTTTAATAAAATGATTATGAGTTAAATAAATTTAAATAGATAGCGGGGAAAATAAAAATGAATGTAAAAAGGGATGGTCATATACACAGCCATTATTGTCCTCATGGAAGTAATGACAGTTTTGAGAGTTATATAAAAAAGGCAATAGAAGAAGAAATAGAAGAAATTACATTTACTGAACATATGCCTATGCCAAAGGGAATAGTATTAGAAGGTGCAAGTTCAGATTTTTTAGAAACATCATCTCCAGGAATAGAAGAAATAGATGAATATTTTAAAGAAGCAAATTATTATAAAGAAAAATATAAAAATAAAATTAAAATAAATGTAGGGTTAGAAGTAGATTATTTAGATGGTAGAGAAGAATTTACTACTAATATGCTTAATGAGTATGGCCAATATTTAGATGATGCAATTTTATCTGTTCATATTGGAAGGTATAATGGAAAGTATTATGCTTTTGATTGTCTTGAATCATTTGAAGCTTTATTAAGTGATATTGGAAGTGTAGAAAAAATATATAATTTATATTATAATACCTTATTAAAGGGAATAAAAACTAATTTAGGAAAATATAAACCTAAGAGAATAGGCCATCCTACTTTAATTAGAATATTTAATAAAATATATCCTATAGATTATAAAAATTATGAAATATTTAAAGAAATAATAAGAAATGTTAAGAATAAAGGTTATGAATTTGATTATAATACTGCAGGATTAAGAAAAAAGTTTTGTGGAGAAATTTACCCAAGCGGATTATTATATGAATTAGCAATTAAAAATAATATAAATATGGTTTATGGCTCTGATTCCCATGAAGCTAAGGATGTAGGTTTTAACTTCAAATAAAACAATATAGTTGGAGGAAAAGATATGAGAAATTTAAAATTAAAAAATATAATAGCTATGGCTATGATATGTATTATGAGTACAGCTATTTATGGATGTGAAAAATCAAACATATCTAATAATAAAAATAATACTGAAGTTGAAGAAACAAATAAGAATAATGAAGTAAAAGATGAATCAAAAAGTGAATTAAAAGATGATAAAAAAGATGATAAAAAAGATGATAAAAAAGATGATATAGAAAATAGTAGTGAAGAAGTTAATAAAAAAGATACGAACAATAAAGAGGAAGAAACAAATACACAAGTTAAAACAGAAGTATTTAAATTATATTCTAAAGATGCAAATGAAGGGCAAGAAATTTATCTTGGAGAAGTTGAAATAAATAAAAATGATTCATTAAAGAATAAATTAACAATATTAGCAAATACATTAAGTGAAAAAGCATTTAGTGGCTTGCCAATAACACTTACTGAAATTAAAGAGGTAAATGGAAAGAAAATAGCTGTTTTTGACTTAAATGAAATTGGAAATAATGCAGGAGATACACCAATAGCAAATTATAAAGGAGTAAATTGGTATAATAATTATTTTGCTGGCTCTACTGGAGGAGATATAACTCAATATACATTAATAAATAATTTACTTCAAAAAAATTATTCTGGTGATTGGATTGATGGAGTAAAATTTACTTACAAAGGGAAAAAAATAGAATTTGATCATGTTCCAGCGTTAGGAGAAACTAATTTTTAGGGTGTATTATTTTTTAATACAATCTTTTTTAGACTAAAATCAAAGTAGTTCACATTATTGCTTTTATTAGATAATTTAAGTACAATAAGTTTTGTTATTAAAAATACGAGGTGATAGATATGAGTAGTATAGCAGGTAGTGGATGTGAGAGAATAATTCCAGAAGAAGCTAAAAAAACTCTTGAAGAAATAGAAAGAAGTATTGTTAAAAGATATAGAAAGCCAATATGGTCTAAATTTATAAAGGCTGTTAAGGATTATCAATTAATAGAAGAAGGAGATAAAATAGCTGTTGCAATATCAGGTGGAAAAGATTCATTATTAATGGCTAAGTTATTTCAAGAATTAAAGAAGCATGGTCAAGTAAATTTTGATGTTGAATTCATTGCTATGGATCCTGGATATCATCCACAAATAAAAGATTTATTAATAGAAAATTGTGAGCATTTAAACATTCCAGTACATATTTATGAATCTAAGATATTTGAAATAATTGATGAAAAAGCTAAAGATTATCCTTGTTATCTTTGTGCAAGAATGAGAAGAGGTTCACTTTACAATAAGGCTAGGGAGTTAGGGTGCAATAAATTAGCATTAGGTCATCATTATAATGATGTTATAGAAACAACAATGTTAAATGTACTTTATGCTGGAAACTTTAAAACAATGTTGCCAAAGCTAAAAGCAGATAATTTTGAAGGAATAGAATTAATAAGACCACTTTATTATGTAGAAGAAGAAGCTATAAAGAGATTTATAAAATATACAGGATTATGGCCTCTTAACTGTGCATGTATGGTTGCTGCTGAAAAAATAGGAAACAAGAGACATGAAATAAAACATATGATAGCTGAATTAAAGAAAAACTTTAATGATGTTGATAAGTCAATCTTTAAGGCTGCAGCAAATGTTAATATGAATTCAATTTTAGGATGGGAAAAGGACGGAGAAAAATATTCATTTTTAGATCCAGAAACTCCAAAAAGTAAGAAATAGAATAAAATGGTATATGCTGTTAATACTAAATATATAAATATTTAGTGGAGGTGTTATTATGGCTAAGAAAGGTCAAAAAGCTACTTGGGAAAATGATAATTTTCAAAATGCAAAAAAACCAAAGGCAGCAAAAGTTACAGAAATGAATCCAGTTGGAAATGGAAAGTAAAAAATATATTTAATATATAAATAAAATAAACTAAAGTACTAAAAAAGTATGTACTTTAGTTTATTTTTATATACAATATAATTATGAGGAAAATATGGAAAATGTATTTAAAATACAAATAAGGAGGAAGAAATGGATAGAGAAGCATTATTAAAGATGGATCCTAATATATTAGTTAGTATGATTAATATGAAATTAAGGGATTTTTATAGTAATATAGATTTACTTTGTGATGATTTTGATATAACTAAAGAAGAAATTATAGGAAGATTAGAATCAGCAGGATATAAATATAATAGCAATATTAATCAATTTAAGTAAATTAATAAATTATTGTTTATAAAAAGGGGAAGTTTTATGAATTTAAAAAAATTAAGCAAATTAGTTATTTTATTAGCAGCTTCTACTGCGTTAACAGCAACTTTAATAAAAGATAAAAAGGAAAATAAAGAAAGTAATGAATAAAATATTGCTTTTACATATTAAAATAAAGCTAATTATTAATTAATAAAATAGAAGTGATAAGTTTTTATTGCTTCTATTTTATTGCTAAAATTGAGGGTGGGGCAATTATAAATGAAAAAAAGAGTTGATTTAGTATCAGGAAACATTATAGGAACATTAATAACATTATCGTTACCTATATTAGGAACTTCATTTATTCAAATGGCATATAATCTTGTTGATATGATATGGATAGGAAAGGCTGGAAGTGCAGCAGTTGCAGCAATAGGAACAGCAGGATTTTTCTCATGGTTCGGTAATTCATTAGTATTAATTACTAAAACAGGCGCAGAAGTTGGAGTATCTCAATCTATAGGAAAAAATGATGAATGTGAAAGGAATTCATATATATATAGTAGTATAACATTAGCTTTAATAATGGCTATAGTATATACAGTTATATTAATTTTATTTAAGAAAAAGCTTATTGGATTTTTTAATTTAGGTGATGTAGAAATAATAAAAATGTCATTAGATTATTTAATTATTATTGCATTAGGTATGATATGTGCATTTTTAAATCCACAGTTTACTGGAATATTTACAGCATCAGGCAATAGTAAAACTCCATTTATAGTAAATACAATAGGATTAATAGTTAATATAGTTCTAGATCCAATTTTAATATTTGGAATAGGTAAGGTTAGTCCACTAGGGGTAAAAGGAGCAGCATTAGCTACAGTATTATCACAATTGTTGGTTACTATTATATTTATATATGTATTTATAAAAAATGGGTATAATTTTAATTTGTATAATAAGAAATTTATTAATTTAAAATATATTAAAAATATATGTAAATATGGTGGACCAACAGCAATTCAAAATTGTTTATTTACATTCTTTGCTATGCTAATAGGCAGGATAGTAGCTGTTGCAGGACCAGTAGCAATTGCAGTTCAAAAAGTTGGATCACAAATAGAGTCTATTTCATGGATGACAGCAGGTGGATTTGCAAGTGCATTAACAGCATTTGTTGGACAAAATTATGGAGCTAAAAGAATGGATAGAGTTTTAAAGGGATATAAGAGCACTCTTTTAATTTCTTGTATACTAGGTTTATTCACAACAATAGTTTTAATAGTTTTTGGAGAAAAGCTTTTTTCAATATTTATAAATGAGACTGAAGCTATTAAGCAAGGAGCAGATTATTTAAGAATTTTAGGGTATTCACAATTATTTATGTGTATTGAAATAACAACTAATGGAGCTTTTTATGGAATGGGAAAAACAATTACTCCATCAATAATAGGTATTATTTTTACTGGATTAAGAGTACCTTTAGCAATGTTTTTATTTAATATAGAATTATTAGGTATAAATGGAATATGGTGGAGCATTAGTAGTTCAAGCATAATAAAAGGAATTTTACTTATAACATTATTTACAATTATGGTAGTAAGACCATTAAGAAAAGAAATAGCTTTAGAATTTTAATATTTAAATAAATATATTGCAGATTAATTTTTAATGTAGTCTGCAATATATTTTTATTATCTTTTTATTACATGATAAATTTCAGGTGTATCCATAGTTATTTTTTTAAATGTATATCCCTGACTTTTATAATATTTAATTATCCCTCTAATAGCTTGAGCGGTAGTTTTATTTGCTGGAGCATTATGCATTAATACAACAACATTGTCATTTGTAGAAATAGCTCTCTTTAAAATTGTATCTGGAGATGAAGTTGGATTTGCACCATCTAATGTATCTTGGGTCCAATCATATATTTTAAAACCATGGGAATGAACGGTATTAGCCATTTCAGTACTTATTTTATAAGTACTATTATTAGTTCCAAAAGGAAATCTTAAAATATAGTAATTTTCACCAGTAACATCATAAAGAGCTTTTTGAACTTGAGTCATTTCATTAATAAAGCCTTCACAACTTCCATAAAGTTTATTTCTTTCATGAGTAAAACTATGTAAGCCTATACTATGGCCTTCATCTTTCATACGTATTATTATATCTTCTTGTCCTTTTATTTGATTTCCTATTATAAAAAATGTTGCTGGGACATTTTCATCTTTTAGTATATCTAATGTTTTTCGTGTAACATCTCCACCAGGAGCATCATCAAATGTTAAATAAACAACTTTTTTATTAGAGTTATCCTTATTATCATCTTTACAATAAGCATTTACATTTTGAAAAGTTAATAAAAATAATAATATAAATGACATTAAATAAAAAAATTTTTTTGACATACATAAATCACCCTTTCCTATAGATATTTCTTATAATTAATTTTTTATTAAATCATTTTTAGTATGTACAAATTACAAAAATATATTTCTTGATATTTTTATTAAAAGGGTATATAATAACAAAAAAGCTTTAAGTCGAAACAGAGAGTTCGGTAAGTTTCAAAAGTTTGTAGTATTAATTTTTATAGGATAACTATAACTTCTTACTGAATGTAAGAAGTATTTTTTTTACCTTTAATAACAGTCCAGAGAGGCTGCAAGGGGGAATTTTTATTCTCCTTAAAAAGAAATAGGGAGGGTGTTATAATGGCACAATATACAGGTGAATTATTACAGGAAAAGAAAAGTATTAAGGATGGAGTAATGAAAATTATTCTTGCAATGCAACATTTAATTGCAATGTTTGGTGCAACGGTTTTAGTACCAATTTTAACTGGCCTTGATCCATCAGTAGCTTTATTTTCAGCAGGTGTCGGAACACTAATGTTTCATTTATGTACTAAGGGGAAAGTTCCAGTATTTTTAGGATCATCATTTGCATTTATACCAGTAATAGTAGCAGTTTCGGAAAAATATAACGGTGATTTAAGATATGCGCAAGGTGGAATTATAGTAGTAGGATTGATTTACATAGCAATATCTTTTTTAATAAAAAAATTTGGATTAGATAAAATTAAAAAGATATTACCAGCTCAAGTAGTAGGACCTATGATAATAGTAATAGGATTAAACTTAATTCCAACAGCATTAGATATGACAGGAGTAACACAAATTGCTTCTGGTGATAAAAATACTATAGTAAGTGTAATAATAGCAACTATAACATTAACAATAGTTTTAGCAATAAAAAAGTTTAATAAAGGTTTTTTATCTCAAGTAGCTATTTTAATAGCAGTAGTAATTGGATATGTAATTAGTTTGGCTTTAGGACAGGTATCTACAACTGAAATTCAAAATGCAAGTTTAATAGCTATACCAAGTTTCACATTACCTAAATTTGATATGGGAGCAATTGCTATAATAGCACCAGTAATTTTAGCAGTTTTTATGGAACATGTAGGTGATATAACAACAAATGGAGAAGTTGTTGGAAAGAATTTTATTGAAGAGCCAGGATTAAATAGAACATTATTAGGTGATGGAGTTGCTACACTAGTGGCAGGATTAATAGGTGGTCCAGCAAATACAACATATGGTGAAAATACAGGAGTATTAGCTATGACTAAAAATTACAATCCTGCAATATTAAGATTAACTGCAGTATTTGCAATATTATTAAGTTTTATAGCTAAGTTTGGAGCTGTAATAAGAACAATTCCACAATCTGTAATGGGAGGAATAAGCTTAATATTATTTTCTATGATTGCAATTGTTGGATTTAAAACAATAAAAAGAGAAAAAGTTGAGTTTAATATATTTAATATCATAGTAATGGCATCAATATTAATAGTAGGTTTATCAAGTAATTTTTTACCTAATGCAATTAGTATTCAAATTACTGAAACAGTTAGTATATCTGGATTAAGTCTTGCTGCAATAGTAGGTGTAGTTTTAAATATTATATTAACGAAATTAAGTAAGGTTAAAAATAAATAATTCTTTTTAGGCACTAAGCTTATATTGCTTAGTGTCTTTTTTATTAGAGGCAAAGGTAAAATTATATTAAAAAATTATAAATTTCATTCACAAAATAACATTCTAATGCGTATTATGTAAATATATGCTTTAAGGAGGTTTTTATGCGTATCAAGATAGAGGATGATTTTGATAATGAATTAGAATCAGAATATAAATCAATAGATGATGATTCTATAATAGGAAATGGAGCATTATCAAATTCAAACAAAACAATAATTGAAGTAAATGCTACTAAAGTTGATGAAAGCAATATGGATGAAAACAATATAAATGATAACTTTGAATATACTAATGAAGAAGCTAATGTTTCAGAAAATAAAGATAAAAAGGAAAGTAAAACTTATAATTTAGATAATGGATTTAGCTTAGAGCTTCAAGGAGCAAGAATTGTAGGTGATACTTATGATGCAAATGAAAATGAATCAAGTGAAAATAAATTAAGTGAAAGTAAGCTAGTCAAAAATAAATCAAATGAGGAAGATAAAAATAATCTAAAAGAATATTTAAATGAAAATATATCATATAATAAAAGTTACTATATGAAGAAAAAAAGAAATGTGGAAATAAAAGGAAAAATTAGAGTTGTGTCAAAGTTAGGTGATAGAAATGGAAGCAACATTTCCGATGCAAAAATAAATTTATATGCTTTAAATGGATTATCACCTAAGTTTATTAGTTCTAAAGTTACAGATAAAAATGGAGTTGTTATTTTTGATAATTTATCTGAAGGTAGCTATAGAGTAATAGAAATAGTTAATAGAAAATATTTTGAAAAGCCAACATATATTCAATGGAATGAAGTAACTATTAATGATGAGTTGCAAGAAGAGAATATAATAGTTGTTAATAGAGTAAAGCGCCATTCAAGATAAAAGAAAAGGATTATGTAAAGGTAAAATGATAAATAAGTCTATTTTACTTTTATTATAATCCTTTTATATGATAAAATTACTTATAATATTTGAAAGGATGATATAAACTATGAAAATAAGGATAAAATATTTTGAAGGTGCAACTAAGCTTAAAAAAATAAGTAAAGGAAACTGGATAGATGTTTATGCATGTAAAGATATTTTTGTACCTTTAAATGAGAGATCAATGGTACCTTTAGGATTTGCATTAGAATTACCAACAGGATGGGAAGGGCATTTAGCACCTAGAAGTTCAACATTTAAAACATGGGGAATAATTCAAACAAATTCAGTTGGAGTTGTAGATGATACATATATAGGAGATAATGATCAATGGCATATGCCAGTTTATTGTTTAGAAGCAAAAAATGAAAATGGAAGTTGGATAAAGTCTGGAGATAAAATAGGGCAATTTAGAATAATGGAAGTAATGCCTGAAATTGAATTTGAAGAGGTTGAAGTCTTTGGAAATGATGATCGTGGAGGATTTGGTACTACAGGTGTAAATTAATATAAGGAGCAAGCATAAAACTGGCTTTTTTTGTTTAAAATACTAATTAGAAAAGGGTTGAGAAAAGTGTGATTGTAATTAAATGTAAAATATGTTAATATAAGTTATAAGAAGTTGGTTAAAGGGAGCAAGTGGGAAAATATGAAATACATTGATTTATCACATGAAATTAAAAACAATATGCCTGTTTATCCAGGAGATATAGATGTTAATTTAACAAAAGAAAAAGATTTCAATAAAGATGGATATAATATGTATTCTTTATATACAGAAATGCATGCAGGAACACATATAGATGCACCATTACATATGAAAGATAATAAGAAGTTTATTTCAGAATATCCTATTGAAAAATTTATAGGTAATGTTGCATTATTAGATGTTCGTGGAGAAAAAATTATAGAGCTTAAGGATGAATATTATAAAAATATAAAGGAAAATGATATAGTTATATTATTTACTGGATGGGATAATTTTTATGGAAAAGAAGAATATTATACCAAACATCCAATAGTTAGTATGGAACTAGCAGAACTTTTAATTAAGAAAAAGGTTAAAATGGTTGGCATGGATATGCCATCTCCTGATAGAAATAATTATGAAATTCATAATGCATTATTTGAAAATGATATATTTTTATTAGAAAATTTAACTAATTTAAATAAGTTATTATATAATGAAAAAATTAAATTATTTGCTCAACCATTAAAAATAGAAAGTGAATCTAGCTTAGTAAGAGCAATAGCAATTTACGAAGGCTATTAATGTAAATAAAATAACAGATTAGCAGATGTTAATCTGTTATTTTTTATGAAAAATTACTTTGTATTACAACTATTTATAAATTTTATAAATAGGTTAAGCATAGTATCATCTTTCAAAGCTAACATTTCAGGATGCCATTGAACTCCAACAACAAAATTTTTATTTTGCATTTCAATTGATTCAATTATTCCATCAGGTGAAATTGAAGAAATTATAAAGTTATTTCCTAAATCCTTAACAGCTTGATGATGAGCACTATTAACAATATACTTTTTACCTAATATGTTATAAATGATAGTATTTAATGTTATTTTTATTGGATGACAAGTATCTGATAAATGGCTATTTTGATTGTGTAAAATAGGTGATTGTATTGAGTAAGATATATCTTGATAAAGGGTACCTCCTGCAGCTACATTTAAAATTTGAATACCCCTACAAATACCTAATATAGGCATATTTAATATCAATGCCTTTTTAGTTATAGAAAGTTGATACCAATCTATTAAATCATTACATTTTCCAAGAAGTTTTTTTGGATATTCATTATATAATAATGGATTAATATCTGAACCACCAGGTAATAATAATCCATTACAAATTGATAATTGTTTTTCAATTATATCCTCATTTTTTATTATAGGAAGATAGATAGGAATTCCATTAGCTCTAGCTATACATTGTGAATAGTTATTATTGTTAAAATCAAAGTAATTTCCCAAAAATGATTCTCTAGATTCTTTATATAATGAGCCAACGATTCCAATAATAGGTTTAGTCATTTTATTCTCCATAAAATTGATATTATTTATTATATTTTAATGGGTAAAAAAGTGGAACAATTAAAAATTTTAAAGTATATAAAAGTTATTATTAAATTGATTTATATTAAGATATATAAGGTTTATAAAGAATGCAAGTTGTAATTATCATTAGGGGATGTTAAAATTATTAAATAATTTTAAAGAATAATATATGAAGAGTATTAAAAATAAAAAACTATTAAATAATTAAATATAGGAGATTAACTAATGAGGAAATTTAAAAAAGTATATATAGAAATAACTAATATATGCAATTTAAGTTGTAATTTTTGTCCAAAGACAAAAAGAAAATATAAATTTATGAATAGGGAAGAATTTAATTATATACTTAAAGAAGTAAAGCCATTTACTAATCATATATATTTTCATTTAATGGGAGAACCTTTATTAAATGAAAATATTGAAGCATTTTTAGAAGATAGTTATGAAAATGAACTAATGGTAAATTTAACGACAAATGGAACATTGCTTAATAAAGTTGGAGAAAAGCTTATTAAAGCAAAAGCTTTGAGGCAAATAAATATTTCATTACATAGCTTTGAAGCTAATGAAAGTAAAATTGAGCTTCATGAATACATAAATAATGTAACTGATTTTATAAATAATGCAACACAAAAAAGTAACATTATATGTGCAATAAGATTATGGAATATGGATAATAAAGAATTAAAAGGGGAAAATAACTTAAATATAGAAATATTAAGGATGCTAGAAAAAAATCTTAATTTGGATTTTTCATTAAGTGAAAAGCTGCAGGAAACACATAGAATTAAACTTAAAGATAAAGTTTATTTAAATATGGCAGAAAAATTTGAATGGCCTAATATTAATTTAGATTCTTCACAAGAAAAAGTATTTTGTTATGGATTAAGAAATCAAGTAGGGATTTTAGTAGATGGTACTGTTGTTCCTTGTTGCTTAGATAGTGAAGGAACAATAGAATTAGGAAATATTTTCAATACATCATTTACAAATATTATAGAAGGAAAAAGAGCATCAGATATATATAATGGTTTTTCAAAAAGAATGGCAGTAGAAGAGCTTTGTAAAAAATGTGGTTATGCAACAAGATTTAAGAAATAATTTTTTTATTTTAAATGCATTAAATAGGGGGATTAATTAAATTTGCATAGTGTACTAAGGAGGAGAAATGGAAGATAAACATCTAAAAAAAGAAATCAGCCTTTTTATGGCTACAATGCTTGTTTGTGGTAATATGATAGGTTCAGGAGTATTTATGCTTCCTTCAACATTAGCACAGGTATCAGGTCCGGGAGCAACAATAATTGCCTGGATTATAACAACAATTGGGTCAATATTAATAGCAATATCATTTGCAAATTTAGGAACTAAATATCCATCTACAGGTGGAGCCTATCAATATACAAAGGAAGCTTTTGGTGACTTTGCTGGATTCTTGAGTGCTTGGTTATATTGGAATGGATCATGGATAGGAAATGCAGCAATTATAGTTGCAATAACAAGTTATGCATCAGCAGTGTTTCCAAGTTTAAATAATTCATTAGTTTCAATAATATTTTCTAGTGCTATTTTGTGGATATTTACAAGTATTAATATTTTAAGTGTAAAAGTAGCAGGAAAGTTACAAGCTTTTGTTACTGTGTTTAAAATAGGATTTTTTACATTATTTATAATAGTAGCATTTTTAAATTTTGATAGTCAAAATATTATACCTTTATTTCCAGAAGGAAATGGATTAAGTACAGTTCCATTGGCAGCTACATCAACATTATGGGCATTTATAGGATTAGAAAGTGCTACAATAGCTGCTGGAGAAATGAAAGAGCCTGAAAAAAATGTAAGAAAGAGTACAATTTATGGATTACTAATTGCAGCTATTATATATTTAGCAATTAGTATTGCTAGTATGGGTGCTATGAGTAATGAAGAATTAGCGAATAGTGCAGCACCATTAACAGATATATTAACAAATGCATTAGGAAGTGGGCTTGGAAGAATATTAACTATTTCCGTTGTTATTTGCATATTAGGAACTATTATAGGATGGCTATTATCAACAGCAAGGGTTTCTTATGCAGCAGGAGTTGATGGAGTATTCCCTAAATTTTTGGGTAAAATAAATAGTAAAACTGGAACACCAGTAAATTCACTTATAGTTGGTTCTATTTTAGTTAATATATTATTAATTATGAATTTTCAAAAAGGCATGGTTGATGCATTTACATTTATAACTATACTTGCAACACTTTCATATTTACCTGTGTATATATTGAGTATTTCGGCTGAAATGATGTTAATTTTTAGAGAAGAAAAAGAATTTAATTTTAAAATATTTATGAAAAAGTCTTTAATGACATTATTAGCATTTATATATGTAATATGGACGATTTATGGATCAGGAGCAGAAACTGTAATGTGGGGATTTATACTTATGCTTTTAGGAATTCCTATTTATGTATATAACCATTATAAAAATAAATTAAATTAATAAAAGAAATATTTAGTCAGTAGAATTTTGATTAATTCTACTGTTTTTTATATAATATATGCAAAAGTAACAATTTATTTAATAACTAATACTAAAATATTTTAATAAAGTATGATAGAATACTATTAAGATTTGGACAGGGAGGATGAATAATGAAAATTAATTGGAATAACAAATATGCAACTATTGCAATGTATGCTTTTTTAGTCATTTGTGGAAGTATTCTTTTATATTTGGGTATAGCACGATTTACTGAAATAAAAAGTGGAATAAATGATTTTATTGGAACATTGCAACCATTTATTATAGGGACTGCACTAGCATACTTACTAAATTTTATTTTGAAATTTTATGAAAAAAATATATTATCATATAAATGGTTTAATAATTTAAATAAAACAGCAAAAAGAGCATTAGGAATAGTATTTACTTATATAACAGCAATATTAATAACATACTTATTTATTCAATTTGTACTTCCACAACTTATTGATAGTGTAGTTGGGCTTGTTAATAATATACCTCAATATGTTAATGATGTTTCTAAATATACAAATGAATTAATAGGAAATGTAAATTTACAGCCAGAATATATAGCTTTAATTAATGAAAAGTTAGGTGAAGCTATTAATTATATTATAACTACAATAAGTAATTTATTACCGGTAATTGCTAACTTTGTTATTAGTACAACTTCAAGTGTTTTAAATATTATAATAGGTATAATAGTATCAATTTACATATTAATTGATAAAGAAAAGTTTATAGCATTAAGTAAAAAAGTTACTTATGCATTATGTTCAAAAGAAAGAGCAAAATTTGTATTAAATTTAGCAAATAAAAGTAATATGACATTTAGTAAGTTTATTGGTGGGAAAATATTAGACTCAGTTATTATAGGAATATTAACTTTTATTATATTAACTATTTTTAAAATGCCATATGTATTATTAATTTCAGTTATAATTGGAGTAACTAATATAATACCTTTCTTTGGACCATTTATTGGTGGAATTCCATCAGCAATAATAATTCTTTTTGCTTCTCCAATACAAGCCTTATGGTTTATTATTATAATTATAGTTATTCAACAAATTGATGGTAATATAATAGGACCAAAAATATTAGGAGACTCTATAGGAATATCAGCATTTTGGATATTATTTTCTTTATTAGTAGCAGCTAAATTTATGGGTGTTGTTGGAATGATAATAGGTGTACCTTTATTTGCAATAATTTACTCAATAATAAAAGAAGTAGTAGAAGATAAATTGAGAAAAAAAGGGTTGCCAGTAGAAACAGAGGAATATAAATAAAAAAATGTATAAAAACTTAAAAAATGTTTATACTACTATAATGTAAAGACAAGGAAGGTATATAAACATTAACTAATAATTTATTATTTTGTTGTTATTTTTGTTTAAACCTTTCATATATGGAGGAATTTTAAATGGCAGACAAAACTTTAACATGCAGAGATTGTGGAAATGAATTTGTTTTCACAGAAGGAGAACAAGAATTTTACAAGGAAAAAGGATTCGAAAATGAACCAACAAGATGTCCTGCTTGTAGAAAAGCAAAGAAACAACAAAATAATAGAAGATAATTATATAGTATGTTTCTTAAGGAGTTGTATTAGATTGAATTTTTTAATTCAATCTGGATACAGCTCCTTTTAATATATAGATTATATTATAATTTGTAATATAAAATTTAATTCATATTTAAAGATTTTATCAATACTGAATTAAGAGCTTGCTCAATATCTTTATGAGTGATTAAACTTACAAGAGATTCATTAAAGTTTTCTGCTATTCTTAAAAGTTCAAATGCTTTATCGCAATTACCCTTTTTTCTTTCTAATAAAGCTGAATAATAATAAGGTTCTATGAATTTAACATTTTCATTAATTAAGTAATCAAAAGTTTTTTCTGCTTCATCAAATTGTTCAAATTTAAAACAAAGTTCAGCATAATTTGATTTTATTATGTTATTATCAGAATTAAATTCCATTGCTTCAGAAATATATTTCTTTGCTTCATTAAATTTACCAGATGCTAAAAGTAATGAGGTTAAAGTTTCATAAATATATGTGTTTTTATTATTTTCAATTAAATGTTTTAATAAATTAATAGCTTCCTCTTGAGAGTTAGTTTTCCATAAAACAATTGCTTTAGTAACTTCTAAATTTAATTTTTCATTGGATTTTATATTTTTAGAAATTAAATTTTCATCAATATATTCTCTTGCTATAGAAGGCTTTCCATATTTTAATTCACATATTAAATAATTACTTATTATAGGACCGCTACAATATTTAGACAAAGCTGCATCTCTATAATTTTCTAATGCATTAGAATAGTTTTCAATTTTATAAGCTTTCATCCCCTTATATACTTTTATAAAATAATGTTTTGTTATTATTAAATAAATTAAAAATAATAATAAGCATAATAAAATAGCTAATTTCATTCCCAAAAATGTAGATGAAATTAATGATAATAAAATTATACTTATTAAAATAATATTTGTTTTGTTTAAAGTTGTTTTCATATACCCCTCCATTACATTGTAAAAATGAATTTTAAAGTAATATCTTTAATAAAAATTTATACAATGATACCTCTATTATTATTATACAATATGTAAATATTTTCACAAGATGTTAATAAAAACTTAATAATTTGAAGAATTAACTATAAGAGGTATAATGATATTAATAAAAATAAAGGCGGGTTAGGAAATAATGAAAGTAATGTCTTTTAATTTAAGAAGTGATTTTATTTTAGATTTTAAAAACAGATGGGATAAGAGAAAACATATAGTATATGAAATTATAGATAAATATGATTGTGATATTATAGGCGTACAAGAAGTAACAAATAAAATGTTTAATGATATAAAAGAAAATTTTGATGATTATACAATTGTAGGAAAGCCTAGAAGTAAAAAATATTTTTCTGAAAGAAATAATTTATTTATTAAAAATAGAAATAAAATAATAAATCACAACACATTTTGGTTATCTAAAAACCCTGAAAAGGTAGGAAGTCAATTATGGTATTCCTTGTATCCAAGAATATGCACAACTGCTATAGTAGAACTTGAAAATGGAGATAAAGTAAGAGTTTATAATACCCATTTAGATTGCTTTTTACCACAAGCAAGAGATTTTGGGTTAAAAAAATTAGCTCAATTTATTGATAAAAATCGTAAGAAAGAAAAATTGCCTGTAATAGTAATGGGGGATTTTAATGCTAATCCTAATAGCAAAGTTATTAAAAAATTTGCAGCAGGAGAATATAATACAGATAGATTTGTTGCAGTCCAAGAAGTAAAAAAAGAATTGTATAAAAAATCAACAATGAGTGGATTTAAAGGTATAGAGAAAGGGCTACATATAGATTATATATTTGTAAGTGAAGATTTAGAAATTGTTGATGTTGATATTATTAAAGATAATGAAAATGGAAAATATCCATCAGATCATTATCCATTAATTGCAGATATTATATTGAAAAAATAAAAGATAGTAATATAATAAAATTTAAAATTTAAAGAATAAAATTATATTAAAAATAATACTAATGTTAGTAACTGTAAGTTAATAATTAGTATTATTTTTTTTTGATTAAATTTTAAATAAAATATTAAATTTTAATTAATAAAATTTAAAGTGAAAATTTAATGCTAGAAGAATAAGGAAATGGAGGTAATAAAAAATAAGAGATAAAGAAAAACGAAACAATTTAAGGGGAAAATGGTATGAATACGTTATAAAATAAAATAAACAAACTTAAATGGATAAAAATGGAAATAAAACTGAAATTGAAAAAATAGTTCAAAAAGTATAAAGTTTAAAGCAAGAGGATGATAGGGGGAGAAGCTATGAAAAAAATATCACAGTTAATAGCCAAAAACAGAGTTTTAATTTTAATAATAGCAATTATTTTATTAATACCATCTGCAATAGGTTATTTTAATACTAAAGTTAATTATGATATTTTAAGTTATTTACCAAATGATTTAGAAACAAGAGAAGCTCAAAAGATATTAAAAGATGAATTTGATTGTGGATCATTAGCTATGCTTATAGTAGAAGGTATGGATAATAAAGATGTAGCTAAGCTAAAAGAAAAAGTAGAAGTTGTTGATGGTGTATCAGAAGTTATATGGATTAATGATGCATTAGATATTTCAGTTCCAAAAGAAATATTACCTGATTTAGTTAAAAACATATTTTTTTCTGATAACTCAACAATGATGATTGTTAAGTTAAGAGATACTGATGCAAGTGAAAGTACAGAAAAGGCAATAGAAGAAATAAGGAAAATAACAGGAAAACAGGCCTTTTTAAGTGGGGTTGCAGGAGTTATAAAAGATACTAAAGATTTAGCTGATAAGGAAACTCCAATTTATGTTTTAATAGCTGTAATATTATCAATTATTGTTTTAAGTTTAACTATGGAATCATTTATTATCCCAATTATTTTTATGTTAAGTATTGGAGTTGCAATTATTTATAATATGGGGACAAATATTGTATTTGGAAATATTTCTTATATAACAAAAGCATTATCAGCTGTATTACAACTTGGGGTAACAATGGATTATTCAATATTCCTTTTACATCGATATGATGAAGAAAGAAAAAATCAGCTTAATAAAATTGATGCAATGTCAGTTGCAATTGAAAAGACAATATCATCTATTACTGGTAGTTCATTAACTACAATAGCAGGATTTTTAGCATTATGTATTATGGATTTAGCATTAGGTAAGGATATTGGATTAGTAATGGCAAAAGGTGTTTTATTTGGAGTTATATGTACAGTAACAGTATTGCCATCAATGATATTAGTATTTGATAAGCTTATTCATAAATATCAACATAAGGTTTTATTACCTAAGTTTGAAAAGAGCTCAGAATTTATAATAAAACATCATAAAGTTTTAGTTGCAATTGGTGCAATTATATTAATACCAGCTATTATTGGAAATAACAACACTAAAGTTTATTATAATTTAGATGAATCTCTTCCTAAGGATTTACTATCTATAGTAGCTAATGATAAGTTAAAAACAGAATATAATATGATGTCTACTAACATAATTTTAGTAAAAGATGATCTTGAAGGTTACAAGATTAATCAAATGATAGAAGAATTAAAAAATATAGATGGAGTAACTTCAGTAGTTGGACTTGAAGATATATTAGGAGCAAGAATACCAGAAAGTTTTATTCCAAAGGAACTATTGAAAAAGATTAAAAATGGTGGATATGAAGAAATTATGCTTAATTCTGAATATAAATCAGCATCTGATGAAGTAGCAGTTCAATTAAAAGAAATAAATAAAGTAGTAAAAAAATATGATAAAGAAGGATTAGTTGGAGGAGAAGCTCCTTTAACTGAAGATTTAATTACAATAGCTGATAATGACTTTAAAAAGGTTAATACAGCATCAATTTTAGCTATTTTCATAATAATATTATTTGTATTTAAATCAATATCAGTGCCAATATTATTAGTTTTAGCAATTGAATTGGCAATATTTATAAACTTAGGAATTCCATATTATACAGGAAGTGTAATACCATTTGTATCTTCAATAGTAATAGGAACAATTCAATTAGGAGCAACAGTTGATTATGCAATTTTATTAACATCTAGATTTCAAGAAGAGTTAGCTTTAACAAATGACAAAGTAAAAGCAATGACAATTGCACTTAAAACATCTTCTAGATCTATTGTAACTAGTGCATTAACTTTTTTTGCAGCAACTGCAGGGGTAGGAATTATATCGGATATAGAAATGATAAGTTCATTATGTATTTTAATGTCTAGAGGGGCAATTATAAGTATGTTTGTAATTTTATTTGTATTGCCAGGAATACTATTACTTTGTGAAAAACTAATAATTAAGACAAGTAAATCATTTGTTAAATCTACTGAGGGGGTAAAATAGATATGAAAAAGGGATTATCAAAAAAATTAGCGTGTTTAGTAACATTAATAACAGTAACTAGCAACACAATAGCTTTTGCTCAAGATATAAATAAAGATGAAACAGTTTATGTAATATTAGATGAAAATGGAAATCCAACAGAACAAATTGTAAGCGATTGGATTAAAGGAAGTGAAAACTTAGGAAAATTTTCAGATAAATCAACATTAAGTGATATTAAAAATGTAAAGGGAGAAGAGGAACCAGTAAAAAATGGTGATGAATTAACATGGGAAGTTAATTCAAAGGAATTATATTATCAAGGGAAAAGCAACAATAAATTACCAATAACAGTATGGGTTGATTATGAATTTAATGGGAAAAAAGTTAACCCAAATGAGGTATTAGGGCAAAAGGGGAATTTTAAAATTTCAGTTAATATTACTAATAATGAAAGTAAGACAACTTTTATAAAAGGAGAAAAAAGAACATTATACTTACCAATTTTAACAGCAGCAGAAATTACATTATCAAATACTAAGTTTAGTAATTTAAAAGTAACTTCAGGTAAAGTTATGGATGATGGAAATAATTCTTTAGTAACTTTTGTAACAATACCGGGACTTAAGGAATCTCTTAAAATAGGTGATTTATTAGATGATTTACTTGATGGAAGTACTGTTGATTTAAGTAGTTCATTTGAAATTACAGGAGATACTGATAATTTTGAAATACCTGCAATAATGTTATTTGCATCTACAACAAGTGGAGAAATAGATGATATAGAAGGCACAGATAGTTTTGATGATTTAAGAAATTCATTAAATGACTTACAAAAAGGTGGAGAAGATTTATTAAGTGGTTCAAAAGAATTATTAAATGGACAAACTGAATTATCAAATAATTATTCAATTTTTAATAATGGTGTAAGCACTTTAAATAGTGGAGCCATTGAACTTAAAAATGGTATAAATACATTAAGTAGTAAGGTTCCAACATTAATAAATGGAGTAAATACATTAAATAGTGGTGCAGGAGAATTAAAGAGTAGTTATTCAAAATTTGATGAAGGTGTATCAACATTAGCAACAGGAGCAAATAGCCTAAATGAAGGTGTTAATACATTAAGTGAAAAAGTACCAACATTAATAGATGGAGTAAATACATTAAATGATGGTGCAGGAGAATTAAAGAGTAACTATTTAAAATTTGATGAAGGTGTATCAACATTAGCAACAGGAGCAAATAGCCTAAATGAAGGTG
>JABLTL010019310.1_pt1 | contig 31627 bp, 4 predicted proteins | sample 7160151 | NCBI WGS metagenome assembly JABLTL01 (sample SAMN14651223, study PRJNA627086) | human gut metagenome | isolation source: feces | host: Homo sapiens
CACAGAAAAGAACTTAACACAGCAAAAGTTGAAGTTAAATATATAATCAAAGTTACAAATGATAGTGAATTAACAGGTAAAGCAAGTATTTTAGAAGACATACCAACAGGAATGATAATGAATGCAGAAAAGAACGTAGGCTGGGAAGTAAAAGGAACAACAGCAACAAGAGAGACAAAAGACTTGCAACCAGGCGAAAGCGAAGAATACATAGTAGTCCTAGATTGGAAAAACGGAGCAAACAACGTCGGAATGAAAGAAAATACAGCATCAATTATCTCAACTGAGAATGAGGCTGGATATGATGAGAAGGATACTGCGGATAATGAGGATAAGGCTGATGTGATTGTGGCAATTAGCACTGGTGGACAGACGTACATCGTGGTGGCTGGTGGAATCTTGCTAGTATTGATAGCACTTGGATGCGGAGTTTACGTAGGTAATAAGCAGAGCAAGATTAAGGACTAATTAATAATTATGAGAAAATAGCGGTTACATAGGTAGCCGCTATTTTTGTGTGTCAAAAAGAACGTCCCCATGACACTTGACATTTTTGTGTGCCCTGAAAAGAACGTCCCCGTGACACGGTTCCGCAGGAAATGTCGGATTTTGTAATAAAAAAGAAAAGGAAATTTTAATAATTGGTGTTGAGATGCCTTTAGGTTGCGTGCCTAGGGGCTTTTTTGGTTACATTTGCTTTTATGTCTAAATTTTGTGCAAATGCTTCTATTGACGTGCGTGTGTGCGCGTTTAAAATAGGTATTAGTTTTAATAATTATATTATAAGGAGTTAATAAGATGTTAAAGTTTGAGAGTACAAAATTACCTAAGAAGAAATTTTTGATTGGATTGGCTGCTTTAGTGGTTGCGCTTGTGGCTATAATTGTGGCTGTGTTGATGGCTGGTGGCAAGGAGAAGGTTAGAAAGGATAGTAAGGTGCTTGATCCTGAGCTTGCTAGGGCGATGACTTATGATCAATTTGAAGATGGTGATGAGAATGTTGATGGTACGGATAATGTTAAGTTCAGTGCTTTCTTTTTGCGTGATGTTGATGGTGATGGTTATGCGGAGAAGCTTAAGGGTACGTGTAAGGAGATTGGCAAGGAAGATACGTTGTATATGGAGGTAAATGTTCAGACTGATGGTATCTTGAAGAATGGTAAGATTGAGGTTGATGGTAAGAACTTTTACTTGGTAACGTCTGTTCCTAAGGATAATGAGTTGAAGGATAATTATATTAGCGTAAACACGAAGGTAATGGAGTTTGCGGATTTGAATAATGGTACTCAAAAACTTTTGACTGGTGTGATTAGAAGTGGTAATTACTCTTTTTCAAGTGGTAAGGCTAATGCTATTGGCTCTAATATAAATAATTTGTCTAGGGATGATAATAAGGTTGTGTTCACTGGTACGTATGTGGATGCTGATAATAATGAGATTGAGATTAGGAAAGAGGTTGATTTGACGACCGATTGGTATGGTTCGACTTCTGCTAGTTTGTATGCTTCTGAGGCTACTCATTATGATATTGAGTCTAGGAAGGATGAGGCTAATGGGATTGTTGTTTTTGATGTTGATATTCGTGCTTATGAGTTGAATAGGGTGTTGAATATTAGTGAGAATTATGTTGAGGGTGTTGTTCCTCAGCTTAATGGTTTTGATCCTGTTAGTGTGACTTGTGGTTCTTCTGTTGGGTCTTTTGAGTATGATGAGGCTTCTAGGAAGTTTTCTTTGAGTAGGGTTGCGAAGGTTGATGATGAGGGAGATATTGTTTCTTCTGTTTCTGCGGATAATTATTATAGGATTACGATTAAGTATCCTATTGAGGCGTATTCTACGATGGATACGAAAGAGGTTGCTGTTGAGATTCCTGTTATGACTTATTTCACGGGTTGCAATAATCCGAATAGTGAGTTTGTTAATCCTTATAAGTCTAATGAGGCTAGAAAGACGTTGGTTTGGTATTTTAGAGGCCCTCAGGAGACTAAGGGGGATTATAGTGTTAGGGTTGGTCAGATTATGACTTCTCCAAATTATAGGTATGTTGTGTCTAAGAAGAAGCCTTTGAGGGTTTATAATGGTTTGAGTGATACTGAGAGTAATGATTTTTATACTGTTAAGTGGAATGTGTCTAAGAGTTCTGAGGATAGTACTGCTGGTGTTGTTATGAAGGAGACTGAGAATGGCGGTGAGCAGGTTTCTGATTTGTTTGTAAAGACTGATGCTGATAAGGTTTCTATGGAGGATTCGTCTTCTGTTGTTGGTGTTGGTTTTGTTAATGCTGATAGGTTTTTGAAGGCTGATGGCTGGATTAAGGTTTATGATGATGAGACCGGTGATTTGCTTGTGACGTTTACTAAGGCTGATTGGGGCAGGTATGTTGAGGGTTCGACATACCAGTTTGAGTTGCCTGTAAAGCATGTAAGGGTTGAGACGAGTGAGACTGAGGTTTCTCAGAATTTCACGGTTGTTTTGCAGAAGGAGATTGATGATGATTTTGTGACTGCGAACTTTACGAGGGAGCAGTTTGATGAGTTGCAGAATGTTCGTTCACAGCTTTGTGTGTATTTTGGGGATGAGTTCTTTGGAAAGACGAGTTTTGATGCGGTTTATGAGGAACCATTTTCTGTGGCTGGTTTGAGTTTTAGTAAGAATACGTTGTCTACTCAGGTTACTGAGAAGAATCAGACGATTACGATAAGGGCGATGGCTAATGAGAATCAGAATCAGGTTGCTTGGATGAATGGTAGCTTTTTGGTTAAGGTTCCTAAGGATATTATTTTGACTGAGATTAATGAGGTTTCTATTGATAATGCTAGTGTTGAGATTTCAAGTTATGAGTATTTTGAGAATGATAATGGTAAGTTTATTAAGGTTAATACGAAGAATGTTGGAAATAGTGCTCAGATTTTTAATGTTGTTATAAATGTTAATGTTACGCCTGATCCTCGTATTTCAACTCAGACGGAGTATTTTGAGTTGTATGCGGCTAATGAGGAGTCTGTTTCTTATTATAGTGAGGCTGAGGATATTTTTGATGTTAATGATAACTTGAATGTGAAGGAGAAGGTTCATAAGTCTTCTGTTCAGGTTAGTTTGGTTGCGCCTAATACGTTGCTTACGAACCAGACGATTAGTAATTTTGATGTGAATGGTACGTTGGTTGTTTCTCCTCAGGTTGCTGATGTTAAGCCTGCGCTTGCTACGGTTGAGAAGAAGACGGTTAGAATTGGTGCTCAGGTTAGAAATAATTATACGAGTACGATTAGTGAGGTTAAGATTCTTGGTAAGATTCCTTTTAAGGGTAATACATATGTTATTCATGGGGATGATTTGAAGTCTACGTTTACTACGAAGATGACTGAGGCTGGTTTGGAGCTTCCTGAGGAGTTGCAGGGTAAGGTTAAGGTTTATTATTCTGCTAATGAGAATCCTGATAGGGATGTTGAGAATGTTGATAATGGCTGGAAGTTGGCTGATGAGATTGAGGATTGGGATAGTGTTAAGACTTATTTAATTGATTTTGGTGATGAGATTATTCCTGTTGGGGCTGAGTATACTTTTTATTATACGGTTAAGGTTCCTAATAATGTTGGTATTAATCAGGTTTCTTATAGTCATCATGGTGTGTATTTTGCTTTGGATACGGCTGAGGGTAAGTATAGGACTCAGACTGAGCCTAATAAGATTGGTATTAGGATTGCTAGAAAGTATAGTTTGGAGCTTCAGAAGTATCATAAGGGTAAGGATGTTTTGGTTCCTGGTGCTACTTATAGGGTTACTGAGGATGCTGATGAGAATGGTGATTCGAAGGTTCAGACTGTTCTTGTTGGTGAGGATGGTAAGGCTGAGTTGTTTAATTTGTATGCTGAGAAGTCTTATACTATTGAGGAGATTAAGACGCCTGGTGATTATGAGTTGAATGAGGATGTTGTTAAATTTGTTGCTCATGTTAAGGATGATGGAAGCTTAGAGGTGGAGACTGTTGAGGGTTCGCCTAAGGAGGCTTTGTTTGCTGAAGATTTGGGTGATGATAATTATAAGGTTGTTGCTAAGCTTGAGGATGAGGTTATGGCTAGATTGAGGCTTACGAAGGTTGAGACTGGTACGAGTATGCCGGTGAAGGGTGCGAAGTATAGGGTGACTGGTGATGGTTTGCCTGCTGGCGGTAGAGTGGCTGTAACGAATGTTAATGGTGTGATTTCTTTATCTGGCTTGAAGGTTGGAACTGAGTATACGCTTGAGGAGGTTAGTGCTTCTGGGTATTATTTGGCTGAGCCTGTAAAGTTTGTTATTTCAAATAATGATGGGATTTATTCTGCTGAGGTTACTGATGGTGCTGTTAAGGCTAATGATGTTGTTGAGGAGGATAATGTTCCTGTTGTTAATTTTGAGGTTGAGGATGAGAAGATTCCTACGTATGATTTGGAGATTTCTAAGATTAAGAAGGTTACTTCTGTTGGCGAAGGAGAGAATGGTGGTCAACAGGAGGAGACTGTTTATTTGGCTGGTGCTAAGTTCAGGTTGTATAAGGGTACTAAGTTGATTGGTACTTATGTTTCTGATGAGGCTGGTAAGATTGCTATAAGTGGCTTGTATCAATATATTGATGGCAAGGATGAGGATGCTACTTATTTGTTGAAGGAGGTTTTGGCGCCTGAGGGGTATGCGAAGGTTAAGGATGTTTCGTTTAAGGTTGATGGTTCGACTGGTGAGTTGAAGTTTATTGATGTTGATGGCGGGGATGAGAAGTATTCTGTTGATGGTAATGTTGTAAGGCTTACGATTGAGGATAGTCCTTCTTTTAGGTTGATTAAGAAGGATGCTGAGACTGGCGAGAGGTTGGCTGGTGTTAAGTTTGCGATTTATGATGTTGAGGATGGTTCGGTTCCTGCTAAGAATAGTAAGGGTGAGTTCCTTGGTATTAAAGAGGTTATTGATGGTAAGGAGTTCTATACGGTGACGACTGATGAAAATGGTGAGTTGACGGCTGATTTGCCTGAGGGTATGTATAGGGCTGTTGAGGTTTGGGCTCCTGAGAAGTATGATATTTCTGGTTCTGTTTATTATTTCGGTGTTGGTGCGAGTAGAGAGGGAAGGACTGGATTTAAGGCTACGTGGGCACAGGCGATAGGGGGAAATGATTTAGATTATATTAACTCAGTATGTGAAACAAGCGATGGAGGATATCTAGCAGGTGGAATGTTTGATTCTAGTAAAATAGAATTGGAAAATGGAGTTGTTTTAACTAAAAAAGGTACTTCTGATCCAGATGGAATGATAATAAAATATGATTCAGAAGGAGCGATAGAATGGGTGCAACAAATAGGTGGAATAGGTTATGAGAGAATTAATGCGGTATCTGAGACAAAAGATGGAGGTTATATAGTAGGTGGGCAATTTGATTCAAGTAGTATAGATTTAGACAATGGTGCAAGTTTAACTAATAAGGGTTCTGCTGATGGAATGATAATAAAATATGATTCAGAAGGAGCGATAGAATGGGTGCAAGGAATAGGTGGAACAGATTCTGATAATGTAACTTCGGTAATAGGGACAAGAGATGGAGGTTATGTAGTAGGAGGATATTTTAGAAGTACTATAGAATTAGGAAATGGAGTAAGTTTAACTAGTAAAGGTAATTATGATGGAATGGTAATAAAATATGATTCAGGAGGAGTAGTGGAATGGGCACAAGGAATAGGTGAAAAAGATTTTGATTATATTTATTCAGTAGCAGAAACAAGCGATGGAAGTTATGTAGTGGGAGGACATTATAGGGGTGCCATAGATTTAGGAAACAACATAGGATTAAGTTATAAAGGTTCCGATGATGGAATGGTAATAAAATTTAGTTCAGATGGAGTAATAGAAAGAGCACATACGATTGGAGGAGGCCAGTATGATTATATTAAATCTGTAGCATTAACAAGTGATGGAGGATATATAGCAGGAGGATATTTTGATAGTGAAAGTATAGATTTAGAAAATGGGATTAAATTAACTAATAATGATGAGTATGATGGAATGATAATAAAGTATGATTCAGAAGGAAAAGCAGAGTGGGCAAAAGTGATAGGTGGAACAGATTATGATTATATTGAATCGGTAGCGTCAACAAGTGATGGAGGATATATAGTAGGAGGTCGTTTTGATAGTGAAAGTATAGATTTAGGAAACAACATAGGATTAAGTTATAAAGGTTCCGATGATGGAATGATAATTAAGTATGATTCAAAAGGACAGACCGAATGGGCACAGGAAATTGGAGGTACAGATTCAGAAGTTGTTTATTCAGCAATAGAAATGAGTGATGGAAATTATATAGTTGGAGGAAGGTTTAATAGTGATAGTGTAGACTTAGGAAATGAACTAGATTTAAAATCTAATGGTTCTATGGATGGAATGTTGGTAAAATTTGAAAAAATAGAATTACCAGATGTGGAAATTATACATGCACAAGGAATATGTGGAAAAGGATATGATGAAATAAATTCGGTTGCAAAGACAAGAGATGGAAGTTATATAGTTGGAGGTTCTTTTTCTTCAAATGATATAGATTTGGGTAATGGAGTAAGTTTAAAGAAAATAAATTCTGATACGGGTTTTCAAGATGGAATGGTAGTAAAGTATAATGTAAATGGAAATGCGGAATGGGCACAGGCAATAGGTGGAAATGGCGATGATGTTATTAATTACATAGTAGAGACGAGTGATGGAGGTTATATAGCAGGAGGATATTTTGGAAGCGAAAGTGTTTTTATAGGAGATGAAATAAATTTAACGAATAGAGGTTTTGATGGTACTTATGATGGAATGCTAATAAAATATACTTCGAATGGTGAGGTAGAATGGGCAAAAGAAGTAGGTGGAACGGATAGCGATTATATTAATTCAATAGTAGAAACAAGTGATGGAGGTTATATAGTAGGAGGATATTTTGGAAGTAGCATAGATTTAGAAAACGGAATGAGCTTAAAAAGTAAAGGTGATTTTGATGGAATGGTAATAAAATATGACTCCGAAGGAAAAATAGAATGGGCAAAAGAAATAGGAGGAACATACGTTGAATCTGTTCAAACAATGGCAAGTACAAGAGATGGAGGTTGTATAGTAGGAGTTAATTTTAGAAGCAGTAGTATTGATATAGGAGATGGACGAACTTTAACTAATAGAGGTAATTTTAATGTGGCAATAATAAAATATAATTCAGAAGGAAAGGCTGAATGGATACAGCAAATTGGTGGTACAGGTTCTGATACTATAAGTTCAGTTGTAGAAGCAAATGATGGAGGGTATGTAGTTGCAGGAGATTTCGGAAGTAGTTATATAGATTTAGGAAATGGAATAAATTTAACTAATAAAGGTGAAACTAATGTAATGCTAATAAAGTATAATTCATATGGAAAAGCAGAATGGGCACAAGGAATAGGTGGAACAAGTGCTGATTATATTCACTCAATGATAAAGACAACTGACGGAGGATATCTATTAGGAGGAAGAATTAATAGTGATATTATTAATTTTGGTGATGGTGTAATCTTAAGCAAAAGTGGTGGTACTAAGGAAATGTTACTAAAATATGATTCAGAAGGAAGAGTAGAATGGGGAAAAATAATAGATATAAGTGTCTTTGATGACTTAAATTCTGTGGTAGAGATAAATGATGGAAGTTATTTAGTAGGAGGTCGTTTTTATAACAATTTAGATTTTGAAAATGATGTGAGTTTAATTAATAAGGGTTCTGCTGATGGAATGATTTTAAAAGTACTTGATCAAACAGGTATACTGGAGGTTCAAGAATTAGAGGTAACAAATAGTAGAAAAGAGTTTAAAATAACTACTGATGTTAAAGAAAATGATAATGTGAAAGGTGGTTCAATTTCAGGAGAAGATGAAAGTTCTTATGAAATAGTTAAATATGGTGATAGTTCGATTAAAGAAATCAAGATGATTCCTGATGAGAATTATGAAATTGTTGGAATTACGGTGAATGGTGAGAATTATCCATACAGTGTGGATTCTGATGGTTCATTTACAATGCCTGTGTTTACTAATATGACTGAAGATAAACATGTTGTTGTAGAATATTTATTAAAAGATAATAAAATTACAATAAATAAGGTTGATAAAGATACAAAAGAGAAGTTGGCTGGAGCAAAATTTAAGTTAGAGCAGATTGATGAGAGAGTTCAGCCAGATAATGCTACAATATTAGGTGAGTTAACTGGTAATGGGCAAGAATATACAAGTGTAAATGTAAAGGATGAGGTTACTGGAAAGCTTGGAGAATTAACGAATAATGGAACGTATTATTTTGTGCAAAATGCAGATGGAACGTTGACGCCAACGAATAGTATGACGTATCAGATTGCAAATGGTGGAACAGAAGGAATATCTGATTCAACAGCTAATTCTTATATTCCAATTGATTTGACTGGATTAACAGGGCAATATGCGGTTGTTGTAAATGCAAGTTGTTCAAGTGAAGATGATTGTGATATTGGTTATGCGACTGTGACTGAAAATGTAGATGCACCATCACTTGGCAGTTCTGCAGGAGAATTTGTTTATGTGTCTGGAATAAAAGATGCGACAAATTATACTTCAGAACTATTGGATGGAGGCAAAATCTATTATTTACATATTGGATATTATAAAGATAGTAGTGTTGATAATAATGATGATCAGCTGGTTATAAATAGTATAAAGCTATATAATGCGGAGAGTGTGACGAATGTTTATAATTTTGTTAATAATAATGGAAAATATGAATCTACAAATCAAGGAATGGATGATACTGAAGCAAATTCATATATACCAATTGATTTAACAAATTTTGCTGGAACATATAAAGTAATTGTAAATGCGGAGATTTCAAGTGAGTTAGATTGTGATTATGGATATGTGATGGTTACTGAAAATACTGATATACCAGCTGGTTATGATCCGAATGGAAGAGTTGTGTTTATTTCTGGAAATGAAAAGGCACGTGATTATTCAATAATATTACAAGGTGGACAGATGTATTATTTGCACTTAGGATATTATAAGGATGCTGAAGGATCTGTTGGAGACGATAAGTTTATTGTTAATAGCGTAAAGGTGATATTTGATGATTCTGAAATGTATCGTACGACTGTTGAGACTAATTCAGAAGGACAAGCTATAACGCAGATTCCTTTTGGAAAGTATACTATTACTGAGGTTAAGGCTCCGGATGGATATGTGTTGAATGATACGCCGATGGTGGTTGAGTTCAGGAGCGATGAGGGTTCGGTTCATGAGTTTACAATGGAAAATGAGAAGTTTGCTAAGTTGGTTGTTCATCATTATTTGAAGGGTTCGACTACGAGTGTGGCTGATGATGAGGTTTATGAGGCAAAGGCTGGTGATTCATATACGACTAAGCCAAAGAGTGGTTTGGGTAAATATGAGTTAGAGAAGGATGCTAATGGTGAGTTTGTATTGCCGGATAATGCTACTGGTGTGTATGGTTTGGGAACGACGGAGGTTACGTATTATTATCAGGAGATTGAAATTCCGCTTACGGTTCATCATTATGTTGAGGGAACGATGGATAAGGTTCCTTTGAAGGATGGCGGTTTGGCTGAGGATGTTGTTGGAAGCGGTAAAGAGGGCGATGAGTATACGACGAGTGCTGTTTCTGATGATGTTTTGAGTGATGAGTACGAGCTTGCTTCGGTTCCTGCTAATGCGAGTGGCGTTTATGCTGGCGATGAGGTTGTTGTAACGTATTATTATAAGAAGGTTAGTAGGAGTGTGAATTTGGTTAAGTATCAGGAGGATGGTGTGACACCGCTTGAGGGAGCTAGGTTTACGATTGATGGTGCTGAGTATGTGACGGATGCTAATGGTAAGATTGCTGTTAGTCTTGGTGCTGGTACGTATGAGGTTACTGAGGTTGAGGCTCCTGAGGGGTATAGGTTGCCGGAGGATCCTACTACTGAGGTTACGATTACGAGAGAGACAGGTTCGGAGGATATTTCGATTATTAATGAGAAGATTTCGGGTACGGTTACTGTTCATCATTATGTTGAGGGTACGACGACTAAGATAACGCTTGCAGATGGTTCGATTGCTGAGGATGAGGTTAAGACTGGCGCGGTTGGCGAGATGTATGCTACGAAGGCTAGAACTGATATTTCTAGGGCGTATAGATTGGTTGGCGAACCGGTTAATGCTAGTGGAACTTTTGTTGATGGTAATATTGATGTTATTTATTATTATAAGATGGTTCCTGCAACTGTAATTGTTCATCATTATGAGGAAGGTACTGTGAATAAGCTTTCTGAGGATGTTGTGATTAATGGATTGGTTGATGATGCTTATACGACGGTTCCTGCGGATGATGTTCCTATTAAGTATGAGCTTGCTGGAACGCCGGAGAAGGCTACTGGTACGATGACTGAGGAGACGATTGAGGTTATTTACTATTATAGGGTTAAGAGTGCTGTTGTTAATGTTAGGTATCTTGAGAAGGGTACTGATGCGGTGCTTGAGCCAGATGAGGTCTTGAATGGTAAGGTTGATGAGGAATACAGTACGAGTGCTAAGGTTATTGATGGATATCAATTAGTTGAGCATAGTGGAAATGAGAATGGTAAGTTTGAGGTTAATCCTTTGACGATTACGTATTACTATTTGTATAAGACAAAGGCGACTGTTCTTTATATTGATAAGATGACTGGTGAGCCTATTGAGAGTAGGACTGAGGAAGGTTTAGTTGGCGACGAGTTTGTAACTGAGAGTAAGAGTTTCCCAAATTATGTTTTGGTTGAGGAGCCTGATGAGAAGACGGTTAAGATGACTAAGGAAGGGGTTACTTTGAAGTATTATTATGTTCATGTTTCTGCTGGTGTTGTTGAGAAACACTTGGATATTATAAGTGGTGCAACGCTTCATAATGAGGTTCATGAAGGTAATGAGGGTGATCCTTATGAGATTAAGTCAATGACGTTTGATGGTTATGACTTGGTGGAGGATAAACTTCCTACGAATGCTAAGGGTACGATGAAGGTCGATTCGTTTGATGTAATTTATTACTATATTTATAGGACGAAGGTTAATGCTAAGTATCTTGATAAGGTGACTGGTGAACCTGTTGCTGATGATGAGGTTATAAATGGCCATGAGGGTGATGCTTATGAGACTGAAAGAAAAGTAGTTGATGGATATAAGTTAGTTGAGGTTCCAGCTAAGGCTGATGGTACAATGACTAAGGATGAGATTGATGTAACATATTATTATGTTCATACTTCTGGTGGTGTTATTGTAAATCACTTGGATGTTAAGACTGGAAAGCAATTAAAAGATGAGAGCAAGATTGAGGGTTATGAAGGTGATCCTTATGAGACTCATGAGGAGAATATTCCTGGATATGAGCTTGTTCAAGATAGATATCCTGATAATGCTAAGGGTACAATGATGATTGATGAGATTCCTGTAAATTATTATTATGCTAAGTTAGCTCAGGTTAAGGTAAGATATGTTGATAAGGATACTGGTGATGATGTGGCTGAAGAGGTTGTTATTACTGGCAAGGAAGGCGATGAGTATACGACTGAGGCAAAAGATGTGCCTGGTTATGATTTGGTTGAGGAGCCAGAGGCTAAGGATGGTGTTCTAAAGGCTGAGGATGATGAGGTTGTGTACTATTATAGAAGACCTGCGAAGCTTGTTGCTAGATATTTTGATAAGGATTCAGGCAAGGAGATTGAGGCTGAGGAGACTACGAGTGGATATCAGAATGATGAGTATGTAACTGAGGCTAAAGAGGTTAAATATTATGAGTTGGTTGCTAAGCCATCGAATGCTGAGGGAGCTATGAAGGTAACTGTTACTAAAGATGAGAATGGCAAGGAGATTGTTGAGGATACAACGTATGTTGATTACTATTATAGAAAGATGATATTTAATTTGAAGATTGATAAGACGATTGCTAGTGTAAGTGTAAATGGTAATGAGAGTGTCATCAATGGAGATTTGGCTAAGGTTGAGGTTTATAGGAAAGATATGGCGACGGCAAAGGTTCAGATTAAGTATTTGATTAAGGTTACAAATGATAGTGAGCTAAGTGGTAAGGCGACGATTATGGAGAATATTCCTGCTGGCATGACGATGAATACTGAGAAGAATATGGACTGGGCTGTTAATGGTTCGACTGCTACGAGGGAGACGAAGGAGCTAGCGCCTGGTGAGAGCGAATCTTATGAGGTAGTTCTTGATTGGCAGAATGGTGATGGCAATATTGGCATGAAGGAGAATGTGGCTTCGATAATTTCGAGTGAGAATGATGCGGGCTTTGATGAGAAGGATACTACGGATAACGAGGATAAGGCTGATGTTATAGTTGCAATTAGTACTGGTGGTCATACGTATGTGATGATTGCTGGTGGTGTGCTACTTGTACTTATAGCAATGGCTTGCGGAGTTTATATAGTTAAGAAGCAGGATTAGTGAAAGGTTAATAATTATAAGAAAATAGCGGTTATGTGGATAACCGCTATTTTTGTGTTTTGTGTGTCAAAAAGGACGTCCCCATGACACGTTGAGGTTGTGGATTGTGGTTGGGTGTGTGCCTGAAAAGAACGTCCCCGTGACACGTTCCGCAAGGTTTATAGGTGTTTTGTAATGAAAAAGAGAAATGTTTTTTATAATTAGGCTTGTGTTGCCTTTAAATTGGGTGTTTAGGGGGTTTTTGTGTTACATTTGCTTTTATGGCTATTTTTTTGAATTTATTGTTATTGACTCTTATTTTTAAGTTCTTAAAATGGGGTTAGGAATATATAAAAAAATGAGGTTTGAATATGCAGAAAAGAATCGGAAAAGTTAAGAAGTTCATTTTGGAGAATAGGGTGTCAATTGTTGCTTTTATGGCGTTGTTTGTTTTGACATTTGTTTTGGTTCTTCAGTTGTTGAATGAGGAGAATGGTAATTTTGGAAAGAGTGTTAAGGTGAGTGATCCTGAGCTTGCTAGGGCGTTGACTTATGATAGGTTTGCTGATGGTGATGAGGATATTGGTGGAACGAATAATGTTAAGTTTAGTGCTTTTTTCTTGAGGGATGTTGATGGTGATGGTTATGCGGATAAGATTAAGGGTACTTGTAGAGAGGTTGGTTCTGATGATTCTTTGTTCATGGAGATTGAGGTAAAGGATGAGGGAACTTTGAAGAATCCTAAGGTTGAGATTGATGGTAAGAATTTTTATTTGGCTATGTCTTCTCCAAGGGATAATGAGTTTAAGGAGAATTATATTACTTCTGATGCTAAGATTGTTGAGTTTAATGATTTTAATGCTGGAACTAAAAAAGTTTTTTCTGGTTTAGTTAGAAGTGGTGATTATACATATTCTGATCTACGTATGAATGCAATTTCAAATAATATTAATGATATGTCAAGAGATGACAATAAAATTGTTTTTTCAGGTACGTTTGTTGCAACTGATGGAACAGAGATAGAGATAAATAAAGAAGTTAATTTATCTGTTGATTGGTATGGAACAATGAAAACAGAAATTTCTGCAAAGACTTCTGCATATTATGATTTGGATTCAAGAATAGATACAGATAATTCTAAAATTAATTTAGTCGCAACTATTCAAACTGATGAAATAAAAAATCAATTGGTGATTAGTAAAAATTATGTTGAAGGAACAATTCCTCAATTGAATGGTTATGATCCTTTGGAAGTTTCTTGTTCAGATGCTAATGTTAAATTTTCTTACGATGATACTGAAAGAAAATTTGTTATAACTAAGGAAGCTACAGTGGATGCAGATAGAGAAGTTACTTTAAGTGTTCCAAGAAATAATGTGTATTCTTTGAATATTGTTTATCCTTTAGAAGCATATATTTCAATGGGAGTTGATAGTGTACAAATTCAAGTGCCTGTTTTATCTTACTATGAAGGATTTAATAATCCAAATGCTGAATTTACTAATCCATATAAATCAGATGTTGTAAAAGATAATTTGGTTTATTCATTTAGTAGAGTGCTTGCAACTGAAAATACAATTTCTGCTACTGTTGGTAAGTATGTTGCTTCTCCAACTAATAATTACATTATTTCAAAGGATAATATTTTAGATGCATATAAGACTACAACTGATGTTGTTGAGAATGATATTTATCCTGTAAGATGGTATATGTCTAGAGGTACTGATGAGTATGATGATGGGGTAATTTTGGCTGAGCAGGATGATGTAGGAAATAAGATTTCAGATAATTTTATTTTTAATAATCTTTCAGAAGGTGATATGACTAATTTCGTTAATAATATTGGTATTGCTTTTTCTGGTGCGGATGCATTTTTGAATGCAGATGGTTGGATTAAAGTTTATGATGATGATACTGATGAATTATTGGCTACTTTTACTAAAAATAATTGGAGTGATTATACAGAAGATAGTTTTTATAAATACAAATTACCTGTAAAGCATGTTAGAGTAGAAACTAGTAAAACTAATACATCTTCTGCTATGTATGTTTATAATATTAAAGAGATAGATAATGAGGTTTTATCTAATGAGTATTCTGAAGATCAGATTATTTCAAGTAGATATATTGTATCAACTGTGACTGCTAAGATTGGAACATATGCTAATACTGTTCAAGGTAGAGCAATTTATGGTGTTCCATATTCTATAGCAAACTTGAAAATTAGCCAAAATAATTTTTCTACGCAAACAACAGAGAAAAATTGTGAGGTTAATATTGAGGCTCAATACCAAGAAAATTGTAATGAAAATGAATGGAAAAATGGTAAGTTTTTATTGCAATTACCTAAAGGAATTTTAATTGCTAATATCAATAAAATTTCTACTAGTAATGATAATGTTAAAATTAAAAATTACGAATATTATGAAAATGATGGTGTGAAGTTTATTAAGATTATTACTCAAAATGATGTTCCTCAAAAATATAATATTATATTGAATTTAGACATTACACCAGATCCACGTATTTCTACTACTTATGATTTGATTGAGTTATGGGCAAGTAATGAGGTATATGGTGAATATTATAATGCTGGTAGAGATATTTATGATATTAATGGTGATTTAGATACTACTGATATGGTTGCTTATGATAATGCAGATATTGTTTTGAATGCCCCAGAAACTTTACTTACAAATCAAATTGCTACTGATTATGATAAAAATGGATCATTAGTTGTTTCACCTCAGATTGCTGATGTTGAAGCTTCGACAGATGATGATGTTGATCATACAGTTAAGATTGGAATGCAAATTAAAAATAATTATTCTAATATTGTTAGTGATATTGATTTGATGGGTGTTGTTCCTTTTGAAGGAAATAGAAACATATTAAATAATGAAGATTTACATTCTGCTTTTTCTACTGAAATGTTATATGGAGGAATAGAGATTCCGGAGGCTTTACAAGGAAAAGTTAGTGTATATTATTCAGAAAATGAAAAGCCAAGCAAGGATTTATCTAATACATCAAATGGGTGGAAAATGGCTAATGAAATTAGTGATTGGTATAAAATAAAGAGTTATTGGATTGATTTCGGTAATACTACAATTGATTCAATGGCTGAGTATGTATTTTATTATACAGTTAGAATTCCTGCTGGAACGGAGTTTAATAAGATTGCATATAGTCATTATGGTATAGAATTTGCATTGAATACACCTGAAGGCAAGTATGTAATGCAAACTGAACCTACAGAATTAGGTATTAGAATTGTTGAAAAATACAAATTAGAAGTTACAAAATATCAAGAGGGATCAGATAAGGTTTTATCTGGTGCTACTTATAGAGTTAAAGGTACTACTCTTGGAGATATAAAAACAGCTACAACAGGCACTGATGGAAAGTTAGTTTTTGATGATTTGTATACATTCCAAATGTATGAGTTGTCAGAGGTTGATGCACCTGAAAATTATGAAGTTAATGGTACTTCTATAAAGTTTAATATGAATGTTACGGATAATGGAGTTCATAATCTTGAAATAGCTAATGCTATTGAAATTGGGGATAATGAATTTTATAGCATTGAAAAAGTAGAGAACAGATATGTTGCTAAATTTAAATTAGAAGATAGACCAAAGGTTAAATTGAATATTTTAAAAGTTCAAAAAGACGATGAAAATGAAAAAATAAGTGGTATTCGTTATAAACTTACAGGTTATGGATTGCCTGATGAAGGTGTAATTGGAACTACTGATGGTAATGGTGTATTGGAGTTGAACGGGGTTCAGATTGGACAAGAATATACTTTAGAAGAGACTAAAGCTTCTGGTTATTATTTAGCTGATCCAGTTGTGTTTAAGGTAAATAGAACAGGTAGTGTATATTCTGTGGATTTCGTATCTGGAAAAGTTAAGAAAAATAGTATTACTGTTGATGAGGGATTACCTGTTTTAAATCTGGAGATTGAAAATGAAAAAATTCCTTCATATAATTTGGAAATTACGAAAATAAAGAGAAACCTTGATTCTTCAGAGAATGTTACATATATAAGTGGTGCTAAATTTAGATTGTTTAAGGATTCTAAGTTAATTGGAGAATATGAGACAGATGCAAATGGTAAAATTCTTATAAATGATTTATATAAGTATGTTGATGGTAAGCAAGAAAGTGGAGAATATGTGTTAAGAGAGGTTAGTGTTCCTTTAGGATATTCTAAAATAAAAGATATTACTTTTAGGGCTAAGCAAGTTAATGATACATTAGAATTTATTGAAGATTTGCCAGAAGGTAAAGAACCTAGAAAATATACTGTTGAAGATAATACTTTAAAATTAATGATTGAAGATAGTCCTATATTTGAGATTTCAAATGTTGATGGTGAAAATAATACTCCTATTGCTAGTGCTAAGTTTGCTATTTATAATGTTGAAGGTGAAGAGACTCCGGCACTTGATAGTAATGGAGTTATTGTTGGAACTAAGGAAAACATTGATGGAAAAGATGAATATGTTGTGACGTCTGATGAACTTGGAAAGATTAGCATTGATTTAGCAGAAGGTTTATATGTGGCTAGAGAAGTTCAAACATCTGATATGTATGACATTTCTGATTCTGAATATTATTTTGGCGTTGGAATGCATACTGACTCAATTAATGAATTGCAAAAGTTATCTGTTGTGCATAAGAGAAAAGAATTTAAGATTACTACTGATGTTAAAGAAGTTTGCGGTACAAAAGGTGGAACGATTTCCGGTGAAAATGATGATGTTTATGAGATTGTAAAATATGGTGATTCTTCAACAAAAGAATTGAGAATTGTTCCTAATGCTGGATATGAATTGACTGAAATTGCTGTTAATAATCAAGAAATTGAATTTGTGTCTGATGCTGATGGAAGTTATGTATTACCAGCTTTTAGTAATGTTCAAGAAGATAAAAATATTGTTGTAACATTTGTATTTACTGAGAACAAAGCGATTGTTAATAATATAGATAGTGCTAGTAAAAAGGCAATTGTTGGTTCAGTTTTTGAATTTAAACAGACTGAGAGCTATGAAGGTAACACGGAGATGTTTAATGTTACTGCTAAAGCAAATAGACTAGGTAAGGTTATAACTCAATTACCTTTTGGAAAATATGAGGTTAGACAGATTTCTGTTCCAGATGAATATTTCTTAAATGAAGATGTGAAAACTATTGAATTTAGCCAAGATGGTATAAAAGAATTTACAATAGAAAATGATAGAAAAGCTAAAATTATAGTTCACCATTATTTGAAGGACTCAACAGTTAAAGTAGCTGAGGATGAGGAGTATACTGCTAAAGTTGGAGATGATTATACTACTAGTCCAAAAGTTGGTTTAGAGGAGTATGAACTTCAAAGAGATGACAATAATGAATTTATTTTACCGGATAATAGTAATGGAAAATATACAAATAATGTTCAAGAAATTACTTATTATTATCAAGAAAGATTACCTCGTGTAAGAGTATATCATTATATTTTAGGTACAGAGACTTTGGTTCCTTTACAAGATGGTACAAGAGCTAATGTCGAAGAATATGTTGGAAAACGTGGTACTACATATGTTACATCGCCTTTAATGGATGGTGTATTGAGTGACAATTATGAATTTGTAAGTGCAACTGGTAATATTACAGGTGTATTTGATGAAAGAATTACAAATGTAATTTATTATTATAAGTTAAAAGAATTTTCTTATAGAGTGCAGTATTACTATAATGGCGTTTATGCTGAAGGACAAGATGAGGTAATGATTTCGCCAGTTGGTACAACGGTTGATTCATATATTGATAAAGTTAAAGATAATTATGAATTGATAAATACTGAAAATCTACCATTGGTTGTTTCTAAAGATGAAAGTAAAAATATTATAAAGGTTTACTATGGCGGATTGAAAACTAGTGTTATAGTTCATTATTATGAGGAAGGTACAACTAATAAAGTTTCAGATGATGTTATTATAGATGGAAGAATGTATGAATCATATGCAACAGCACTACCTAATGATGTTGATGAAAAGTATGAATTAGTTGCTGTTCCTGATAATGCAACTGGTATAATGGCTAAAGATACAATAGAAGTTGTTTATTATTATAGAGTTAGAGATGCTGTTGTAAATGTTCATTATGTTGAAAAAACATCAGGAAATCAGATTTCTGAAGATGTTCAACTTACTGGTAAAGTTGATGAAGAATATGTGTCTTCTAGTAAAACAATAGATGGATATACCTTAGTCGGCGATTCTGGAAATACATCTGGAAAATTTAAAATAAATCCTTTAGAGGTAAGTTATTACTATGCTAAGAATGGAAAAGTAATAGTTCAATATATTGACAAAAATACAAATGATGTGCTTGATGAGTATACTGAAGTTGGTAAAATTGGAGATATGGTAACAACAGAGAGTAAGAACTTTAATAATTATGTTTTAGTTCAAGAACCAGATTCAAAAGTTGTAACAATAATTGATGGAGAAATTACTTTAAAATATTATTATGCACATGTTTCAGCAGGTGTTATTGAGAAACATATTGATGAAGCTACTGGTATGATATTAGATAATACTGTTCATTTAGGAAATGAAGGAGATCAGTATAAAATTACTGAAAAATCTTTCGAAGGATATGATGTTGATCAAGACAAATTGCCAATAAACAGTGAAGGCGTTATGGGAATAGATACAATAGAAGTTGTATATTATTATAAATATAGATCAAGTGTACTTGTAAAATATATTGACAAAATAACAGGAAACAATATGATTGAAGATGTTGTTATAAGTGGTTATGAGGGTGATAATTACTCTTCTGAAAATAAAGTTTTTGACGGGTATGTTTTGAAAACAATCCCTGAAAATGTTAATGGCAAAATGACAAAATCACCAATTGTTGTTGAGTATTATTATACTCAAATGGCTGGTGGTGTAGTTGTAAGTTATGAAGATGTGAAGTCAGGCAAACAATTACAAGATATGGTTAGAATTGAAGGAGACAAAGGAGCAGCATATACGACAGAAGCTAAGAATTTTGATGGATATGATTTAGTAACTGATATGTATCCTAATAATGCTCAGGGTATTATGGATATTGAAACTATAAAAGTTACATATTACTATATAAAGAAAGTTAATGTAAATGTAAGATTTATTGATAAATCTACAGGTAGAGATTTGTTAACTTCTACAATAATTTCTGTACATGAAGGGGATTCGTATAAGGCTGAAAGCAAAGATATTGATGGGTTTAAATTGAAAGAACATCCGTCAAATGAAACTGGAATAGTGGGAGATTCTGATATAGAAGTTCAATATTATTACTTGAGACCAGCTAAGGTTATTGTAAGTTACATTGATTCAGAAAGTGGTGCAAAGTTATTACCAGATGATGAAATTAATGGATATCAAGATGATACATATACTACTAGTGCACCAGAAATTCAATATTTAAAGGTTTCTACTATTAGTGGAAATGCTAAAGGATATATGAATGTAAGTATTGTACAAGATGAAAATGGACAAGACATTGTTGATGAATGTACTTATGTAAAATATTATTATACTAAAAAATTATTTGATTTAGATGTTGGTTTAATGATTAATTCAATGAGTGTTAATGGAAAAGTTATTAATATAAATGGAAATTTAGCGAAGGCAGATATTTTGAAAGATCAGGTATTTACTGCTGATGTTAGATTTGTATACACAGTTACTGTAAAAAATGTGGGAGAATTGATTGGAAAAGGTACTGTAATTGAAAAGATTCCTACAGGAATGAGTATGGTAAAAGAAGATAATCCAGATTGGAATATTTCTGAAAGTACTGCTACTATTGATACAAGTGATTTAAAACCTGGTGAAGAAGCTTCATATAAATTGATATTGAGATGGGAGAATGGTGAAGCTAATCTTGGAAATAAGATAAATTATGTTGAAGTAGTTGGGTTAGAGAGTGAGGCTGGATTTGCAGAAACTAGCAGCGATAATAATATAAGTAATGTTACAATGATTGTTTCAATAGGTACAGGTGAGAATACATATATAATAATAGCTAGTGGAATAGCTGCTATATTGATGATATTAGCAGGTGGAATTTATATAATAAGAAAAAGAATAAGATAGTGGATAAAAAAGTATTTTGAGATTAAAGCTTGTGGATAACTTTTTACAAATAATGTTTGAAAAGGTTATTTCCCTTGTGATTTGCTCGAATCTGTAATTAAAAAGAAATGAGAATATTATTTTGAAAATAAAAAAGTCTTTAGATTGCTTGTTTAAAGGCTTTTTTGCGTTACATTTGCCATAATGTCTTAAAATGTCGAAAATTATTCCATTGACCTTATTTTTCTAACCTTTAAAATAAATCTTAAGAATGTAAAAAAGTGAGGAAAAATTTATGTTACCAAATTCAAAGAAGCATAAGGGATTTTTAAAGATGACTAATAAAAATAAGATTTTGTTAGCAGTTTTATTAGTTTTAATGATTGCAGCTATTGCGTTAGCTGAAGTTAGAATTAATTTTAAAAATCAAGAAAATGGAGATGAGACCCAAAAGTTTAGTTACCACTATTATGATGATAGTCTAAGTTATGTTGATGGTACTGATAATGTAACATTTTCAGCTTATTTCATGAAAGATGTAAAGAATAATGGAAATGTACGAAAAGTGCTAAGTAGTTTGACTGAAATAGGTAAATCTGATACTTTGTATATGCAAGTAAATGTGCGTAATGAAGGTTATTTAAAGAATGGAAAAATTCAAATTAATGGTAAAAACTTTTATTTAGCAACTAATTTGTATAAAGATAATGAATTTAAAGATAACTATATTGGTATAAATACAAAGGAAATCGAATTTAATAATTTACCTAATGGTACTTCTAAAGACATAGAGGCTGAAATAAGAAGTGGCGATTATTCTTTAAATTCAACAATGAGAGATGCTGTTGGTGATGAAGATATGCTACGAAACGATAATACTATCGTTTTTACTGGTACATATGTTGATGGAGAAGGTAATGAAATTGAAATTAATAAAGAATATGAGTTAAATGTTGGTTGGTATGGATTTTTAAATGCGGAAATTAAAGATACATATCAAGAGTATTCAAATATATCTGGTATGATTGATGAAGAAAACAATTGTATTAAGCTTAGATGTAAAGTTACTACGGAAGAGCTTAATAAGCAATTGGCTGTTTCTTTAAATCAAACTAAAATATATTTACCTGTTTTTAACGGATATAAAGCACTAAATGCAAATTGTTTGTCTTCAGCTGATTATACTAAATTCCATTCAGAAGATGAAATTGGACTACTAGGAATTAATTCTACATCAGGTTACTTAGAGATTTATAGATTCGAAAAATCAACGTATTCTGAAAATAAAGATGAATTTGATATGGAGAAAAATACAATTTCTAAGTTATCTGCAATTAATGTATATGAAATTGAAGTGGAATATCCATTAGAGGCATATAAAAATTTGGATAGTAATGTTATTGATTTAGAATTTATAGCTGAAACAAAATATTTGGGTCATAACCCAAACATGGTTTCAAATAATAGAGGTTATGAATGGTCAGAGTCTGCTAATAAAAATATTGAAGTAGTTTATGAAAATATTGAGAAAACTGATAAATCTGATATTGGAATTGAAATTGGTAAAAATGGAGTCTCAACTAAAGATATAATAGATTCTTATAGAGGAAAAGCTTCTGAAGATAATGTGATGAATTATTTGGTAACATGGAAAGCTAGTATTGATGAGTCAGGGTTAAATAAAAAAATATTTATGAGTGATAATGCTATTTCTGATGAATTGGTAAGAAAAGACTTGAGTAAAGAAACTACAGAAGATTTTGTAGCTTATGAAGCAATTAAAGTAAATAATGCAGAAAAAGTTTTAGGTGAAGATGGATGGATAAAAGTTTATGATACAGAAACTAATTCACTTATTGCAATGATTACGAAGGAAAAGTTTGATCAGGAGTTTTATTTTGATGTATTAGCTAAAAATATAAAAATTGAAACAAGTGAAGTTATTTCAGTGGATATGCCATTGTATGTTTCTTGTATTAAATCATTAGATGTAAAAAAAGTTATAGAAAAATATACAGAAGATGATTTTAAAGAGTTTAATAAAATTTCTTCAAATGTGGAAGGGAAGATTGGAGATAAAACGATAGATGCAAAAAAAAGCCATAGCTGATTTGCATGCTCCAATTAGCTCACTTGAGGTAACTACATCTGAAAAAAATATAGTAGCGGATGGTAATGAAAAAAATATTACCCTTTCATTAAAAACAACAGAGGATTTAGCAATGAATAAGGCTGGATTAATTAATGCAGAATATCTTATAAAATTGCCAAAAGAATTTAGAAATGTAAATATAACAGATTTGAATATTGATAATGATACTGTTACGGTATATCTATGTAATGTGTTTGAAAAAGATGGCTATACTTTCTTTAGAATAATTACTGCTAATGAAAGTGTAAAATATGCTGAAACATATACATTAAATGTTGATATGAATCTAACTTTAGATACAAATAAAACGGTTGAATCTGCAATTGAAGTATATTATACAACTGAAGGTGATGGCTATTATGAAGCTACAACTCTTGATTTGTATGATGCTAATAATAATCAAAATTTTGATGAATATGTTGGTAAAAAAGATGCTAATGTAAAAATAAATTATGAATCTGAGATTTATATTAAACAAAGTGTTGAAAATAATGAAATATCTCCTAAATATGGTGATGAAGAAAAAAATGTTAATATAAATGTAAATGTAAAAAACAACGAAAAGTCTGAGGTTACAGGACTTAAACTTGTAGGAAGAATACCATATAAAGGAAATAAATATGTTGTTTCTGAACAAGATATGGGATCTGCATTTTCTACTACGTTAGATGATGCTGGAATAGTTATTCCAGAAGAATTGAAAGATAAAGTTACGGTATATTATTCAGAAAATGTTAATGCTGGAGTTGAAATTATAAATTCAAAAAATAAATGGATAAAGGCAGATGAAATAGAAAACTTAGATAATATAAAAGCATTTATGATTGATTTTGGAAATACGGTAATACAACCAAATGAAGAATATTCATTTGATTATAAAGTTAGTGTTCCAGGTGTGGAATATTTGAATAAGATTTCATATTCTGGAGTTGCAGCATATTATACAAGAATTATAGAAGGTGAAACACAGAAGAATCAAATTGAAAGTTCTAAGTTGGGAATTAGATTAGCCGAGAAATTTGAAGTAGATTTTACAAAATATCAATATGGAACTACAGTTACTGTTCCAGGAGCATTATATTATTTTTATGATGGAAATACGGGTTATATTGCTAAAACAGATGCAAATGGAAAAATAAATTTAAACCTATATGCAGGAAATAGTTATTATATGGTTGAAATCAAATCATCTGAGGATTATTTGAAAAATTCAGATTTGATTTGGTTTGAAGTAAAAGCAGATGAAAATGGTGAATTAATATTAACAAGGTCAACATATCGACCAGAATTTAAATTTAATCAAGAAACTAGAGTATTGAAATTTGCAGATGCAGATGAAATAAAAGGAAAAATAGAGCTTAGTTTAGTTGATAAAGATACGCAATTACCAATTTCTAATGCAGAGTTTGAGTTTAACAATGAATTTTATAAAACAGATAATAATGGAAAATTGACTTTAAGAGGAATAGAAAAAGGAAAAGAGTATACAATTACTCAAATCGGTGCGAATGGATATTATAGTTTGAATGATATAAAATTCAAAATTGTTTTACAAAATGGAAAATATTCTTTTGTGAACATAAGTAATAATATAAAAGATAGCAGTTTAGAGACTGTTAATGGATTAATTGCACATATTAATCTTGAAAATGAAAAGGTCAATAAATTTAACTTACAAATCACTGCTATTGGGGAAACTGATAATATAAGTGATGAAAGCACATATACATATCTGCCAAATGTAGAATTTGGTTTATATGAGAAATCTAGATTAATTGCTACGTATACAACAGATCAAAATGGAAAGCTTACAATACCAAATTTATGTGCTGATGTTGAAGGACAAGAAAATTACACAAAATATCTTTTAAAAGAATTAGTAATTTCAGATGGATATTCAAAACTTGAAAATATGACTATTTGTGCAAGAAAAGATGGAGATGGAAATTTAGAACTTAGTGGAGATGATAAAGAGTTATATTATACTGTAAATGATAATACTATAAATTTAGTACTTGAAAATTATGAATATCATAAATTAATTAATGTGGATGGATATACTGGAAATGTTATATCAGGTACTAAATTTATGATAATGGATGCTTATTCAGATGAAATGGCTGTAAAATCTGATGGAACATATTGGGGACAAAAAGAAAATATAAATGGTGAAGAAGTATATGTTGGAACAACAGATGAAAATGGTGAAATTTTATTAGATTTGCCTGAAGGACAATATAAGGTTGTTCAAGTGATAGGTGATGGAAAATATGAATTTATAAATGATTACTTTAATGTAGGATTAGATAATTTACTAATGTCAAGCAAAATGGGAGTTCCAACCAAGGATCTTGTTGTTACAAGTTGGCTTAAAAAGTTTGATATAAGAGTTAGTATTGATGCTACTAATGCTAATGCTGCTGGTACTATAACTAATGCAAGTGAAAAGGTTGAATATGGAGCAACTAGTACAAAGGAACATAAAGTAACACCTAAGAGTGGATATGAAATTGCAAGTGTATCGATAAATGATATTGAACAAGAAATTACATTAAATGATGATGGTTCTTATACAGTTCCTACATTTAATAATGTTACTGAGAATAAGAAAATTGTTGTAAAGATTGTTGATTCTAATAAGAGATTTACTATAAAGACAGTTGATGCGGAAACAAAGGCGCCGGTTGAGGGTGTTGGAATAGTGCAGGAAAAAAATCTTACTGAAAATTTAATAAAAAATGGAAATTATTATTTTATAAAAAATGATGCAAATGAGTATATACCAACTAATGGAAGGACATATCGTTCTACGCAGGGTAGTAACAGAGGTATATCTTCTTCAACGGCTAATTCTTATTTGGTAATAGATCTAACTAAAGAAACCCAAAATAGGAAAGTTGTTGTTAAAGCAAGTTGCAGTAGTGAAAATAATTTTGACTATGGATATGCAACGATAACAAATAATTCATATTCTCCTTCATATAATAATGTTACAGGAAGATTTATGTATATTTCTGGTAATGTTCCTGAAAGTACTTATACTTCTCAAACATTATACGCAGGAAATAAATATTATTTACATATAGGATATCGTAAAGATGGCAGTGGAGATAGAGATGATGATCAAGTTGTGATAAAAGATATACAACTAGATTATTTAACAGGTTCAGCTAATTTGGACTCTGACTTGACTACTAATAAATTAGGAAAATTAGACTATCAATTAAACTATGGTACATATAAATTTAATATTATTAGTTTGCCTGAAGGATATTCTGTTAATAATAAGGAGATTATGATAACTCATACAGTAGATTCTGCAAAAGAAATAACAATTGAGTTAAATAGATTGAAGAAGGTTATTGTACATCATTACTTAGAAGGTACTACAACTAAAGTAGCAGATGATGAAATATTTTATGGAAAACTTAATGAAGAATATTTAGTAAAAGATAAAAAAGATTTGGCAGGATATGAATTAATTAAAGATGTTGATGGAAAGTATATATTACCAAATAATTATAGAGGAACTTATGCTGAAAATGATCAAGAAGTAAATTTCTATTATAAGGCAAATAAAGTAGAAGTTGTTGTACATCATTATATTGAAGGAACTGATACACCTGTACCTTTAGCAGATGGTACATTAGCTACTGATGAAAAAGTTGAATATGATATAGGTGATGAATATAAAACTAGTGCACTTTCAGAGGATAAATTGAATAAATATTATAGATTGGCATACACAGATGGAGAAGAATCTGGAATAGTTGAAAAAGCCAAAACTGAAGTAACATATTATTACACAAGGCCTTTACAAACGTTAACTATAACTAAATATGCTGAAGATGGAAAAACACCTTTACAAGGGGCAGAATTTACAATTACAAGTAAAGCAGAGTATGATAATCCAGTTGAAATTGGCGAAATGAATAATATAGAAATACCAGAAGAAGCAGATCCAGAGATAGCTGATCGTTTATATTGTTTTGAAAAAGATGGTGATAGATATATATCTACAAATCATCAAAAAGATTCTACTTCTTTGGGCTATATGGAAATTGATTTAACTAATGCTGCTTCAAAAAATTTAATTATAAATGCGCAAATGCTGGGAAGTATAGGGGTAGACCGTGCTGCTATTCTTGTAACTTTAGGAACAGGTCAAGAATATTATATGGATGAAGAATTTACAGCAGAACCTAAAGATTGTGTAATCCGTTTAGAAGGTGGTGTTTTTTATACTGTTAGCTTCATATATATGAAAAATTCAGCAAAAGCAGATGATCTAGATGATATTTTTGCTATAAACAGTATTCAGCTAGAAAGTGCAGAAAGAATAGTTACAGATGAAAATGGTAAAGCAGATATTTCTTTACGTAGTAATGATTATGTAGTAATTGAAGAAAAAGCTCCAGATGGATTTGAAAGAGATTCAATACCTAAAAATGTTGAAGTGAATAAAGATAAACCAGCAACATTAAGTGTTGTTAATAAAATAGGAACAGGGAAAGTAATTGTTCATTATTATGCAGAAGGCACTAGAGAAAAAGTAGCTGAAGATAAAGTGATTACAGGTAAAATAGGTAATTATTATGATACAGAAAGCTTAACAAAAATTGGTTATTCTTATGAACTATCAGGTATTCCGAATAATAAATATGGTTATATAAAATCGGAAGATACAGAAGTAATTTATTACTATAAGGCTAATAAATTTAACTTAACAATTAATAAAACACAAAAAGATTCTGATATAAAATTAGAAGGTGTAAAATATGAAATTATAAATGATAATACTGTAAATGTAGATGTTACAGATGAGAATGGACAAATTAATGTTTCAGAATTAGAACTTGAAAAAGAATATAGGTTAATTGAAATGAGTGCACCAGAAGGTTACAGTTTAATTAGAAATGAAATTAAATTTAAACTAGGATATGAAGATGAAAAACTAGTATGTAAAATAGAAAATGGTGATTATGAATCTAAAATTATATATGAAGAAACACCAAGACTAGAAATTAATATTCAGAATGAACCATTATTTGAATTAACTAAAACATCAGAAGATGGGGTAAAACTTTTACCAGGTGCTAAATTTGTTATTAAAGAGTTAGTTGATAATAATGGAACTATAGTTGAAAATGATGCTATGGATTATGCTGGAAATTTAGTGGGAACTGAAGAAAATATAGATGGGCAAATGCTTAGAGTTGTTACAACAGATGAAAATGGTAAAATTGGTATTGCTTTGAAAAAAGGTAAATATAAAGTTACAGAAGTTCAAGCACCAAAAGGATATACTATAGGAGATGATAGCACTCAATATTTTGAAATTACAGATGATACTATTAAAGATGTAAACTTTGAAGAAATATTTTATCATGATGCATTACCTGCTATTGATATAGATAATGGATATGTAAGATTAAAGGATGGATCATATATTTCTGTTGGAGGATATTATGATGTTCTTAGTATTCCAGGAGAGTTTACTGCTGATGGAGAAGAGATTTTGTTAGAAATGCCATATTATGTTGCTCCTAATGGTTATGACTCAGATGAAGAAGGCGGATATAGAAATGCCTATGTGATGAAAATAAATGCAGAAGGAAAAATTGAAAAAGCAGATACATTTGGTCGAGGCAGTTATTTCCATATTACTGATATAATAGCTACTAATGATGGAGGATTTGCAATTACTGGAGAATCTCAAGGGAACATACGTTGGAATGACGATAATCTCAATATAAATTCAGAAGCATATAACGATGGAATTTTTACTGTAAAATTTAATTCTGATGCTAAGATTGAATGGGTAAGAACCTTAGGTACGTATGAAGAAAACTATATGTATAATTATCAAATATTGGAAGATAATAATGGTGACTACTTAGTATATGGATTTACTAATGGATATATTGAGCTAGATGAAGATGATGTAATTAATGACCAAGAAATAGAGTTAAAAGAAAATAAATCTTATTTAATGAAATTACGTCAAGATGATGGAAAAATCTATTGGGCAAAATCAATTGTTGGTGAATGTTATGGAAAAATTGCAAAAGCAGATAATGATTATTTATTGCATGTAATTGTGGAAGAGAATGAAAAAGAGTATGAAGAGTATGCTGAGGGTGTATCTGAGCTAGGGATAGTTGGTCCTTTTATAGAGTATTATCCAGGAGAGTATATATTTAGAGTCTCAAGTTCGGGAATTATTAAGTCAGTAATACCATATGAATATACAGATTTCTCAGATGATTTTGAATATGTTACTGAACAAACCGCTAAGGATGGTGGAAGATTAATTATAGGAAACATTAGAGAAAGTTTTATAATTCCAGCTGATTCTACAACATCTGGAAAAGATATTAATGTAAAAGTATTTGGAAAAGTAACAGGTGTTGTATTAAAAACTGATATAAAAGGTAAAATAGAATGGGTTAGAACTCTTGCAACAGATGAAGGTGAGAATATGTTTTTACAGGTTGCAGCAACAGAAAACAATGGTTGCATTGTAGCTGGAATGTTTAATGGAAAGTTGGACGTTGTATATTATGATGGTAATACTCCATATGTAAAAACATATGAAACTGAAGAAAATTGTATTAATTTAATGTTCTTAAATTATGATAGTAATGGAGCATTATTAAATGTAGATGGATCTAGAGTTTTACGTGATGTAGGAACAGACGAAGCAGAAGAAAATGTATCTGTTGAAAGTAAATTTTTGGAAGGAATACAACCTGATTATGATATTGACTTTGATGTAAATTCTATTAATGATTTGGGTAATGGATATTTTGAAGTTTGTTTAATGGGATATGAGTATACAGCTATTCCAATTTGGGGTTCTGATACAATAACTGATCTTCCAGGATATTATTCTGCAGGAAAAACAGTTAGAAATATTGTTTATAAAGCTGTTGAAACACCTGCTAAAGTGGCAGAAAAGCAAAAAATTAATATTAAAAACGTTGCTAAAGCTTATACTATTAAAACTAGAGTTGAAGGTAGTGGAGGAATGATTACTGGAGAAGATGATCCTGTTTTCGAAATAGTAAATCAAGGAGAGGATTCTAAGAAAGCAATTAAAATTATGCCAGATAAATTGCATTATATTAAGAAAATAACAATTAACGGAGTAGAGATTGAATTTGAAACAAATGAAGAAGATGGAACATATATCTTAAAAGGCTTTACTGATATGGATGAGGACAAAGAAATTGTTGTTACATTTGGTATATTAAATGCAGAAGTTGTAGTTCATCACTATAAAGAAGGTACAACAGAAAGATTACATGATGATGTTATTTTAAATGGAAAAGAAGATGATCCATATTCAGCAGAGCCAGTTCAAGAATTATTAAAAAAATATGATGTGGTGGAAACCCCAAAAAATGCTACTGGTGAATTTGCTGCAACTAAAATAGAAGTTAATTATTATTACCGATTAAAACCAGAAACGATAAATGTTACAGTTAAATATGTGGATAAATCAACAGGAAATGAAATTGCTGATTCAGAGACAATAACAGGACATAAAGGCGATGAATATACTACAACTGAAAAAGAAATAAAAGGATTTAAATTAAAAAAGATACCAGAAAATGCAAAAGGTACAATGACAGAGAATCTTGAAGTAATTTACTATTACTCAAGACCTGCTAAGGTTATAGTAAATTATATAGATACTGATACTGGTGATGATCTTGCTGAACCAGAGATTATTGAAGGATATCAAGATGATGAGTATACAACCAAAGCAAAAGAATTTGAATATTATAAAGTAGCTAAGGAACCACAAAATGCTAAAGGAACAATGGAAGTAAAAGTTTCAAAAGATGAAGATGGTGAAGAAGTAGTTGAAGATGAAACAATTGTAAATTATTATTATACAAAACAAGCATTTAATTTGAAGATCAAAAAGGATGTTTCTAGTGCAATAGTAAATGGGGTATCAAATGATACGTACAATGGTTTAAGTAAAATTGAAATTGCTAGAAAAGCTGTTAATACAACTAATATTCAAGTAGTTTATAAGATTACAGTAATTAATGATGGTGATCTTGCTGGTAAAGGTACAATTCAAGAACAAATCCCAGCAGGAATGGAATTCGTTAAAGATGAAAGTTCAGAATGGAAAGTTGATGGCAAGACGGCAACTTTAGAAACTAAAGAATTAGCAGCTGGAGAACAAGCTGAATATACTGTTACTATGAATTGGACAAAGAGTTCAGAAAATATAGGAACAAAGAGAAATACAGTTAAGTTGATAAATACAGAAAACGAAGCTGGATTTGAAGAAAAAGATACAAAAGATAATACAGCGTATGCGGATATTGTAATTGCAATTAGCACAGGTGCAAATTCATATATGAATATAGCTGGAGGAATCTTACTTGTGATGATAGCATTAGCTTGTGGTGTATATGTTGTAAAGAAAGTGGAAGATTAAAATAAACAAATAGTTGGCTAATATAGTTAATAAAAGTTCCACATTTAATAAGGAAATAACAAGTTGTGTATAAAAATATATAAAAGTTTTATATCTGTGGATTTGTAAAATTTGATATTTAATGACTTGTGGATAACCCTCTATAAAAAATAACTATTTAAAATTTAAATAGTGTTAGAGGGTTTATTTCCGTTGAATTTTCAAAGATTATGTAATGAAAAAGATATAAAATCATTAACTTAAAAAAAGTAAAGCTTTTAGTGCGTTAGACTAAAGGCTTTTTTTGTTACATTTGCCTAAAAGTCGAAATTTATCGAGAAATATTCCATTGACGCACGCACGCGCGCGTTTAAAATAAATATTAGATTTAATATTTATAAGGAGCGAAAAAATGTTAAAGAATAAGAACCACAAAACATTACCAAAAAA
>JABLTL010142713.1_pt1 | contig 31484 bp, 30 predicted proteins | sample 7160151 | NCBI WGS metagenome assembly JABLTL01 (sample SAMN14651223, study PRJNA627086) | human gut metagenome | isolation source: feces | host: Homo sapiens
CACGAATTGGGGTTTTCCCCTCTGAGGGATGTCCACTTTTCGGGGATACCCCTCACCCTCCGTGTCCATTTTTATGGGTACAGTTTACTCCGTCCTCGCTGCGCTCGGCCACCTCTCCCATAGGGAGAGGCAAGGGGCGCTTGCGCGGGTTTTGGATATTATTTCAGCTTTTTGCCTTCCTGAAATGCGTCGCCCAGCTTTTCGCCAAGGGGATAGTAGCCGTTGCCGCAGGGGTCGAAGGTGATGGGGTGGAACTTATTCAGGTCGATCTTGCCGTCGGTGAGAATGGATTCCTCGGCACTGACGTTTTCGATCCGGCCAATGAGCAGTCCGGTGCCCTCGTCGTAGCTGACGAAGGAACATTCCAGCGTCATGGGCAGTTCGTCGATGATGGGAGCGTCCACGAGATGGCTCTTGCTGGTGTGCCAGCCTGCACGGGCGACCTTATCGGGAACCTTATCGCCGGACACGATGCCCACGTAGTCCGCAGCCACCATGTTTTCCGCGTCCGCCATGGAGACGGTGAAGGCTTTCCGGGCGAAGATGTTCCGGGTGGTCTTGTGGTCCGCAAGACAGATGCCGATGAGATTCGTGTCCACGATGCCGCCCCATGCGGCGTTCATGGCGTTGGGCGTGTCGTCCTCGCCGTAGGTGCTGATGATCAGCACCGGCATGGGGTACAGCATGGGCTTGGAACCAAAATCTTTACGCATATCATTTCCTCCTTATATATCGGGGATGGTTCCCCGGTGGATCCGTTATCCGGCGGCGCGTGCCAGCAGCATGCTCAGGCCGTAAATCACGACCAAATGGGCGGGGTAATACCAGTAAAACAGCGGGCCGATATTCCATGTGCCTTTTTTGCCGTTGTACAGCGCCAGAAGGGGAACGCTCAGAAGCCCCCACCACTGCGTCCCGCCGTAATGCAGACCCAGCAGGCCGACACCGACGGCGAACAGCGCCAGTTTTCCCCATTTTCCCCTGCCAAAATACACCAAAACCGGCAGCATCACGCCCCAAAGGCCATAATCCACGTCGAAATCCGTGTGAATCAGAATCCGGGGCAAGCCCTCGGTGACGAAAACCACGGCGGCAACAGCGGCAGCAGCCGACAGCACCGACACGGGAGTCCGGCGGCGGACGGCGTTATCCAGTGCGTATATCAGGCAGATGGAGAGGGAAAGGGTCACGAAAATGCACTGGTAGAGTGAGCGCATGGCGGCAAAATAGGCGATCTGGCACAGTGCGGCCATGCCCAGAAGTCTCCCCAGATACCGTCCCCGGTTATGGGTATAGCGGCAGCCCTCGGCGACCATGCAGGCAAAAAGGGGTGCGGCCAGCCGCCCGATGATCCGCAGAATGATGAATTGCGGCAGCAGCTGCAATCCCACATGGTCGCAGGTCATGGCGAACAAGGCCAGAAGCTTCAGTTGATTCCCGGTCAGCCCGGCAAATTTTTTCGTTTGTATCTGCATAGGCACTCCTGTGTGACATTCCGGATAAAAATATGATACCACGTTTTCGCCGGAATTGTCAATCCGGGCGGCAAAAAAGCGCCCCGGCCGGGCGCGGAAAGAAATGAAATGACCCTTGACTGCCATGCCTTGTGATCGGCGCGTTTTTTTGCAGCCAAGGGTCATTTCTGTTCGCTCTTATTATCTAACATCTGTTGGTTAACCTCTCTTTCTGCGGATTGACGGGCGTATGCGATCCGTTTTTCTGTTCCGATACCTTATCCATTCTCTGTCTGTCTCTTCCGCGAGACGCGCTTATAAGTCGGAATCGCCGGGGACCTCCCTGCCCGCCTGCATTGGCTCCGTTTTGATTCAGAGCCTTCAAGGATTTACCTGTACATCGGTATCACCTCTTTGTATTTATAAGATAGCATAAATATATCTGCTGTTCAAGACGGAAAATTAGACAATATTACCAACTTGCAGCTGTGGAAAACACAGAATTCCTTACGACACGGGCGGCCGCGGATTGACAAAGGGAGGGAAGGCTGTTATAATAATTCTGTTCGGCGGCTGTGCGGCCGCTGTTTTTCGTGGTATTTTTTCAGCCGGCGTTCCCGGCTGAGCAAGCGCATACAAAGGAGAAACACAATGAAATACGACTTTACTTCCATTCTGGATCGCCGGGGAAAGGACGCCGTCGCCGTCGACGCCGTGGGCGCCCCCGGTTCCTCCTATCCCGCCCCCCGGGAGGGCTTTGACGTGATCCCCATGTGGGTGGCAGATATGAATTTCCCCGTGGTTCCCACCGTTCAACAGGCCATGATCGAACGGGTGGAGCATCCGGCCTTCGGCTACTTTGACCCTCCCGCGGAATATTACGATTCCATTATCCGCTGGCAGGAGCGCCACAACGGCGTTACCGGGCTGAAGAGCGAACACATCGGCTACGAAAACGGCGTGCTGGGCGGCGTGATCTCCGCGCTGAACGTTCTGTGCTCCAAAGGGGACAACGTGCTGCTCCACAGCCCGACCTACATCGGCTTTACCCACAGCCTGACGGACAATGGCTATCACATTGTCCACTCCCCGCTGACAAAGGACGAGCAGGGCGTCTGGCGGATGGACTTTGCCGACATGGAAAAGAAGATCGTGGAAAATCACATCCACGCCGCCATTTTCTGTTCCCCCCACAACCCCTGCGGCCGGGTCTGGGAGCGTTGGGAGATCGAGCAGGCCATGGCGCTGTACCAAAAGTACGACGTCATGGTGGTTTCCGACGAGATCTGGAGCGACATTCTGCTGACCGGATATTGCCATATCCCCACCCAGTCCGTCAGCGAGGACGCGAAAATGCGCACCGTGGCGCTGTACGCCCCCTCCAAGACCTTCAATCTGGCGGGACTGGTGGGCAGCTACCATATCATCTACAACAGCTGGCTCCGCGACCGCTGTGACAAAGAGGGCTCTCTCAGCCACTACAACGCCATGAACGTCATGAGTATGCACGCCCTGCTGGGCGCTTACAGGCCCGAGGGCTACGAGTGGGTGGAGGAGCTGCGGCAGGTCATCACCGGCAACGTGGATTTTGCCTGTGATTACATCGCGAAGCACTTTAACGGCGTAGAGGTCAGCCGCCCACAGGGAACATACATGCTGTTTCTGGACTGCGGAGAATGGCTGACGGCTCATGGCAAGACCATGGACGAGCTGCTTGCCGCCGGATGGGACGTGGGCGTTATCTGGCAGGACGGACGGGCGTTCCACGGTCAGACTCACATCCGCATGAACCTCGCGCTGCCCCTGAGCCGGGTGCAGGAGGCTTTCCGGCGGCTGGATACCTACGTTTTTAACGCTTGACATCAACTCCGGGGCGGATTTCCGCCCCGGAGATTTTGCTTTTTGGGGGTAAATTACCCCACTTTACATAGATTTTACAAAGTGCTTATTGTAATTCTTACGGTTTTATCGTACTATCAACAGTGAGATGGAATAAGTATTGGGGGAATCCGAGTGATTTACTGCGTAGAGGACGACGACAGCATCCGGGAGCTGATGCTGTATGCCCTGCGGGCGTCCGGCTTCGAGGCGGAGGGCTTCCGGGACAGTGTGGGACTGTTCGACGCGCTGAGCCACGCCCAGCCCCAGCTCATTATGCTGGATATCATGCTGCCCGGAATGGACGGCATTGAAATTCTCAAAGCCCTCCGGGGCAATCCCACCACCGTCCGCATCCCGGTCATCATTGCTTCCGCCCGTGGGACGGAGTATGACAAGGTGGTGGGGCTGGATCTGGGGGCTGACGATTACCTCGCCAAGCCCTTCGGCATGATGGAGATGGTGTCCCGCATCCGGGCGGTTCTGCGCCGGGCTGCCCCTGCGGCTGCTCCCGGACTGCTGCAAATGGGGAATCTGCGGATGGATTCCGCGTCCCATACGGTCTACGCCGGGGATACCCGGGTGGAGCTGACGCTGAAGGAATTTGAGTTACTGAAGCTCTTTCTGGAGCATCCCGGCCGGGTCTTTACCCGGGATCAGCTGCTGGAACGCATCTGGAGCACGGACTACGTGGGGGAGACCCGGACGGTGGACGTACACATCGGCACCCTGCGCACGAAGCTGGGGCAGTGCGGCGAATACATCCGCACCGTCCGGGGCGTTGGCTACCGGATGGAGGCGTAGGCCATGACGAAGCGGGTTTTTCGCTCGATTTTTCTGGCGTCGCTGGCGGTGCTGCTGGCAGCGGTGGTGCTGATCCTGGGGGCGCTGTACACCTACTTTTCCGACGTTCAGGCGGAGCAGCTGCGATTGCAGACGGCGCTGGTCGCCCACGCGCTGGAAACGGAAGGGGTTTCCTATTTTGACGATCTCGATACCTCCGGCCGCCGCATCACCTGGATTGCCGCCGACGGCACGGTGCTGTATGACAGCCGTTCCGATTCCGGCGTGATGGAGAATCATCTGGAGCGGGAAGAGGTAAAGGCCGCGCTGGCCACCGGTTCCGGCACCAGCTTCCGCTATTCCGACACGCTGATGGAGCGGTATATCTACACGGCGCAGCGCCTGAGCGACGGCACGGTGCTTCGCCTTTCCGCGGCGCAGAACACGGTGCCCCATCTGGTGCTGGGGGTGGTGAAGCCGATCATTCTGGTCATCGGTATTGCCGTCGCCCTGTCGGCGCTTCTTGCCGGGCAGCTGACGAAAAACATTGTCGCGCCTCTGAACGAGCTGAATCTGGACGACCCCATGTCCAACCGGGAGTACGTCGAAATCCAGCCCCTTCTGCGGCGGCTGGACTCCCAGCAGGTTCAGCTTCGGGCGCAGTCGCAGGAACTGCGGCAGAAGCAGAAGGAATTCAACACCGTCACCCGTTCCTTAAGCGAGGGACTGGTGCTGATGAACAGCAGCGGCACGGTGCTGAGCATCAACCCCGCCGCCACGCGGCTGCTGGAAATCACCCCCAACTGCTTAGGTGCGGATTTTGGCGTTGCAAACCGGAACCCGGCCATTTCCGCGCTGGTGGAAAAAGCCCTCACCGGGGAAAAGGCGGAGGAAAATGTCGCCCTGACCGGCGGGGAATATCTCGCCGCCGCAAGTCCGGTCAAATCCGACGGGGCGGTTTCCGGCGTGGTGCTGCTGCTGTTTGACGTGACCCAGAAGCGGAAGGCGGAAGCCCTTCGCCGGGAATTCACCGCCAACGTTTCCCATGAGCTGAAAACCCCGCTCCACGCCATTTCCGGCTACGCCGAGTTGATGAAGGACGGACTGGTTCCCCCGGAGGACACCCGGCACTTTGCGGAGAAAATTTACAGCGAAGCCCAGCGCATGATCGATCTGGTGGAGGACACCCTGCGCCTGTCCCGGCTGGACGAGGGTGCGGCGGATATGCAGTGGGCGCCCATTGACTTGTATGAAACGGCAAAGTCCGCCATGCAGGAGCTGACCGCCCCGGCGGAGCTGAAAAACGTCAGCATCCGTCTGGAAGGGAAGAAGACCGTCATTCAGGGGATTCCCCAGCTGGTTTCCGGGATCGTGTTCAACCTCATGGACAACGCCGTCAAGTACAATAAGGACGGCGGGCTGGTCATCGTGCGGCTTGGGGAAGAAAAGGGGCAGGCCGTTCTGACGGTGACAGACACCGGCATCGGCGTCAGCCCGGAGCATCAGGAGCGGGTATTCGAGCGGTTTTACCGGGTGGACAAGAGCCACTCCAAGGAGATCGGCGGCACCGGTCTGGGACTGTCCATCGTCAAGCACGCGGCGCTGATTCTGGGCGCGGCCATCGAGCTGGACAGCACCGTCGGCAAGGGGACGATCGTCACGGTGCGGTTTCCCATGGAAAAAAAGTAGAACGAAGGGAGGGGCGCAGCCCCTCCCGTATTTTCTGCCGGATTTACGCAGATTTTACATTTTTCTGATAATGGATTTGACCTTGTGCTGATAAAATTGAAATATCAAAAGATACGAGAGGCTGGATTCTATGGATATTTTCAACGTTCTGACCATGATCGGCGGGCTGTGCCTGTTCCTGTTCGGCATGAACCTGATGGGAGACGCGCTGGAACGGCGGGCGGGTTCCTCCTTGCGGGTGCTTCTGGGGAAGCTCACCACCAACCGGATGCTGGGCTTCCTGACGGGTCTGGCCATCACGGGCGTCATTCAGTCCTCCTCTGCTACCACGGTCATGGTGGTGGGCTTCGTCAACTCCGGGCTTCTGACGCTGGGACAGGCCATCAATGTCATTATGGGCGCGAACGTTGGCACCACCGTCACCGCCTGGATTCTGAGCCTCAGTGGCATTGAAAGCGGGAACGTCTTCGTCCGGCTGCTGAAGCCCAGCTCCTTCACCCCCATTCTTGCGCTGGTGGGCATTGTGTACTACATGTTCATGAAGGACGGCAAGAAAAAGGACACCGGCATGATCTTCCTGGGCTTTGCCACATTGATGTTCGGCATGGAGACCATGTCCGGCGCGGTCAGCAGCCTGAAAAATGTGCCGGAATTTCAGAAGATGTTCCTGATGTTCACGAACCCTGTTCTGGGCGTTCTCGTGGGCGCGGTGCTCACCGGAATCATCCAGTCCTCCTCGGCCTCCGTGGGCATTTTGCAGGCGCTGTCCTCCACCGGCTCCGTGACCTACGCCGCCGCCATCCCCATTATCATGGGTCAGAACATCGGCACCTGCGTCACCGCGCTGCTGTCCAGCGTGGGCACCACTAAAAACGCCCGGCGGGCGGCGGTGGTGCATCTGATGTTCAACATCATCGGCACCGTTGTGTGCCTGACCCTCTTTGTGCTGGCGGACGCCCTGTTCTCCCCTGCCATTCTGGGAGAAAGCGCTTCTTATCTGGGCATCGCCATCTGCCACACGGTCTTCAACGTCATCTGCACAACCCTGATGCTGCCCGCGGCAGGTCTGCTGGAAAAGCTGGTGTGCAGGATCGTTCCCGACGGGAAGCAGCCGGAAGCGGTCTGCGAGCTGGACGAACGCCTGCTGACCACGCCCTCCATCGCCTTGGAGCGCTGCCGTGTGGTCACCAATGAAATGGCGGACGTGGCCGCCGTGACCCTGCGGGATGCCGCCGCCGCCCTCCAGAACTACACGCCGGAGCTTGCGCAGGCTGTGCGGGAGGGGGAGAGCAAAACCGACCATTATGAGGATATCCTTGGCACCTATCTTGTCAAGCTCAGCGCCCTGAAGATCAGCGAAAACGACAGCAGCGAGGCCGCCATGCTGCTCAAAGCCCTCAGCGATTTTGAGCGCATCGGCGACCACGCCCTGAATCTGGTAGAGTCCGCCGAAGAACTGAAAAGCAAGAATCTGGCGCTGTCCGACGCCGCCCGCCATGAGCTGAACGTTCTGCTGCGGGCTGTGGAGGAAATCGTGGACATGACCTTTCAGGCGTTCCGGGACGACGATCTGGAAAAAGCCTACCGGGTGGAGCCGCTGGAACAGGTCATTGACGATCTGAAGGAGAAAATGCGCATCCATCATATTCTGCGGATGCAGCAGGGCAGCTGCAGCATTGAGTCCGGATTTGTCTGGTCGGATCTGCTGACCGCGCTGGAACGGGTGGGCGACCACTGCTCCAACATCGCCGGGTGCATCATCGACCTGCACCACCACAACATGAACACCCACGAGGCCATCCGCTCCGCCCGGATGGAGAACGAGAATTTTGACGATGAATACAAGGCATATGCGGTAAAATACAGTCTAAAGTAAGCAGAAAAGTGTGAAAAGCGCCCGGCAGGAAATGGATTCCTGTCGGGCGTTTTGCTGCCTTATTTCTTCCACTTTTCGATCAGACTGATGATCTGCCCCGTAAGCTTGGCGTTGTCTTTGTTGGTGTTCCCGCGGCGGGTCTTGACCAGCGCGAGAAGCGCTTCCGCAGCCGCGACCATATCCTCGTAGATTTGCTTCGCCCGCTGGGTGCCCTTGAAGACGGCCGCCCGGTCGATTTTCACGCCCTCGGTGTAGGTCGTGAGCTTGCCGGTGATCAGGTCGTATTCCGTGCCGCTGTAGGGAGCGTCGGCATGGTAGCCCATGGATTTCAGGGTCGCGCAGAAGGCTTTGCAGCTGCTGTCGTCGCCGTGGTTCACAAACACCATCTTGGGCTTTTCCCGGAAGCCTGCCAGCCAGTTCAGCAGCCCCTCTTTGTCCGCGTGGCCGGAGGTGCCGTGGAGCATGGCGATCTCCGCGTTCACCGCGATGTCTTCGCCGAAGAGCTTCACGGACTTCGCGCCGTTTTCCAGCTTCCAGCCGAGAGACCCCTCCGCCTGATAGCCCACGAACAGGATGACGCTTTCCTTGCGCCACAGGTTGTGTTTCAGATGGTGGCGGATTCTGCCCGCCTCGCACATGCCGCTGGCGGAGAGTATGACCTTGGGCTGGGGGTCGGTATTGATGAGCTTGGATTCGTCGGAGGAAACGGCCAGCTTTAGTCCGTCAAACCAGATGGGGTTGACGCCCTGTTTCAGAATGGCCCGGGTCTCGTCGTCAAAGTCCGTGGGGTCGCATTGCAGGAAAATTCCCGTCGCTTCCACGGCCAGCGGGGAGTCCACGTACACCGGAAAATGGTCGTGTCCCGTCACCAGCCCCCGCTGCTTGATCTCCCGGATGGCGTAGAGCATTTCCTGCGTCCGCCCCACGGCAAAGGCGGGGATGACCAGATTGCCGCCCCGGTCCAGCGCCCGCTGGATGCAGGCGGCCAGCTCGCCCACCACGTCGCCCCGCTCCTTGGGGTGCAGGCGGTCGCCGTAGGTGGATTCGATGACCAGATATTCCGTCTCCGCAACAGGCTGGGGGTCGCGGAGCAGGGGCTGATTGACGTTGCCCACGTCGCCGCTGAACACGATCTTCCGGGTCTGTTGCCCCTCCGTCAGCCACATTTCGATGGCGGCGGAACCCAGCAGATGGCCGATGTCCGTCATGCGGATGATAATGCCCTCCGCGGCCTGGACGGCGGCGTTATACTGGCAGGGGCGGAGAAGGCGGAGGGCTGCCGCCGCGTCGTTGGTGTCGTATACCGGCTCCACGGCCCGTTCCCCGGCGCGCTCGGCCTTGCGGGTGCGCCACTGGGCTTCCGATTCCTGAATGTGCGCCGAGTCCATCAGCATGATGCGGCAAAGATTGCAGGTGGCCTCCGTGGCGTAGATCTGCCCCCGGAAACCGTCCTTGCACAGCTTGGGGAGCATACCGGAATGGTCGATATGGGCGTGGGTCAGGAACACCGCTTCGATGGCATTCGCCGGGACGGGCAGCGGGACATTCTGGAAAATGTCCTCCCCCTGCTCCATACCGCAGTCCACCAGATAGTACCGGCCGTTCACTTCCAGCAGCGTACAGCTGCCGGTGACCTCATGGGTCGCGCCGATGAATTGAACTTTCATGTCTGCACCTCCAAGATTGACGTGACGCCCCGGGAAACCGGCGCAATCCTTTTGATATACTATACCACAATTCGCCGCCCAGCGCAAGGTTCTGACCTTTTTGGATACACGAACACGCCCGACTCTTTGCAGAATCGGGCGTGTTTTGAATCAATCTTAATACTCGGTGGGCTTGATGTGCCAGATCTCCTCGGCGTACTGACGGATGGTGCGGTCGGAGGAGAACTTGGCGGCGGAGGCCACGTTCATCAGGCACTTGCGGCCGAAGGCAATGCGGTCGGCATAGTCCCGGTTGGCCTGGAGCTTGGTGTCGAAGTAGGAAGCGTAGTCCAGCAGCAGGAAGTAATGGTCGGCCTGATGCCAGTCGGTGCCGTCCAGCAGAGAATGGAACAGCTCCTTCTGGGCGTCGTCCGTGGGGACAGTGCCGTCCACCAGGGTGTTGATGGCGCGGCGCAGGTCGGCGTTGGAGTCGTAAATGCTCCGGGCGTGGTAGGTGGGCTTCACGGCATTGATCTCATCCACGGTGTGGCCGAAGATATATTCGTTCTCCCGGCCGGCCTCCTGCGCGATCTCCACATTGGCGCCGTCCAGCGTACCCAGCGTCACGGCGCCGTTGAGCATCAGCTTCATGTTGCCGGTGCCGGAGGCTTCCGTACCGGCAGGGGAGATCTGCTCGGAAATGTCGGCGGCGGGGATGATATGCTCGGCGTAGGAGCAGTTGTAGTTCTGAACGAATACCACCTTCAGCTTGTCGGCCACGGCGGGGTCGTTGTTGATCATCTTCGCGACCCGGTTGATATAGCGGATGATGGCCTTGGCACGGGCGTAGCCGGGGGCGGACTTGGCGCCGAAGAGGTAAACCGTGGGATGGAAGTCCGGCAGACGGCCTTCCTTCAGCCGGAAGTAGATGTCCACGATGGACAGAATGTTCATCAGCTGGCGCTTGTACTCGTGCAGACGCTTGACCTGCACGTCGAAGATGAAGTCGGGGTTCAGCGTCACGCCCTCGTGCTTGGCGATGACGGCGCACAGCTGCTCCTTCTTCAGGTGCTTGATATCGTTGAATTCCACGATGGTCTCGTCGTAAATCTGATTTTTCAGCTCGCCGATGAGGTCGAGGTTCTTCAGGAAGTCGCCGCCTACCTTTTCCCGCAGCATGGCGGTCAGCTCAGGGTTGCACAGACCCAGCCAGCGGCGGGGGGTGATGCCGTTGGTCTTGTTCTGGAACCGCTCGGGGAAGGCGTAGTACCAGTCCTTGAAGCAGTCGTCCTTCAGAATCTGGGTGTGGATCTCCGCCACGCCGTTGATATAGGAGCCGACGTAAATGGACAGGTTCGCCATGTGGGCGGTGTTGTCTTTCACGATGAACAGATCCGGATGCTCCCACTTGAGCTTCTGGTCAATGCGGCAGATGATGTCCACAATCTCGGGAACCACGCTGCGCATCAGATCCAGCGGCCACTTTTCCAGTGCCTCGCCCATGACGGTGTGGTTGGTGTAGGAGAAGGTCTTCTGAGCGACATTGAAGGCATCGTCAAAGCTCATGCCCTCCGCCATCAGCAGGCGGATCAGCTCGGGGATGGACATGGCGGGATGGGTGTCGTTGAGCTGCACCGCGTAGAACTCGGCAAAGCGGCTCAGATCATCGCCGTGGGCAATTTTGAAGGTGCGCAGCATATCCTGCAGGGACGCAGAGGACAGCACATACTGCTGCTTGATGCGCAGGCGCTTGCCCTCCCATGTGGAGTCGTTGGGGTACAGGACGCGGGTGATGTCCTCGGCCTTGTTCTTGGCGTCCAGCGCCCGCAGATAGTCCTGATTGTTGAAGGCGTTGAAGTCCAGCTCCTCCTCGGCCTCGCACTGCCACAGGCGCAGTGTGCCCACGTTCTCGGTGCCGTAGCCGATGACGGGAACGTCGTAGGGAACGGCCAGAACGGTATGGTCGGGGAACTTGACCTTCACGGTGTGGTTATAGCGGCGGAAGGACCAGGGGTCGCCGAACTTAGTCCAGTCGTCGGCGTTCTCCACCTGACTGCCGTCGGCGTCAAAGCTCTGCTTGAACAGACCGAACTTGTAGCGCAGGCCGTAGCCGGACAGGGGAATATCGGTGGAAGCAGCGCTGTCCAGGAAGCAGGCTGCCAGACGGCCAAGACCGCCGTTGCCCAGAGCGTCGTCCTCGATGTCCTCGAGAATCGCCAGGTCAACCCCGTGCTCGGCAAACAGTTCCTTCATCTCGTCCAGAATTCCCAGATTAAACAGGTTGGAATACACCAGACGGCCGATCAGGTACTCGGCAGAGATGTAATACGCCTTGCGATTGGGCATACGGGTCTTCTTGGAATGGCTCCAATCGTCGGAAATGGCCATCATAACAGCCTGACCCAGCGCTTCATGCAGCTCCTGAGGGGTCGCCTCCTGCAAAGAAACGTCGTAGGTGTACTTGAGCTGTGCCTCTGTCCATTTCAGGATGTTCAGACAGTTGTTGTTCATGTTAGCTCTCCATTCTTAAAGTGGGTGCGCCGCTGTGGCTTTGTGATACGGTTTCGTCCAGACCAACTCCTGATAGTATATCATATTCCGATCAGCATGTCCAGTTGAAACCGACCCGAAAACGGCAAACAGGAAACTTTTTGCCGGTATCCGTCTGAGCGTGGGTTCTCCGGAGGAACTCCGGGGGAAGACACCCCTGCGGCGGTGGAAAAACGGCAGTTTCGGAAAATTGAAACGTTTCCAATTCTTGCAGATTCCTATTTAGAATAATACTATTTTCCCATTTTGTCAAGTAAAACCGGATGTAATATCAGACATAACATTTTTTTTGCCGGGTTTTATGGATTCTGCCCGTTTTGGAAGGCCACTATACCCCGCCCCCCGGCAATGTTAAAGGCACGTTCACATTTCGTCTATTTACTTTTCCCCGGAAGGATGGTATAATGAAAAGCCATAGCGGAAAGGAGGCGGTTGTTTGAGCCGATTTTTGGATGAATTAAAGGACTTCTGGAAAAAAGGCGACATATTTCTGCTGATCCTGTGCCTGATCGTGTCCGGTTTTGGCTGCGTTTTTATTGCCAGCGCCACTTCCGCCGACAAGTTTGGCGGCAATCTCAAATATATTATCATTCAGCTGGCGGCTACCGGTCTGGGCGTCATGATGTACGCGCTGGTGTCCTCCATTGATCTGGACTTTCTCTCGGAACACCGGATGGTGATGGTGGCTTTCAACTGTGCGCTGCTTCTCATGCTGATAAGCCCCCTGGGAACCGACCACGGCTCCGGTAACCGAAGCTGGATCAACCTGGGCTTTATCAGCGTTCAGCCCGCCGAGGTCTGCAAGATCACCTATGTCGTTATTATGGCCTCGGTCATGTCGGCGCACCAGAACCGAATATCCAGCCTGCCGTCTATTATGCACATGTGCCTTCATCTGGGACTGCTGGTGGGACTGAACATGGTGCTGTCCGGCGACGCGGGCGTTTCCCTGATCTTCGTGTTTATCTTCATCGGTATGGCCTTCGGCGGCGGCGTCAGCCTGTGGTGGTTTGCTTTGGCCATCGGTCTGATCGCGGCGGCGTTCCCGATCCTGTGGCAGTTCCTGGGCGAGTACCAGCAGAACCGGTTCCTGATCCTGTTTGACGACACCATCGACCCCACGGGCATCAACGAGCGCTACCACTCCATGATGAACCTGCGCTCCCTCACCGGCGGCGGCCTGACGGGACAGGGACTGTTCAACGGCAACCGTACCCAGAGCGGCAGCCTGTTCGCCCAGCACACGGACTATATTTTCTCGTCCATGGGCGAGGAGCTGGGCTTCGTGGGGTGCCTTGCGATCATGATTATGGAAATGGCCATCATCGCCCGGTGCATCTATGTGGGCATGCACTGTCAGGATTATATGCGCCGGCTGGTATGCTACGGCGCCGCGTCGGCGCTGATGTTCCAGGTGATGATCAACACCGGTATGTGCATCGGCGTCATGCCCGTTATCGGTCTGACCCTGCCGTTGATCAGCTACGGTGGTTCTTCGGTGGTTACGATCTACGCCATGCTCGGCCTTGTCTCCGGTGCCCACGCGCGACCACAAAGTCTGAGCCATGAACGATACGTGCAGCCATACAGGTAAACAAGCCTCATGCGCCCCGTCCTTTTCAGGGCGGGGCGCAAAAAGAAAAAAGGAAATTCCGGAAAAAGTGGTTGACTTTCCGGAAAAACGTGGTATAATAAGCTCTGCTTCGGTATGGAGGCATAGCTCAGCTGGTTAGAGCGCATGCTTCACACGCATGAGGTCACAGGTTCGAGTCCTGTTGTCTCCACCAGGTATTATATAGAGGATTTGTGTAACGGTAGCACACCGGACTCTGACTCCGTTTGCGGGGGTTCGAATCCCTCATCCTCTGCCAGGTCCACTGTAGTCGTTCAGATTACAGTGGACTTTTTTGCATCAAGGGCGCTCCGCTTTCATCGGAGCGCCCTTGATGCTTTATTTGATTGCCGCGCTGTTGTTCAGCAGCAGCGTGCTGTAGAGGAACAGCACGTCCTGACCGTGGAAGTCCAGGAACCTGCCCAGATAGTCGCTTCGGATGTACCGAAGGTCTACCAGTGTCACTCTGGCGTAGTCGTTTACCAGCAGCGGAACGAGGCTGCTTCCGAAGGAATCCCGGAATACGATCAGCTCCCGGTCAGTGGCCGCGTTGGGGTTTTCGATGGTCAGCAGACTCCGGGCACCGGAGAGATACACATCGTACAGGTCTTTGCTGCTTAGCTTGGTCATGTCGTAGACAGCGGCGGTCTCCCCCGTTTCGTAGTCGTATACCCGGCAATCGTCCAGAAGCGCGCTTTTCAGCAGGTACATGGTATCCGGCTGCATGGGCAGCGCTGCCTGACCGTAGTACACGCCGTAGAAGGGCTTTTCCAGCGGGGTGACGGTGTAATCCTCCTGCCGGGGAGAGGACACCCCCAGCGCCTGACACAGCGCCTGTGCCGCCGGGAGCAGACGTTCCTGCCGCCAATGGGTATCGGTGCGGTAATAGTCCTGAATGGACAGACTGTCCGTCAGGCGGATGGGAGACGCCCAGGGCATTCTGCCCTCCACCATGGCAAAGAGCCGGTCATAGTCCAGGGACAGCTGCCCGGCGGACTGCGCCAGATAATAGCTCTTGTCCGGGACGATGGCAAGGTAAATTTGGGAATCGGTGGAGGAAAGATAGGTTTCGTATACGCTGCTGAACCGCTCCAGTGCGTGGCTGACCGAGGCTTCGCTCAGGGGGTATTCCTGTGCCGCAGCATAGCCTTGGGAGATATAAATGCCGCTTTTGTCGCTTTGCCGCAGGACGAAGCGGTGGAACAGGGACTTCGCCTCGCGGAAAGTATCCCGCAGGGGGAACTGATCCAGACTGGCGTCCTCAAAATCCGTCATGAAGCTGCCGTCCAGCAGTTTTTTCCCCTGAATGGCGGGCTTCTGCGCCAGCTGGCGACGCTCCGCGACGGAAATGTCCCGATTGGGCGCCAGCCACGCCCACACAGCCAGCACCGCCCAGACGGCCGCCACGGTGATCGCGCAAATTCGATTTTTCATACTGCAGCCCCCTTAAAACCGGAAATACAGGAACGGGCTGAAGGAGCCATCCACCAGATAGGCCGTGCAGACGATCAGCAGCGCCAGCATTGCCGCGGCTTCCAGCACGACGCCCGCCTTCGTTCCGTCCATGCGCCGCGCCGCGTTTTTCACCACTGGCGTGGAGCCGAGAATGCCCAGCACGAACAGGACGGCATAGCTTTTCAGGTAGTACAGCGTTTCGGCGGAGGTCAGGCTCAGGCTGCCGAAGCCGAACAGTCCGGCAAAGTCCTGCCCCGCCTGGGCAAGACTGTCCGCGTTGAACAGGACGAAACTGAGGACTACCGCCAGCAGCACATAGCCATGGCGCAGGACGCCCGGCAGCCTTTGCAGGACGGGAATCCACTTTTCCGCCAGCAGAAGCGCGGCAAACAGCAGCCCCCACAGCACGAAATTCCATGCCGCGCCGTGCCACAGCCCCGTAAGCATCCACACGGTGAGGATGTTCAGAACCCACCGCCAGCGGCTGACCCGGCTGCCGCCCATGGGGATATATACATAGTCCCGGAACCAGCTGCCAAGGCTGATATGCCACCGCCGCCAGAACTCCGTGACGCTTCTGGAGAGGTAGGGGTAGTTGAAATTCTCGACAAAATGGAACCCCAACACCCGCCCAAGGCCAATGGCCATGTCGGAATAGCCGGAAAAATCGAAGTAAATGTTCAGGGCAAAGGCCACGGCGTACATCCAGTAAAACAGGACGGATTTTTCGCCGCTCTGTCGGAACAGCTGGATCAGCAGGGCAAAATTGTCCGCAAGGATGACCTTTTTCCCCAGCCCCACCAGAAACCGCCGCAGACCCACCGCCGCGTTGTCCCAGCTGTGCTCCCGGTGCTCCAGCTCCCGTGCGATGTCCGCATAGCGGACGATGGGGCCTGCAATCAGCTGGGGGAACAGGGCGACATACGCGCCGAAATTGATGAGGTTCTTCTGTGCCGGGACGCTGCCGCGATAGACGTCGATGGTGTAGCTCAGGCACTGGAAGGTGTAAAAGCTGATGCCGACGGGCAGCGCAAGATGAAGCAGCGGAATTTTCAGGCCGGTGACGGCGTTCAGACTGCCGATGAAGAAGTCCGCGTATTTGAAAACACCCAGCAGCCCCACGCTGATGACAATGGACGCCAGCAGCCAAAGCTTTTTCCGGTTCCGGGAGCGCTCGATGCCCAGACCGCAGACATAGCACAGCAGGATGGTGAACACCATCAGGGGCAGCAGCCGCAGCTCCCCCCAGCCGTAAAAAATCAGGCTGGCAAGGAGCAGAACGGCGTTTTTCCCCTTCCGGGGCGTGAGAAAATACACCGCCAGCACCGCCGGGAGGAAATAATATAGAAAGGGAATACTGGAAAATACCATAGGCGTGTTTGCTCCTGAGAACTCTTATAAAAATGGCAGCGATGGAATCGCTGCCATTTTGGAAACCTTAAATCACAAATTCGGGTTCGCCGACGACCTTGCCGAAGGCGTCCACAAAGGACTGGGCGGTGAGGTCGTAGCTGGTGTCCAGCATGATGAGCATCACCACGTCACGGTAGCCGGTGACCAGCATGTCGTCCGCTTCTACGCAAACCCACTTGCGGGGGTTGATGCCGGACTTCATGGCTTCGGCGACGGACTTGATGTCCTCGCCCGGGGCGACCCGCACCATGACCATGGAAAAGGCGATGGAGCCGATCATCGGCTCGAACACCGCGGCCTCCGTCAGCACGCCGGCGTTATCCAGACCGGTGCTGCTCTTGATGGCCCACTGCCCTTCCTCGCTGGTGTCGGTGAGGTCGATGGTCTCGACGCCGCCGTCGAACTCCACCGGCTGCTGGGCAACGATTTCGTTCAGCAGCTCCTCCATGGTTCCCTCCACCTGATCGGGGGAGGTGGTTTCCGTGGGCTTGGATCCGGCACAGCCGGAAAGCAGGGACAGCGCCATGGCTGCAGCCAGAATTGCAGTTAAAAATCTTTTCATGTTTCATTTCCTCCTGAAATTATTTCGGGTAAATCGTCTCTTCCAATAAGCATGCCCCAAAAACAGCAGGAGCATACCGGCGGCCGCGCCGCAGCTGTCAATGCACACGTCCCGGATGCCGGGGCTGCGGCCGGGGACGAAGATCTGGATGGTCTCGTCGATGCAGGCAGCGGCCACGCCCAGGGCAAACGCCGGAAGCCGCTTTTTCCCCAGCATCCCGAACAGCCAGCCAAGCAAAAGTCCCAACGCGCCGAACTCGGCAAAGTGGGCAAATTTCCGCAGCAGGCCGTCGCCGGATGGAGCTGCTTCACCGGGGGGAAACAGGCCGTCCAGAAACACTTTCAGCGAGCCGCTGATCTGTCCGGAGACTTCCGCCGGGAGCAGGGAATTGCCCCAGATAAAGACCAGATTGCAAAGCAGAAGCACAGTACACAGCGTCATGCGGCGCTTTGTGCGCTTCACGCCAGAACCCCCAGATGCTCCAGCAGAATCTTCACGCCCAGCAGAATCAGAATGACGCCGCCGGCAAACTCGGCCTTTTTCTCATACCGGCTGCCGAACACGTTGCCGATCTTCACGCCCAGAGCGGACAGCAGGCAGGTGCAGATACCGATAAACGCCGCCGCCAGCCAGATGTTCACGCTGCCGACCATGGCGAGGGAAATGCCGACGGCCAGCGCGTCGATGGAAGTCGCCACGGCCATGAGAAACATGGTCCTGACGGACAGGTCGGCGTCCTTTTCCGGGTCGTCGCCGGATTCGTCTTCCTTCTCCAGCGCTTCCTTCAGCATGTTGATGCCGATGATGACCAGCAGACCGAAGGCAACCCAGTGGTCGAACGCTTCAATGGCTTCGGCAAACAGCGAGCCAAGGAAAAAGCCGGTCACGGGCATCAGCATCTGGAAGCCGCCGAACCAAAGGCCGCAGGTCGCCTCCGCCTTCAGCGTTGCCTTTTTCATGGCAAGGCCCTTGCATACGGATACCGCGAAGGCGTCCATGCTCAGTCCCACCGCCAGCAAGAACAGTTCTCCGATTCCCATAAAAAATCCTCCGTACCGAATACATGTCAGCACAGAAGACGCGAAGAGACTGTGCCGGCCTGCAAAAGTCTCGTCATTTCAGGCTGAACCGGGGCCTCACCAGTATGTCGATTCAGTCCCGCGTTGTGCGCCGACCACTCCCTCTTCACGGCGCATTATAACAAAGATTCCTCCGCTCGTCAAGGCGAAGCGGAGGAATACACAGTTATTTTACAAATGGCTCATTGCCCATTCCACGACCAGCACCGCGGCGCTGCTGCTGAGGGCGACCACGATCAGACTCTTGCCCCGGTAGGCCAGAATCACCGCTACCACCAGCGCCGCCGCGCCGCTTAAGATAGAAGCGGTGCTGCTGAGGATGGAGGGGAACGTCATGGCCGTCAGGCAGCAATAGGGAACGTAGTACAAAAACGAGCGCAAAAAACGGCTCTTAATGGGCTTGCGGAAGATCGTCATGGGCAGGACGCGGATGAGGTAGGTCGTCAGCGCCATGGCGAGGATGTACAGATAAATGTTCATGCCGCTTCCCTCTCTTCCTTCACCGGGAACAGCGCGGCGCAGATAGCGGCGGCTGCCATGGTGCAGACCACGATGGACAGTCCCGGGGAAACGGTTTTCAGCCCGGGCGTCCAGGAAAACAGGCTGCTGAAGATCAGCGCCAGCACCACCGCGACAAAAATGTCCCGGTTCTTCTTCGCGGGGGGCACCACGATGGCGACGAACATGCCGTAGAGCATGACCCCCAGCGCCGTCCGGATGGAGAGCGGCAGGATCGACCCGGCCAGTGCGCCGCACAGCGTCCCCAGCGTCCAGCCGATAAAGGGCAGCGTCCCCAGCCCCAGCAGGAACGGCACCGTCAGGGGTGCTTCCCGCGCCATGGCCAGGGCGAAAATTTCATCCGTATTGAAAAACGCGATCAGAAGCCGGGGCAGCAGGCCGATCTTCTCGCCCATCCGCTGGCTCAGCGCCAGACTCATCAGGGCGTAGCGGCTGTTGATGACCAGCTGCGTCAGCACCATTTCCCACAGCGTGGCGGCGGCGACGATGAGGGTCAGCCCCGCGAACTGCCCCGCGCTGGTCAGATTCGTGGCGGAGATCAGCACCGCGTCCAGCGTTTTCAAGCCCTGCGACACGGCCATAGCACCGAAGCCGAAGCTCACCGAAAAATATCCCATCCCCACAGGCAATCCACGGTTGACGCCCACGCGGTATTCATTGTTGTTCATAAATAACACTTCTCTATGTCTCTTTTTTCCGGCAAACGCCGCCGGATGGTTAGCTGCGGACTCCCTGATATTCCATCAGCTCCAGAACGTCCTGTCCCCGTTTGGTCAGCGCCATGCTGCCCCGGACGGGGCTGGCGTCATAGGCGGGGGTATGGTAATCTTTCAGGGGCTTGTCATAGTCAAGGGAAATCAGGCCCTTTTTCTCCAGACATTGCAGCAGAAGCTCTTTTCCCGCTTCCTCCGGGAAAACCGGCGCTTCCTTTTCCTGAATCACCGGCAGAAAGGCGCACTCTCCCAGCCGGTGCAGAAAGCTGATCTCTTCTTCCGTAAGCTCCAGCTCCAGACCGCACCCGGAACAGCCGCCGCTGCATCCGCCGCAGGATTCACATTTGCCCATATTCGGTGTCCTCCTTTTTTCAGGGTATCATAGCAGATGGGCGGCAAAATGTCAAATTGTCCGCACGCTCGACGCGCCCCTTGCGCTTTTTTCAAAATTAGGGTATACTATAGGCACAGAAAAATACCAAGGAGGAATTATTATGTCCGTCATGCACATTACGAAGGCCAACTACGACGAGCTGGTGAAAAACAGCGATAAGCCCGTGCTGCTGGATTTTTGGGCGCCCTGGTGCGGCCCGTGCCGGATGGTCGGCCCCATTGTGGAGGAGATCGCTCAGGAGCGGGAGGATATCGCCGTGGGCAAGATCAACGTGGACGAGGAAGTGGAGCTTGCCATGGAATTCGGCGTCGCCAGCATCCCCACGCTGGTGGTCGTGGAACACGGCGAGGTCATGAACAAGGCCATCGGCTACATGCCGAAGGCAGAGATCGAGGAACTGCTGGGCTGACACGGCAGAACCCATAGGAACGTTCAGGCGGCGCTTTTAAGCGCCGCCTGAATTTTTTACTTTTTGTGCTGGTAATAGTACTGCTTGATGGCTTGGAACGACTCGTCGCTGATGACGTGCTCGATCCGGCACGCATCGTCGGTGGCGGTCTTTTCGTCCACACCCAGACGGATCAGCAGCTCCGAGAGCACCGTGTGGCGCTCGTAGATCGTCTCCGCCAGCTTTTTCCCGGAATCCGTCAGCGTGATCGCGCCGTCTTTTTCCATGAGGATATACCCGCCCTCGCGGAGAATGCCCATCGCGCGGGAAACGCTGGGCTTGGAATACCCAAGATATTCGCTGACGTCAATGGAGCGGACATACCCGCTTTTCTTCGCCAAAACCAGTATAGCCTCAAGATACATTTCACCCGATTCCCGGACAGTCATTCGGCTCATCTCCTTTTTATAAGAATATCACACTTTCCCGCTGAATGCAAGCGGCGGATTTCCGGGAAAAGGGAAGTCCTATGGGACGTTCGGGGTGAATTGTGAAATGTTCATAAATTTTCGCTGGTTTTTTCTACGTTTTGCCGAGGTAGTTCTGCTCATTTTCGGTTGATGGCCAGCAGGACGGCGCCAAAATACTTGCGTTTGCGGAGGAAATCCGCAAGGCTGCCGCCGTAGTTGTCCGCGCCGGTGGAGTTGCGGTAGGTGTTGTAGCCGACGAAGCCCTTCTCCGTGTGGTGCAGCGCTGCGAAATGGGCGCCCAGGCGGCACTTGCTCCGCCAGTGGTAGAACAGGATGCAGGCGTCCGCGTTTTTTGCCGCCTCGTCGAAGCGTTTGGTGTCCACGACGATCTTCACGGGGAAGCCCCACTTCCGGAAGCACACCGCAGGCCCCCAGAAGGAGGTACCGGTGTTGCCGTGGATCAGGGGCAGCTGCCATTCGTAATAGCGGATCAGCGCCGGGATGTCCGTTTTGTACCCCAGAATTTGCAGGGCGTTCCAGGTGGCGACCCATCCGCATCCAACGTCCGCCGAGGCACGCAGGCCGTAGCGGTACTGTTCCTTGGGAATGTCGTGCTGATTGTAGATAAAGTCGTTCATAGCTGCTCCATATCCGGCTTTGCCGGCGTACCGACCGGATGCTCCGCAATGTAATCGTCCAGAATGCCCGCCGCAGTCATGACCATATGGGCGCAGGGGCGGGTCTTGTAAAATTCCGCCGTGCGGGGTGTGGGATTGGGGTCGGATGGCGGATTGTCCAGAATCTCCCGGCAGATAATGCTGCCGATCTTCTCCCGGAACTGTCCCGCAAGGTTCTGCACCAGCTGGTAATGGGCTTTTTTGTTCACGTCGTTCTCGCCGGGGTCGTCATAGCCGTACAGAAGCCCCGCCACCATCAGCATCCCGCTGACCGCACCGCAGACCTCCCGCATCCGCCCCATGCCGCCGCCGAAGGAGGAGGCGAGCTTCGCCGCGAAGCTCTTTTCAAGCCCCGTTACGTCGCTGAAGGCTTCCAGCACCGCCTGAGCGCAGTTGCAGTCGGATAAAAAGAGTTCTGCCGCCAATTCCCTGTGATCCATCGCTGTTTCCTCCGTATATTTGATAGAACCAGTTTACCGGGAGAAGGGGCAAATGTCAAGCCGGGATTCGCACACAGATGGGCGACATGTGCCGGATTCGCCGAAATGGAATGGTAGGGTTCGCTTCTGATTTGGAAGATTATACAAAAAACGCGGATGCACCGAAAAAGCTATTGACAATCGGAAACCGCGATGCTAGGATACACTCAAAATTGAATCGCTTGATAGAGGCGCGGTACTCATCAGTACCCTCCGGCAAGGTCGTGCAGCCGCCGAAGGGGAAAGGGATCACCGCCGAAGTGTGGGAAATCTGCCCGGGTTTTTCATACTGGGTCGTCAGAGAACATCTGCCGGACTGTCACAAAAAATCTTTGTGAAGCGCTATCGTTGGCTGTTCGGATTATCCTTTTCTTGTTTGGGTTTTCCGCATTTCCATGGACCGCTTTCCAAAGCGGTTCATTTTTTAATGCAAAAAAGAAAGGTCGATCCCAAAATGAAGAAGTTCGTATCCGTTATCCTGTCCCTGCTAATGGTCCTGTCCATGACCGCCTGTGGAAGCTCTGCTTCCGACGCTCCCGCCGCTTCCGCCGCACCCACTGCGGCCAGTTCCGTGGTTCTCTCCGGCGTGGAGGACGGCGTGCTCACCGTGGGCATGGAGTGTGCCTACGCCCCCTACAACTGGACCCAGATGGACGACTCCAACGGCGCCGTCCCCATCGCCAACAACCCCGGCGCTTATGCCAACGGCTATGACGTCATGATCGCCAAGAAGATCTGCGAGGCCAACGGCTGGGAGCTGGAGATTATGGCCATCGGCTGGGACGGTCTGGTTCCCGCGTTGAACGCCGGTCAGCTGGACGCCGTCATTGCCGGTCAGTCCATGACCGAGACGCGGCTTCAGGAAGTGGACATGGCAGGCCCTTACTTCTACGCTTCCATCGTCTGCGTCACCCGGAAGGATAGCCCCTTGGCCTCCGCTACCGGCATTTCCCAGCTTTCCGGCTCCTGCACCGCTCAGACCGGCACCATCTGGTATGACACCTGCCTGCCCCAGATCGAAGGCGCGCAGCTGATGCCCGCTTCCGAAACGGCTCCGGCCATGGTCATGGCCGTCACCTCCGGCACTGTGGATTACATCTGCACCGATATGCCCACCGCTATGGGCGCCTGCGCCACCTACGACAATCTGGTGATTCTGGACTTCTCCGGCAGCGAGGACAATTTTCAGGTGGACGCCGGTGAGATCAACATCGGTATCTCCGTGGTCAAGGGCAACACCACCCTGCTGGACGCCATGAATGCGGTCCTCAGCGGAATGACCGTGGAGGACATGAACCAGATCATGAACGAGGCGATTGCCGTTCAGCCCGCGATCTGAGGTGCCTCATGGATAAGCTTGCAAAACTCACGACCGACATCGGAAAGCTCTGGGAGACGTACTCCGGCGCTTATTTTACCGGCATCCGGAACACGCTGGTTCTGGCGGTGGTCGCGACCCTGATCGGCTGCGTGATCGGCCTGCTGTGCGGCATTCTCAACACCATTCCCTACACCCGGCAGGATCCGCCGGTCAAGCGCTTCTTCCTGAAGCTGCTGCGGGCGCTGATCCGCATTTACGTGGAGGTGTTCCGGGGAACGCCCATGGTCTTACAGGCGGTGTTCATCTTCTACGGCCTGCCCTACTTCACCGACGGCGCGGTGGCCTTCAAGGGAATGGGCGGCATCTGGGTGGCAGCCATCATCGTGGTGTCCATCAACACCGGCGCGTACATGGCCGAGTCCGTCCGGGGCGGCATTATCTCCATTGACCCCGGCCAGACCGAGGGCGCGAAGGCCATCGGTATGACCCATGTGCAGACCATGGTGAACGTCATCATGCCTCAGGCGCTGCGGAACATCATCCCCCAGATCGGCAACAACTTTATTATCAACATCAAGGACACCTCCGTGATGTTCGTTATCGGCTTCGTGGAGTTTTTTGCCACCCATCGGAACATTGTGGGCGTCAATCTGCTGTATTTTCCCTCAGCCGTGATCGAGATGGCGGGGTATCTGATGCTGACGCTGGCGGCGTCTTTCCTGCTGCGTTGGCTTGAAAAGCGGCTGGACGGCAGCGACAATTACGAGCTGGTCAGTACGGACTCTTTGGCCATGAGCGCCGGTACCTATTCCCACCCCAGCCGCAAGACCCCCTTCGACGAGCGCAGCGGCGAGTTTGATTCCGGAAGACCGAAAGGAGAATATTAATATGGAAGACGTGATTTTACAGGTCAACCACCTTTCCAAGTCTTTTGGAAGCCATGAGGTTCTCCGGGACATCGACTTTACCGTAGCCAAAGGCGACGTGACCTCCATCATCGGCGCTTCCGGCTCCGGAAAAAGCACGCTGCTTCGGTGCATCAACCTGCTGGAAACGCCCACCTCCGGCGAGGTCTGCTACCACGGCAAGAACGTGGCCGGGCGGGGCATCAACGCGCCGGCCTACCGCGCCCATGTGGGTATGGTGTTTCAGTCCTTCAATCTGTTCAACAATATGACGGTGCTGGAAAACTGCATGGTCGGTCAGGTGAAGGTGCTGAAGCGGAGCCGTGAGGAAGCCCGGGCTCACGCGATGACCTATCTGGAAAAGGTGGGCATGGCGCCCTACATTAACGCCAAGCCCCGGCAGATCTCCGGCGGCCAGAAGCAGCGGGTGGCCATTGCCCGGGCGCTGGCTATGGACCCGGAGGTACTGCTGTTCGACGAACCCACCTCCGCGCTGGACCCGGAGATGGTGGGCGAGGTGCTGAACGTCATGCGGTCTCTTGCGCGGGAAGGGATGACCATGCTGGTGGTGACCCACGAGATGGCCTTCGCCCGGGACGTGAGCAATCATGTGGTGTTTATGAGTCAGGGCGTCATCTGCGAGGAGGGCGTACCCTCCGAAGTGTTTGGAAACCCGCAGAAGCAGGAAACAAAGGATTTCCTCGCCCGGTTCCGCAGCGCCTGATACTGAAAAGAGTTACCGCCGGGGCAATTGCCCCGGCGGTATTTTATTGAAGAGGGATATTAAGTTGACCGGTATGCGGCTCTTTTATGATCCGCGCAGCTCGCGGATGAGATCGGTCGGCATGAGCCCCGACCAGTTATCGAAGCTCAGATGAATTCCCTCATTGCCCAGCTGGTACGATATTCCCTCATACGCGGAAAGAGTTTGGACAAATTGGTCGTGGGTGACCGATTCCCCATTTATTGTGTACGTTATTGTCATTTCTGTCGTTATCGGGTGGTAGGCGTCATAAAACCCGGTTTTGAAGGACGTTACCGCAAAGGTTTCTGCCTGCTGGGTGATGTTATTGTAAAGGGTAACTGTCTGGGTTTCCTCCAGCCCAGACTCATCATCCGATTCCAATTCCAGAACGGCCAGAAGTGCTTTTCCGTCCCTGTATACCCAATGGGTCCAGCCGGCAAAGCCTGCGCTTCCGATGACTGGCGGTTCCTCGCATAGCCGCCATGCGCCGTTCTGATATTGATAGACGTAATAGGTTACTACCCGACCGGAAGAACCATCATGACCTTCGTCGCCCAGATCATGCCACTTATTCAGAACCAGTTCGTCAGCGCCGTCCCCATTGAGATCCGCAAGGAACGCGGCATCGCCCTTGGGGTAGCGGCGGTATTCATCCGCGACCTCATCTCCGTATTCTGCCTGATAGTCTTCCAGAATTGAGATCAGGTCTTTTTTCGCGGCTGGCGCAATGGTGAACTGCGGCTTTTCAGCGGCAGGGAACTGGACGAGATCCTCCCACGGATGGCCATTGATTATCTGGTCCGCGTCCATGAATTTCCTATGACTAACAACATTTTGGGTGTCAAAATGCTCTATCCCGCTGATCGTCTCCAGTTTAGAGGAACCGGAGAACATATTCTCCATGTTTACGACATTGGATGTGCAGAAACCGCTGATATTCAGATCCGTTAACGAGGAACATATCCGGAACATCCCGGACATATCCGTGACAAGGGATGTATCGAAGTTACTTAAGTCAAGGCTTGTCAATCTGCAGTAGTCAAACATGGAACGCATGTCCGTAACGCTGCTGGTATTAAAGCTGCTGAGATCAAGACTTTCTGGTTCACAGCACGAAAACATAAAGCTCATGTCTGTAACATTGCTGGTATCAAAGCTGCTGAGGTCGAAATTCGTCAGTTGACTGCAAGTGTAAAACATGGATCTCATATTTGTAACACTGCTGGTATCGAAACTGCTGAGATCCAGACTTGTCAGCGAATAGCAGCCACGGAACATATTGCTCATGTCTGTGGCATTGGCAGTGTTGAAATCGCCCAGATCCAACGCGCTTAAAGCATAACAGCAGGCAAACATGGAGCGCATACTTGCGGCATAGTCCGTGTGGAAGCAGTGATTGAAGTTTATTTCCGAAACATTGTGGTAGCCGTAAAACAGTTCCTTACAGTATTTGGCGTTGATCCCGCCCTCCGCGCCAATGAAAAGAGCAGTTTCGTTCGTTACCCATGCACGAACGGAGCCATCCTGCGGCTCAGAGACATCCCAGCTGCTGTCAGGCGCGTCCTTCAATGTGTCCAGAAAGGTAATAGAACGTATCCACCTTCGCGGAATGACGCTGTTAAACACAAAGGTTTCGTAATAGCTGACGTCGCTTATGACATAGTCGGCGAATTCGGCGCTGTCAAAAACTTCGTCGGGCATCGGAACGTTGTTTATCCAGAGCGGTTCTTCCGTCGGCTCAGTGGCGAGAGACGCCTCGGTTACAGTGGGTTCCGCAATGACAGTGGATTCTACGGCGGCAGAAGGTTCCGTATTATGTGTGCCGCCGTTTGCTCTGCGCGTTATCAGTATCGCGGCAGCTGCGGAAATTACGATAATAACCGCTAAGCCGATCAATAGTCTCCTGCCGGTTTTTGCTGACTGTTTCCGGATATCGCGCTTTCTGGAATATTTTCCCATATGCCCCAGTCCTCTCTCTGTTTCTGCTTTTTATCCGTATCGTGCGGCCGTGTAAAAGTCTTTCTGCCTTTTGTGCGATCACACATATCATTCTATCATATGACCCTACTGTTTTTCAAGCAGAACAGACACGCCCTCGGATAATGTGACCCTGAGCAGACCGCTTGCCGACGAGTCCGGGTCGTAGCTGTAGATATCGCTGGTGCTCATGTAGGGCGTATCGACGAGATAGTACAGCGAGTCGCCGGAGTCAAACAGATAATCCCACTGGATGTCCCGCCCATTCCAGAAATCGCGCAGGCTGGAGGTAAACATACTGTCCAGAGAGAATGCCTCAATGTTCAGCTCGGCGCGGTGGTCTTCCCGGAATGTCATGGTAATGCGGTCTTCCGTCGAGTTTTCCGCATCCAGCTTGTAGGTTTCTCCACCATATTCGACAAGGAGGTACTTGCTCTTCCAGTTCCCAATCAGAAGGTTCTCCGCTTCCGCTGCGGTGTAATTCGGCGTATCGGCGGGAGCGTCCTGAGAGCGGTCGTATACGGCCGCGCCGGAGAGGTTGAGGTCGCTTAAGTCAGCCGTGGCATATGCGGAACCATAAACACAGTAATCACTGTCGCCGTCAATGGCCGTGATGTCCATGCGGTAGATAATGCCACTCTTCGCCTGTGTGGAGGAAGACCAGCCATATGGCAGGCAGCCGGCAAACCAATCGTCCAGACGGAGCGTGAATGCCTCCCGCTCATTGCCATCCGGCAGCGGGTCGCAGGCGGCGATCATCGAATCGAACATATTCAGCGCGGCGGCGAAGGAATCGCTCCAATTCAACGGAACGCAGAAGGAGACCGACCACACGGGTTCGTCGCTTTTGCCGCTGACTTTGATGATATGATCCGTGCGGTCATAGCAATAGAACGTCGCGATCTCAGTACCGTCGTAGAAGACGCTGTAGAGAAGAAGATCATCCTGCGCCGCGTCGTCCGCCGGGCCGGAAAGCGTCAGCTTTTCGGCATCGGGAGCGGTATCCTGAAGGAAGGGAACAAGCCGCTCCCAGAGCTGTTCCGGCGTAAAGGCAAAGGAGCCGTCTTCTACAAAGGAAGTCATCGCCTGATCGTCGGCGTTCAGAACAGTTCCGCAGACTGTGCATGACCGTTCCAGATGGCGGCTGGCGTGAAGAATATCGACCGTTTCCACCCACGCCCCAAGGGAATGCCCCAGCGGCGCACCATCGGTCTGCCCGCAGCGGGTGCAGGTCTTCGGCTCAGTACAGGTGGCCTCCGACCATTCATGATGGCGCAGAGCCGCCGGCCCCGCGATATCGGAATACGCGAGGAAGCCGGCAATGGCGGCAATGCCCGCAAGGAGCAGAACCACGATGACCGTCCATTTCACCGGGCGGCCGGAACGCTTTGGCTGTCCGGCCTGAGATGTTTGCGCTGCACCGCATTGGGGACACTGACCGGTCTGCGCATCCAGCATGGAACCACATTTTTCGCAGAAGTTATTCATATTCGATCCTCCCTGTTTTTATCCAAACGAAATTGTGCCGTGTGAAAATCCGCGTTTGGAATTCATGCCCGTATTGTATCGCCGCCGGTACGTCTCTTTTTCAGGTAAAGTTTCCCTGCAGACAAGGAACAGGGAGACCCCGGGGAGAAACTTTGCCTGATAAGCCGCCCGAATCATCTGATACGATAGCACAAAAGGAGTTGATAATCGTGCAAATGCAGATACCGCCGCTGGGATCTTCGATCGGTGCCGCTTTCAGTATAGCAAGAGACGGCAGCCCTGTCAATCAGGACTGCTGGCTGCTCAACCAGCATATCAGCCATCTGGCCGCGCAGGAATGCTGTTATTCCGAAATGTCCTGGCATTGCTGGGAGCTGGCCGGTGTGTTCGATGGGATCGGAAGCGGTCAGGGCGGCGAGCTTGCCGCCAGAATTGCCGCAGAGGAATTTCAGAAGATATGCGCCCGTCTGGACGATTCCAAAGCGCCTGAATTTCTGGATGAATGTATGGATTCCGCGTTTCTGCGGGCAAACAACCAGATCCTTCATGCCGCGCCGGGGGCGCTGGGCACCACCGGGACGGTAGTCTGCTGGAACCGCAGAGAGTTTCGGCTGTATTATCTGGGGGATACCCGGGCGTATCTTCTGAGAAACGGCGAACTGTGCCGCCTGACGGAGGATCACACGCTGGCGCAGCTCAAATCCCGTGCGAAGCTGCCTGTCAACCCGGAGGACGCGCACATCCTGACCGATTATATCGGAAAGGACAAGCGGGGAAAGTACCTGACGCCTGCCCGCTCCGCGTGGATACCCACGGAGCCCGGGGATCTGCTGCTGATTTGCAGTGATGGCCTGTATAATTCATTGACAACCGACCAGATGCGCGTTAGTATAGAATCAGACGATCCGCTGGAGGAAAAAGCGGAAAATCTTGCGCTTTCCGCCCGGGACAGCGGAAATATGGACGACATTACCTGCGTTCTGGTGCAGCTGTCGTCATAGAAGGAGAATGCCATGTGTTTGCCTATCAGACAGGCGTAATTGCCGGTTTCCTGGATCACTGCGACAGTCTGGACCAGCTGAAAAACGAGATCCTCCCTCTGGTCGAGGATCAGAAGCTCGCGTGGATGAAAAAGATCCGCCAGATCATGGAGGACGGGCATTTTTCCCAGAGCGGTCTGGCTTCTCTGTGTCAGGTATCCCGCCCCGCGGTGGGGAAATGGTGCAGGGGCGCTCTGCCGCAGAGCCGGGATATGTACATCCGCATCGGGCTTGCCGCGGGCTATGATCTTGAGGAAATGAACGCGTTTTTGCAGCGGTTTGGCCGGTGCCCGAAGCTGTATGCCAAGTCCATCGAGGACGCGGCCTGCATTTTCGTGCTGTCCTCCGATACACTGCCCCATACCTATGAGACGGTTCAGCTCATTCAGCAGGAGCTGGTCTGCGCCATGTCTGACGGCGGGGGAGATGCGGTCATCCGCACCGGCGATCTGGAAGAGCTTACCCGGCGGTTTTCCTCGGCGGATGAGCTGAAAGCGTTCGTGCAGGCCAATGCCCGTTCCTTCCGGGACGCCTATGCCGGTCTTTACAGCTTCGTTCTGGCATTTTTATATGAGAACTTAGGTGTCCTGTTCACGGATGGGCAGGAGCGGGGCGCCACGGTACACGCGATGGCGGAGGAAAACAGCTGGCCGTCTTCTCTGCGTATCTGCGTTTCGGAGATACGCAACAGAAAATGGATACCCCGGCGGGACAAGATCATTTCTCTGGGTATCCATCTGAATATGGACGTACCGGCGATCAATCAGATGCTGGCTCTGGCGAAGATGGAGCCGCTCTATCCCAAGAATCCCGTGGAAGCGGCGATCGTCTGGGCGATCAACGACGTGATCCTGAACTCGGAGGACGGAGAGCTGTATCAGGACGGCTCGTCCTATCTGTGCGGAGAGGTATACGCGAGACTGCGGGAGTTTGACCAGCCGGGCTTTGAACTGATTCTGGAAGATTTGAAAGGCAGCGGTATGTATGATGAATAAATCTGCAAAGCTTCTGATCGTCGAGGACGACGATCTTCGGGTGGAGCCTTTGACCGGCCGCGGGCAGTTCACGGTGGGACGCGCAGGCGGCCGCGCGGACATTCCCCTGAACTCCCTCTATGTGAGTCACGAGCAGGGCAGCCTGCGCAATGTGGAGGGGTACTGGTTTTATACGGACGACCCGCAGAACCGGAACCAGACCCGGTACAACGGCGCGGTCATCAGCCGCCCCATGAAGCGGCTCCGGCAGCCGATCGCCATTCACAGCGGCGACGTACTGCGGGTGGATTCCGCGCCGTGGCAGGAGCGCTCCGGAGAGGGAAGCGTTCTGCTGTTTCTGGAGGAGGAGAATATTCCGCCGCTGCGCCTGACGGTGCTGCCGCAGCGGGATCTGCCGTTGGGTCACGGCGCTGCGCTTCGGTTCCTGAACGGTGGATATTATGTGACCGGGAAAGCGGTGCGGATGGGCGGCGAGCCGCTGCCCGAGCCGACGCTGCTGCGGGAAGGGGACCGCTTTTCCGCTGAAAAGCGTCAGTGGTTTTATCTTGGAGAATACCTGATCGGAACAACGTAAGTGAGGGGTTATCGATGTTAATAGAGAAGAGAGCAAACCAATACGGCGTCGTATTTGACCACTGGCAGCTCTGCGAGTTTTTAGGTTCCGGCTCCGGGGGAAAGACGGCGGTATACCGTCTGGTCCACCGGGAAAATCCAAGAATGCAGAGCGCGCTGAAAATCGTCAGTCTGATCGAACGGGAAGGGAAAATAGAGGCCCTGAACGCATTGCAGCGGCAGCAGTACGAGAAGGCCGTGGAGCAGTACACCTGTCATGCGGAGAACGAAGTGAATCTCATGTACGCTCTGGGCGGACACAGCAACATCGTGGGCTATCTGGATCACACCGTCGTGGACTGGGCCTTTGGCGGACGCTTCGGGCGGGACCTGCTGATCCGGATGGACTACATGACCTGCCTGCGCAGTGAGATGCGCAGCAAAGAGGAACGGAACGAATTCTATTCCGAACGGGAGATCTGCAGGATCGGCACCGATATCTGCGCGGCGCTGGTTCTGTGCCATGAAAACAACATTCTTCACCGGGACATCAAGCCCGACAATATTTTTCTGGGGAACAATCATCTGTACAAGCTGGGGGATTTCGGCGTATCGAAGATCGTCGCCCAGAACGCGGACAATATTACCGCTTCGGCGGTGGGCGCTATCGGTTATGCCCCCGCTGAGCAGACCATGGGGGTCTATGACCGACGGGTGGATGTCTACGCACTGGGCCTGACGCTGTATGAGCTTGCCAATCATTACTGTCTGCCCTTTAATTATCGGACATCATAACCGTGCCGTTTGGGTGGCTGCTGTCAGTC
>JABLTL010094191.1_pt1 | contig 31452 bp, 32 predicted proteins | sample 7160151 | NCBI WGS metagenome assembly JABLTL01 (sample SAMN14651223, study PRJNA627086) | human gut metagenome | isolation source: feces | host: Homo sapiens
ATAATAGTTTATAGTAACTAGCATTAATAATTTTATTTTGAAAGCAATAGTTAAAATACTTAGCATTTACATTGTCAGCAAGTTCTAGGGTACTTAATAAGCTTAGTACTTCATCATAGTTTTCATAATCAAATTGCTTATCAGTTAATAAATCACAATATTCAAGTAATCTTTTTTTAGTCTTCATACGCGAAATTACTGGGTATGGTTTTTGTTGGGCTTTTATAGGTGCTATAGAAATTTTGCTTTTAGCTTGATGTTTCTTTTTATCAATACTTAGGTAATAGCCAAGATAGTATTCTATTAATTTGGTCTTTTTTTCTAGTACACCACAGACACCTAACTTTTCTAAAATATAACTTGCTTTTTCATAATCTTCGGCACTTCTAGAGGGATTATTAGTGAACTTTTCAAGATCTTCATACAAACATTTTATCTGCATATTTTTAGTATTTTCAACATTTTGTAAGATAGCTCTTTCTAATTCAGATATTAATTCTTTTGAAACGTGGTCTATATTCTCATTATCAAGACTTTTAATAACCATAGATATATCAGCAATATTATTGTAGCCATGTTTACCAAAGATATTTCTTAGTTTTTCACTACTTAAATTAATGATATTGGCATTAGCGAGAATCTTAAAATTACTATCGATAATTTTTTTAGTAAGTTTACATTTTTCAGTATAAGAAAAAACATCATTATCTAAAATGGCATCAATAGAATTAAAATCTTCTATTATTTCAACTACATTAGAAAAATCATCATTTGTTACCCTGTTAATGAGCATATCAATTAAAGCTATACTGTCTTTGCTATTAGGCATTTTCTCTAATCTACTTTTAATTTTTTTGGCTTCTATAACAAATTTATCTTCAGCTTTTCCCATAGAAATCCCCTTTCTTGTTAATAGGGTTTACTCTACCACAAAATACAAAAAAAAGATAGCCCATATATCATGAGCTAAGCATTATTTTTCTAATTCATATCTTATTATTGTGTCATTTACTCTTTCTTCTATAGTAAAGTAAAGACTTAGTTTGTCACCTTCGTCATCTACCTCTATGGTTTCTTGATGCCCAAGTATAAATGATAAATCAAATCCTGGATAGGTTTTAATACTTTCTTCTTCTAAATTACTATTATATTTTTTTAACTCAACGTTACAATCTTTATTAGTCATTAGTAGGTAAAAGTTATCATCATTTATAATGTAGTCAATAACTTTGGGACTACATGTAAAGTTATCGGTTGGTAAAGAATAATCTATTTCTTTAACGAGTGTACCATCTTGTTTTAAAATAAGAGTCTTTGATTCAGTTGCAACTATTAAGTTATCATTAAAAACATATATTTCATCGCTATAACACATTTTTTCTTTACATGTATCATAGTTTTCTAAAGGAATTTCATTTATTTTGTTACCTGCTTTATCATAAATAGCTATTATGGTTCCTGATACTGAATACTTAATACCATAGTAATTTTCACCAATTATTCCATCAAGATAAATATTATCATCACTTATTTTGGTTAACAAAGCATTACTCTTTAAATCATATGTAATGACTACTGAATTACCAATCAAGATGTAATTATTATCATTTTTAAGCATTTTGAATATCTTTTCAATTGGCTTTCCAACTAACTTGGAAAGAGATATATAGGTAAAGTCTGTAATATCATAATTCACTTTTATAATAAATGGGTCTCCTATATCATCTAAGGAATAACCTAGAATATAGTAATTGTTATCAGCAAGTACTACTTGGTAAAAAGCAGCATCATTAACATTTATATTTAATTCTAGTTTTTTTAATAATTCTAAGTTTTCATCATAAACTTTTAAATAATATTTACTATCTAATTTAGTAATTGTGAGTAGTTTCTTAGCAACGTTTTCTTTTAGTAATAAGCTTTCGTTATCAATTACTGAGATAGCTTTAAAAGATATTTTTTCTTTAAATTTTGGTGTCAAGTTATAATGCCAATTAATATAATCACCTTTATTTTGGAGTTCTAATTTACCAGAGACATTAGAACAAGTATCTAATGTGTAATCACTTGCAAATGTTGCATTAATATACACATTCTCTAGGGCTTTTGTTTGACATGTTACATTATTTACTGTGTCACTTATAATAACACTAGGCTCTTTATCTTTAGACATTATGGTTCTAACTACAAAGATAGTAGTAAAGAAAATAGCTAAAAGTATGACACTACTAATGTAAACCCATTTTTTATTTCTTCGCATGTTTTCACCTCTTTTACCTTGCATACCATACGTCATTGTATGTTAAATCTGATTTGTTAGATAGTACTAAACGATATAGATCGATACTTCCACTGCCATCAGCACAGCCATGACTTGGGTAGTCACCATAAGCATAAAGATATAGGGAAGCCGTAGTGTATGCGGTATTTACGGGACGGTAATATAATTTTTTATCAATATAATCTTCACAACCACCATAGAAGTCACTTGTTACTTTGGTATTTGACCATTGACCAGCTCTAAGTGATATTTCTACTGAGTATTTCCTGCCATTTGCTATAACATAAGCATAATTACAGCCATATGTATTAAATGGTTGGCTCCAGCCTTCTACTCCACCACCATTACCTTTGTGTCTTTTACCATGAGCGGAAATATAACCATTTTCATAAGTTATTGTGCCACCATTTTTACCAGTAGCAGTTTTTCTTGTTGCCCATGAACCTAGATGATTTATATTATAATCTGGATTATATATTGTGTATGTGCCCTGGCCTGCACAAGATCTAGTATCAGTTCCTGTGTTACAAGTTTTGTTAGTGTGATTATCTTTATTTATCCAACCAACTTGTTGTGTTCCATTTCCACATAAGCTACTACATGCACTAACGTTTGTTGTATATTCTTTTTTAGTACTAGAGCATTCTTTATAGACAACATAATTATTAGAAACTTGAGTATAGTTTCCTGCTTCATCCATTACAACTAAATAAACTATTCTATTTTGGCCGTCATAGTCCCCATTAACTTTCCAAGCTTTGGTACTGGTAAAATTCTCCCATGAGCATCCTTGTAAATAGCCAGTATTGCTAATACACATCTTTAATTTTGCTGAATCTGATGTATCATCTTTGGCAGTTATATTTAAGGTTGTATCTTTAGAGTTCCAACCAGATGTTGATGATTTAATAGTAAATGACACTTCTGGGCCATTACCATCAATATTTTTGACTTCAAAAGCAGAATCTAGAACACTATTTAAATTATAAACGTAATCACGGGCACATACATAGTATTCGCCTAGTGGTAAGTATTCAACTACTTCACTTCCATTTACGGCTTTATAGTCATTATTATTTTGACATTCGTTTATATTATCTTTAGTAACAACTTTATAATCCCTAATACCTGAACCATTTTCATCACTAAGAGAAATTGTTACTGGTTTTCCTTTTTGAGATAATACGTTATTGTTTAGAGAAATATTGGTAACATTTGGTTTTTGTTTATCAATCATAACCCGTTTAGAACTTTGCTGTGAGAACGTAACACCATCTTTTTCGACTTCAATTAAAAAGTTTACTTGAACATTTTTGATATTTTCAGCAGATATTTCATAGTACTCACAGTTTTCTAAATTATTATCTTGGCATTCACAATTTTTTTCGTTTTCCCCACTCCAAGAAATACTTTTAATATTCTCCTCATAATCCTTGTATTTATCAGTAAATTCATATTTGACAAAGATAGGACTATCCTTAACCCAATCAGTGTCAGAAAATTTAGTGATTTCTTCTTTTTCGGTAGAACCTACTTTGTTACGATATAAATGAAGATTAACCATACCATATAAATTTAGTAATGTTTCTTTATCATAGCAAGTATCACTATGCATAACAGTTGCTTCATATTGTTCATCTTTATAAACGACATTTACAATATCACAACGCATGTCATGATTATCTATTGGACTTAGGTATTGCCCAAGTTCATTGTCAGCTTCTAATACGCCCTTTTCTATAAGAGTTTTAACATCAAAAGTCATTTCATTGGTTTCTTCGGCATATACCTCGGCTTTACTAGCAATATTTTTGACTTTGGTATCATAGGCACTTTGTTTAATTGAACTTGATACTTTTAAATATGTAGGAACGGCTATTCCTGCTAAAACTCCCATTATTGCTATTACTGCTAATAGTTCTACAAGTGTAAATCCTTTTTTCATTAAAACCACCTTACCCTTAATTTAATTTTAACATAAAGACATGAAAAAAAGAAGAATTTTTATTTTGTTTTCTTCTTCTATTATAAAGTTAATTTATCTTTTAGGTTGAACTAAAATTTGTCCTTCTGATAAGTATATTATACCATTATTAAAAAGTAGTTCTTCAGGAGTCACTTTAAATAGACTAGCAACTGTATCAAGGGTATCACCCTCTTTAGTAATATAATAGCTAAAACCACTTTTAGGGATAATTATTTGTTCATTTGGATATATATAGTCTTCCATAGATATACCATTTAAAGATGCAAGTAATTCAGGATTTATATTATATTTCCTGGCAATACTATATAATGAATCCCCTTTATTAATAGTATATATTTCATAATAATTCTGTTTATTTTTAGGAATTAATAAATCACTTTTTCTTTCTTCATATAAATTCATAAAACCACTCCTACTTATAAAGTATGTAGAAATGGCTTATTGGTGACTTTACTACTCTGTTTTATTTACACATCTTGTTTTGGCATCCATCATAAACTGAGAAATTTGTGTTTCTAACTCCACTAAAGAATCTTTAGAAAGGTTAGATATAACGATATTTTCTTTCACTGTATCAATTACAATTTTCCCCCAGATTAAACCTTTATATACTTGCATGTCGTTATATAATTCTGGTGTTATGCTATTTAAAACATAGCCAAAGAAAACTCTTTTTTGCCCAATCATTAATCTTTTGTCAGTAATGGCAACAGCACAAGTTTCAAATAAGTCAAATGGTCCTTCATTTTTTTGGCCTGCAAAGGCATATTTTACTTCTTCATCAGGATTAACGTGTTTATCAATCACATTAGCATTAGGAAATAAACGCCATGCAACCGTGCCAGGATATTTATTTTTAAATCTTTTTACTAATTCATAGCAAGTCATTAAAACACCTCTTTCTAAAACAATTATAGCACAACTTTAATGGAAGCAAAAAATAATATTTATAATTATTATTTAAATATACTAAATAATTTACCGCCTTTTTCACTATTATCATCATCTAATCTTGCAAATCCTAATTTAATAAGTAATTCATTTAAAACATGATTATTTTCTAGTTTGTCATCTAAATAAGGAACATTAAAGTAAACTTTACTACGTGATTCATATTCAAAGTCAGCAACATCAGTACTATTTAGTACACTTCTATTAAGAATAATTTTTTGACCCTTTAATTTTTCAAATGCTCTACGATCCTTACGAATTAATTTATTTAGTTTTATTAAACCAGGTTCAATAAGATATAAGACCTCATTGCAAGCTTCTACTGGTCCTTGATTATTTAAATCAACTAATATAACATCAGCATTATAGTTAGAGGCAATAAAATTTTGAAGTTCAAAATGATTAGTATGTTTTAAAGACTTGTCATTAAAGAACATGAAATCATTATCATCAACTTCGACAGCAACAACGCGATATTTCTTTTCAAGTTGCTTTTTTAAAAGATAAGTAAGGGTTGTGCTACCAGCATGTTCTGTAACGTTTTTAATACCAATAATTCTTAGTTCTCGTTGTTCATAAACAATTGTAGGTGTACCATTAAACATAGTTGTTTCTTCTTTTTTAGATGTGTCGCCACTATCATAACTCATCATATTGTTATTTAACTGATGGTACTGAGCCACATCTTTATAAGTATTAGGATTATCGATTAAAAATTTAATGGCATCAACATTACGAGTAAAATTATAAATACCCATAGATACTAATTGAGAAAGATATCTTGGACTATTAACAACTTCTGAATCATCTAATAAAAGAATTACTTTACTCATATCCATATTAACTGATAATTCTTGAATTTTAGTAATATCTTGATAGCCTTTGATAGCCGTGATATCAATAATCATTTTATTAAAGAAGAAATTGGAAAATTGCATAATAATATCTTCTGGTGTAAATTCTCCTTCAATACTTTTAATAAAATCAATGTCAAGTCCTGCTAGCAATGCAGCATACTTATTAGCAATTTTAACGTTCATATTGTCCTCCTTTATATAGTATTCTTAGGATTAGTTATGTCAATGGTTGTTCCATCAATATTAAAGGTAACTAAGTCTCCTAATATAGGTAAACTAAATTTAAAAAATATCTTTATTTTATATCTAGCACGATTAGGAGTAGATGCCCCTTTGGTACTAACTTCTTCCACACAGTAGTAGTATTTTTGCCCTTTTACAGCATTTGAAAGGATTGCATCCTCCCCTAGGCTAGTAGCGCCATAGCTTCCTTCATCACAACTGCCCTTAACAGTGTAGCCATTATATTGTAAGTAATTATTAATTAAATCAATTGACCCCGATTGGTTAGATGTTCCATAATTAAGGCCTTCATACTTTTCTATAATAGTTACTAATTCGTTTTTTATTTTAAAAGCTTTAGTATAATTTATTGTGAGGGCTAGAAAAGCTACAAATATAAGCATAAATATAATTACTAGTTGCATAATCCAAGTAGTTCCGATTGCTTGTCTCACTTTTCAACACCTCCATATAATGTTTTAGTTGCCCCAACAACACGAAAGTTAAATAAATCATGAAAGACAGGTAAATCTAGTTGATAGAAGACAACAACACGGTAATAAACCATATTAGTTAGTTCTTTATAGTCATCACTTATACCAGATTTATCACTAGCACTTACAGCTTCAATACAAAATACAGGGTTAGTATTAGTACTTTTACCATCACGATTAAAGCATTTATATTCATTACCAGGACTAACACCAACTGTCCGATATGAGTTATCTTTAATATAACTTACAATATCAACAATTGCACCTGTACCCCCCTCTTCATATTCTTTATTTAAATCAATACCATTATACGATTCTATAGTTTCAATAATTTGATTTTTAACATTAAATGCCTTAGAACGGTTAATAGACAGGCACATAAAACCTGTAAATAAAAGAATAAAAACTATTACAATTTGAAATAACCAAGTACCACCTATGGCCTCTCTCATTCTATCACCCCTCTATTAGCCTTTCCAAACACATTTAAAAGTTTCTGATTTATTACCGCTTTTATCAACAGTATAACAATCAACAGTTTTGCCATCACTACTTCTGTTTTCCTTAGGACATATAGCCTTTGCACACGCACTATTTTGATTCATGTTATTTTTTAGTGAAGGCCAAATAGTAAAGTAAAAGAAGGCTACTAGCATAGCCACAATAATTACAACAATAACCATAGTATTTAATTCACCAGTCGCCTCTTTCATATAACCTCCTAATTATTAATTTCCACCTGTACCTGTACCTGCATTAGTTTTAGATTGATTATAGTATTTTGAACAATCCAATGATGATTTCTCAACACCTTTTCCATCAACATATTTACAGTTTTTACCATCACTATCGCAACCATATGCAGATGCACAATTTGTACTAGAAGTTATGCTTTGTTGAATACCAGGCCAAATAAAGGCATAAAAGAATGCAGCTACGGCAGCAATTGCTACTACAGTAACAACAGTCATATTTAATTCTCCAGTCGCTTCTTTCATTTATTAATTCCTCCTATCTAATAGTATTATAACTTTTTTTTTATTAAATATCAATTTCTTGTTAACAAAAAAAGAAGAATTTAACAATTTTTTAAAATTCTTCCATAATCAGTTATTAAAATTTGTTTATCCATTTTTTCTTTAATAACCCCATTTATTTGTAAATCAAATATTTCCATTAAGTATTCTTCTTTACCTATGGGACACAACCTATATAGTGTATAGTAGTCATTTTCAGTTAATGATGGATAGATACTAGTTAAAAACTCACTAAATAAGCAAGGCAAATGAAATAGCAAAAAGAAAATTGTTTCTTTTGATAGTTTTTTATTATTATATAAGTTTAGTAGTTGCTCAGTTATTTTAGATGGCTCTACTTTAATATTTAAAGATGTGCTTTTTAGAGCAATTAAGGTGTCTAACTCACTTAAAATAATCGCCATAATTTCCTTATCTATTGGAAGTTTAATTGTTTCTTCTTTTAGTTTTATTAAATAATCAGTTTCATATTCTGTTGTTAAAAGAGATATTATTTCTTTTTCATATTGATTTTGCATGACCAATATTAATCCTCCTTCATGGAATTTATATTATAACACAAGAAAAGAAAAAAAGAGAAAAATTTCTCTTAAGTTAAATTCATGGTATATCTACTACCACACACAGTTACTAAAATAGTAATGTTTTTTAAATCACTAATGGTACTTGGTACTTCAAATATCCAATAACCATCTAATTCTTTTGGGGTTATATCAGTCATACTTATAATGTTATTGCCTACTTTCAAACTTAGAAAATCACTTGTAAATGATGACTCACCTTTACGGGAAGTACTATACGTTGTATAAGTATCAAGGGAAAAATTTCTTTCAATAACAAGAAGTTTTTTATTAGATGAAGAGATAACTTTGTTTTTTAAATCTTGACAGTCATTTTTAGTACATGATTTATAATTGTATTCATAGGAATTGGTTAATAAAGCATTCTTTATTTCTATTTGGGTCATACCGAGTGATGTACTAGATAATTCTAATATTTTACCTTTAGGGATAGTTTTTACATCCTTATTAGTAAATATTTTATCATATTTTAAATTAACGGTTTTATAAATAGGTGTTACACTACCAATTTCATAAGTTAAAGAATCTAATATTTTTAAACTAATTTTTTGATTTAAAAAAGACTTGTCTATTTCATATGGTATAACAAAGATATTTGTGGAATTTGGCATAATAACTGTGTCTCTTGTATAGACACTACCAAGGGTTGGAAAGTAACTTGATCTGTCTAGTGTTGGACTAAGCATTCTTTTTGATACTTCTAATTTAAAGTTGTCATAATCTAAAGAAAGCTTTTTGGAAGTATTGTTAACTACTTTGAAAGATGTGGCTAAGTAATATTTACCATCAATATTTTTGCCACCAGAATCTAAATTAGTAAGAATAGAATCTTCGACAGTTACTATTAAACCATTATGACTTATTTTTTGCTTTTCACGATAGGTTTTATGATATACACCAAAATTTAAGTATACTAAAACACCTAATATAATGACACAGATAGAACTTAAAATAGTAAATGTTACTTTGTTTTCTAAAACATAATATTTAAATTCTCTAATAAAACGTCTAATTTTTCTTTTATATTTATAAGAATCTTTAACAAATGTAAGTTCAAATTCCTCACTGTCAACATCTGTTATTTCAAGTTCTTTCGCATCCGTACCAAAATCGAACTTTTTAATATCAAAACCAATACCTCTAAGTAAAGTATAAATGGCAAAGAAAAATTCTGGTATGTAACACACATAGGCTAAATCTCTATATAATCTAATTGTCTGGGCACTTAATGAAGTTGTTTCAATACTAGATAAGATACCATGAGCAATGGTTATAATTATTAGTAAAAATAAGTAGTAAGCAATTAAAAAGATATAATACTTAGTATCTTTTTCTTTCTGTTTCATTAAAAAATAGATAGAAAATGCGAGCACTAGAATTACTATGATAGCAAAATACATAAATAGATTTATATATGACCCAGCAATATTGACTTCACTTGTATAGTAATTAGCACTTACATATGTTCTTAAAAATGAAGTTATCATACCCGTTCTTATAATTAAGTAAACAAGGGGTATACACAATAATAAGTGAATTATTTTAAAATGCTTTATTAAAAAAGCATATGGTTTTTTTAGTATCATATCATTCACCCTTTTCTTACACAAAAATTATATCATAGTTCGAAATGAAAAAAAACTTTAAACATTTAATTTTAAAGTTTCATTCATAAATAATCTTCTTTCTAACTTTGGGTTTCTACCAATATAATCTCTATTTCTAAAATAGTAATCTACCTTGTCATAATCAAAATCATCGCTTATAACATACTTACTTAATTGTGTAGCAAACATTAAAGATGATTCTAAATCTTTCTCGTCTAAGGAACTATTAAAGTAACGAAGCTCATAGGTTTCTCTATCGATCCTAAAGGCATTTTTTTTACTACCAAAAACATTACTATAAGGAAAATTACATAAAAAATTAATTATATCATTAAAATCCAAGGGATGAGCATTATCCCAAAAATTTCTTCTTATATTGCCACCGTAGCTTGCAAGAACATATATCTCACTTTCAAAGGCGTATAAAAATTTGAGTAATTTTTCATAATTTTGCCTTGTTTCATATTGTACTTTAGAATCTAATAAGTCTTTACCAATGTGAACATGAAAACCTGTCATGAAAGAATTTTCTGGTATATAGGCTCCATTTTCCTTTAATAATATTAGTTTTTCTTTAAGTTCTTTAAGACATAGTTGTAGGTCAGTATATATAGGAGAAATAAGTTCTCCACCTACTAACTTTTCATTAGTAATTCTTTCTTCTTTCATTAGATTAAAATCTTGATAATTAATTTTAGATGTTTTTGCCTTAACATTAATTCTTAGTAATTCTGATAATTCGTATAGTGATGCACCACAAAACTCAAGTTCATAGCCAAAAGTCATAATACCACCCCTTTTTCTAAATGCTTATTCTACATCAAAAAAGACAAAAAGAAAAGAGGTATTTCTCCTCTTACATATTCATCATCATTAAAACTGCAAAGACTAGTAAAATCATAACACCTAATCCGGTTGTAATTAGCATCTTCATTGTTTTACTTTCCATCTTTTCAAGACGTTGTTTGTATTTTAATTCACGAGCTTTTTGTTGTAAATTAGAAATGGTCTTAGAAAATGTTAGTAATTGTTCTTGTTTATGTTCTTGACGACCAAGTGATAAACGATATAAAAGACGCATCATTCGCATGGAATCTCTTACCGGATAGGTTCTTGCAAATTGCATATAAGGATTAATTGAATCATCACCTTCATTAATTTGGGTTATTAATTCTTGTAAACCTTCTTTAAATATAGGTGGAGCATCTTCAATACTTTTACCAAGGGCTACTGGAACCGTGTAGTGTTGAATCAAAATCTCTAAACTTTTTAAGTAATGTGGTAACATAGAATCTATTTCACTTAAATGTCTTTTATAGTATTTTTTAATATTAGAATAATCTAGTTTAAATACTAAGAAACCTGCTAAAATACTAAATAAAATAGTAATGTATGTTAGATTAGAGATAAAGAAACATAACATAACGACAATGGTAATTAACCCATTTTTAATTCTTCTATTAAATAGAAAATCTGGATTTACAGTATCACCATAACGTGCTTTAACGTAAAAGTCCCAGTCACTTTCTTTTAGTTTTCTAAAGTAGACTTCGTTATCCGATACGAATCTATTAGCGCTAATCTTACCTGTATAGTTAAGAGCAAATAACAAGATTGCTGCTAGTGCAAAAACTTCCCAATACATTATTCCACCCCCACATCTTCGTAGTAGAATTTTTCACCACTTACTAAGAAGAAACAATTAATAATAATAATGGCGTGTAAAATTAGTTGAACAAAAATATTATCAAGTAATTCAATATAAGAATCTGTTCCTAATAAAAACTGCATTGCCATAACAAGTAGGAATAAAGCAAGTCCAAATGTAACAAATCTTCGGTGAAATTCTTTCCTGTCAATTTGGTCTCTATAAACACCTTCTACTAAAGCATCGATATCTAAAGACATATTTTCTAGGGCTTGTCCTGAGTCTTTCGCACCTTCCTTAGTAATTTGTAAGAATAGTTGATTCATATTTTTTACCATATAAAATGGATATTTATGATTAAAAAATTCTACTGATTCATCAATTGTACCATTTTGATAAGACATATCAATCATTGTTTTAACATCACTTAAAACAGGATCTTCTAAGATACCAGAGTCTCTAACACCTTCTAGAGATTTAACAAAACTTTGGGTTGTATTAAATTCCATAATGACATTAGTTGTGTATATTTGAATTTGTTCAAAAATAAATTCACTATAAACCTTTTGACATCTTAAGTATGCTAGATAAGGAATAAAGGCTACGGCTATTAGAGCATAAATAGATGCGATGATAATATTATAAAAATATAAATAAGTAATACCAAAAGCGACAACAGCAAAAATAACAACTTGAGTAATATATTGTCTTGCTGTGTATTCTTGACCAAGTTCTTTTGTTTTTTTTCTTACTTCTTTAAATGAGTATGGAGCATATTTATCATACGCTGTCGTTACTTGCGTAACAAAGAATTTATAAACATTTTCACCATTATTAAAACGATAACTTAGGGCAAATATAGCAATAGCAATAAGTAATAAAAGTTCTATCATAAGCCACCTCTAAAGTGTTTCTATGGAACCTACTGGAGCCTTAGTATCAACAGCTCCTTCGTCCAATTTAAAGATGTCATCATCTAAAACAATACCACTTATGCCTAAGTAATCTCTTAAATACTTAGTTGGATTATTCATTGTAATATCGCCGGTTAATGTTTTTTTGTAAATTGTATTTACTTGTGGTTTATTATGTTCGTCTACGTAAAATTCACATACTTCTAAAATCTCACGTTGAAATCTACCTAGTTCTTTACTCATATAGCCTTTAACGTAAATACCAATTTGTACATAACGATGAATGGTCGTAACAAATTGTTCAACATCAATATTGCTTTCAATAAGCGAGAACATACGCATTGGTATTAAACTTGCTTTATCAGAGTGGATTGTTGATAAGATATGGTGTCCAGAAGAAATTGAGTTACGAACGGCCATAACGGCTTCCGCTGAACGAACCTCTGAAAGTAATATCCAAATTGGGTTTTGGCGCATACAAGCCACTAAAACATCACTATAACTAGCAATATTATTTGTTTTTAAGGCAACAATATCACGGTGTGGAAATATTCTATCTAAGTGTAGTTCTAGTGTATCTTCAATAGTAATGATTTTTTCATTTTCTTTAATATGACTAGCTAGGTATTTAACAAGCTCTGTTTTACCGGAACCAGTCTCACCACTTACAATAATATTTGCATGTCCTTCAACACATTTCATTAAAAATTCATGAATAGACTTAGTTACATATTTTTCATTTAATAGTTTTTCTTTATTTAATCTAATTTTGGCTGGTGTCTTTCTTATAACACACGCTATTCCATTTGTAGCAATAGAATCATGTATGAAGTTAAGACGTAATTCAGCACTTTCAGCATCGAGCATTGGATGGGCCATATTAAAGGTTTTACCCATAACATTAGCACATTGAAATGCCAACTTTTCCATTAAAGCATTATTTATTTCTGGGCGATCAACTTGATACACACCTTTATCTAATGTCTTTAACCAAACCTGTCCTCCATTAGTATAGGAGATATCAGTTACATTATCTTCTCTTAAAAACTCTTCTAGAGGTCCAAAATCTAATTGAGAAAATACAGCATCATTCATTATATCACCCCTTATTCTTATTCTGTAATATCAGTTTCATCAGTAGTGTCAGTATTATCACTACTATTACTACTATCTTCTGGAATAGTTACTGATTTAGATAAAATATATTCTTTTACATAATCACTAACAACTTGTGTTTCCCCAGGTTTAGCAGTGTAATTTGCATTTCTTGGTACTGGTTCTAGTTTACCTACTTTACCTGCTTTAATTAAAAGTGCATACAATTCATCTGGAACAGCAAATAATAACTCAGCAGGCTCACCCTTACTATTTTGATTATCTAGTGAAACACCAGAAGAATCTCTTACATCTAATACTTTGATACTTTTAACTAAGTTTGTATAGATAATTTTTTTGCTATCATCAGTACCATTAAACCATAAATCAATGTAATTGTCTTTATGTATGGCATTACCATAAGTAGTATAAGTATCAACTGATAAAGAAAACGCTGTATATCCATCTTCAATATCACTTAATACATAGTCTGGTGATAATTTTGGTTCAGTAATATCTCCAGTATAGAACAAACTATTTTGACGAATAGTATTACCATAAACAACTTCTTTACCAATTAAAGCACTAGAATTTTTAATTAAGTTAGTACTTTTATTTACAACATCACTATTAACCTCTATATAACCAATATCTTCAGCTGTAATAACGTGTCTTTGACTAAGTTCTACTTTAGCATATGGAACTCTAGTTGGATTAATTTTGGATTTAACTCGGTAATTATAGCCAACATATAAAACAACAATACCAGCAATAACACATAGAATAGTGACGGTATTTTTGTTACCAATAAACCGTTTTAATTTTGTTAAGGTACTATTCATTTGTATCACCACTTTCTAACGTATCATCTGTATTATCTGCCCCATTATTTGTAGTAGTATTTTCATCTGGAATAATAGCTGATTGAGCTATAATAAAGTTTTCTAAGTAAGAACTTGAAACTTCAGTTTTACCAGGATTTGATGAATAACTTTTATTTCTAGGTACTGGCACTAAATTACCAACGAGTTTAGCTTTTTCAAGTAATGATTTTAAAGAATCTGGCACCCCAAATAATAGTTGAGCAGGTGTCCTACTTTCACTTCCTGTTTCAAAAACAGAATTACCATCGTCATCAGTAACATCTAGTACTTTTATGCTTTGAATAAATTTACCATATAAAAATCTGCCATTACTATCTTTTCCTTCAAACCATAAATCAATATAATTACCAGGATAAATAGCATTACCAAAAGTACTATGTAAATCCACATCTAAGTATACTAGTGTATAACCGTCTTCAATGTTAGATAAAAGTGATGATGTACCTTTATTATCAGATGGCTCTTCAACATCGCCCTTAAAAAAGAAACTATTTTGCTCTATGGTATCTCCATATGTAACTTCTTTATCAATTAATTGATTAGCACTTTTTATAATATTACCCATCTTACTAAGCACAGTTCCAGCAACTTCCATATAACCTATATCATCTTTAGTTATTCTATGTCTTGATGAAAGTGTACTTTTAGCATATGGTATACGAACTGGTTCAGTAGCTGATTTTACACGCCAATTATAACCAATATAAAGAACAAGAATACCTGCCAAAACACATAGTATTGTGACAGTATTCTTGTTACTTAAAAATCTTTTTATCTTTGTGAGAATATTCCCCATATTTCTTCCTCCTTATTCTTTTACTATACCATTTAATTCAAGGATAGCATCTACTTTATTAGTTATATCAAAAGTAGTAGCATCTCCAGCTACTGTATAAGTAGCACTTTTAGTTGTTACTTTTACACTCACTTTTGGAGGAGCTTCGTATATGCCATAAAAATCAATTTGATATGTATTTAATTCTACATTATCGGCAAATCTTCTTAAGAAAGATTCTACAAATTTTTCAGAGTTGATTTTTAACTCTCCAGTTGTTCTATAGTAAGCATAGTCAACGGCATCAACCATAGATGCTTCAGTAACTTCTTTTACTAAATAATAATCTTGAGTATTTGTAGTTGTTACATTAGATACTAACATCATAATTACAATTACAAATATTCCTAATAAGATTATCCAATAACCCCAATATGATTCTCTCATTATTCTGCCCCCTTAATACGCCATGAAGGACCAACATATTTACAATTGCCATTGCCATACCCAGAAGTACAACCACTGAAGTTTTCAAAAGCATCAGTATCTTCTGTAACTCTTACACGGTTATCGCGGCTAGTTAAGCCTGTACTATTATTGCTTGCTAAGTCTAGGAATGTACTTTTACAACGATATGGAATTTCATAACTTTTACCATCGTTTGCATTAGAGCTTAATTGTTCACAATATAAGGAATTACTATTGTCAACATACTTTTGATACTCACTTGGTATAGAGGCATTAGTAAATGATTCTGCTTTTTTATTATATTCACGGATTTTTTGTAAATTAGAAGGAGTAAGTGTATATGAATATTGTGCTTTTTTATAAACAGTATCACCATCTTCTTCAATTGCTTTAGTAGTCGCTACTGCTTTAGCATTTTCGCCTGTATCAGCATTCCAGTTATAGCCTAGGCTACGGCTAGTTGGATTTAAATTATTAGTAGAAATTGTTCTATAAGTAAAGTTTGCTGTACTACCATCAAATGCACAATTTTTACAAGTCATACGACAATTATCACCATCGCACTCTTTCTCAGTAAATTCACAGTTTTTATCATCTGTACATGTAAATTTACAATTATCACAGTTATTTAGATAATGACATACATAACCAACATTTTGATTTACTGATTTAGTAGAACTATCAGCAGCACATCTTATATCATCTGTTAAATTATCATATTCAGTTATAACACTAGTAGTTGCACCCATTAATCTTCCTAATGTACTAGTTTTATTATCTTGACCAATATCGCTATATTTAATAGTGAATGGGAAAACACCAGTCTTAGTAATCATTGAAATAGGTAGAGCATTTTCTGGCATTTTACTATATAAGCAATCATTACCATTACATGCTTTATTTTTTAATTTAATTGTTCCATAAGGAGAATATGTTACAAATTCATTTTTTGGTTCATATGTTGCGCTAGCATTTTTACTCTTTTGTACCCATTTTGCTGTACTAACATTAATTGCTATTGTACTACAATTGTTATCATTACATGTTATAATGTTCCGCGATGTCAATTGTGGTGTACTTGAGGTACCAGATTGACAAGCATAATTTTCGTTAACTTCTCCAGAACAATATGTTGTGGTTGCGTTTGCGTCAATGTTTGAACTTGTTTGTTCAAATTCACCAGATATATCTTTTTTATAGTTTTCATTATAATCAAATGTTACTTTTGGATTAAACACCATCTTATTTGACCAAGTTGTATCATTATTAGAAGTTGCATTTTGAGTAGTTAGCCCACTAGTTAAACTATCAAGCGTACTATTATCTACTGCACCAGAACAACTATTGTATTGTTGAATAATTTCATTTAATTCTGCTAATTTAGCTTTAAGAACACCATATGCAGTATCTCGATTAGATTTATGTTCTGAATCCTTATTAGTTCCATCAGTACAACTACATTCATGACAGCTTCCGCTTCTATAACTATCTGATTCTTTAGAAGCAACACCTGAATAAGAATATTTAGTATAATCCCAATCCTTAAAATATTGAGTAGCAGAGCTATGACCAGAATGACATTTTACTCCCTGTGTTCCAGAAGAATAATATTGTGTAGAATTTTGAATCTTTGTTGAATCAGAATCTTTTTCAGCAGCTGCTTTCCATTTACTATATTCATTCCAAGCATCGATTACGGCTTTTTGTTTCTCAGCCAAATCACTATTGAATTTTGCTGTATTAATACCTTGTGTTTCTATTTCGCCTTTAGCATTTCTAACTGCATTTCCGACATAACAATCTCTTGTTGCATCTACAGTTGTAGTTAATGTGAAGTAGCCACCACTTCTTGTTATTTTAGCTGTTGGTAAAGTAAATGTATATTTTTCTTTACAGTAAACTTTACAATAAGGGTTGCCACTTAATTCAGTCGTTGCTTCATAAGAAGTATTAGTTAAATCGTTATGACCTATAACACAAGATTTTACTTGATTTGCATTGTTAACTGCACCATTAGAACATGTTCTATTTGATTCTTCGTTAATATCACTAATTATACCTTTTTCTGTACTTTCTTCATCAAAATTATTACAATTTGATGGCATTGTTACAGTTGGCATACAATTTATATTTTCACAATCTGCACGATACTCTGGTTCACTACATTCATGACCATCTTTACAATAGTATTTGTTATTATTAACGTCTTTTGAACATTTTGGGCCATTATTTTTAGGTGGTGTTGCGGTAATATAAATCTTACTACCACCATTTAAAATAGATGTTCCATCAGATACAATAAGCATATTTTGTTTTACCTTACTTGCCTTACCAGCATTTACAATAATCATGTTTGCACTAGCAGACATTGTACTTTTAATAGAACTTTGAACGTATACACCTGCATTATTAACAGTGTAGCCACCACTTGTGGCGATATTAATTGTGATAGTTGCACTATTGCCATCAGTTTGAATAGACTCCTTAGTACATTTTAAGCCTTCGCTATCACAACCAACTTCAAATTCATTCCAGTGAATCTCTGATGCTCTTTCGCCTTTAGCAGTTAGCTTAACAGTTATTTTTGTTGATGAAGCAGATACTTCTTCGCTTATGGTTGCTACATCATATTGATCAGCCCATAATAAGTTATTTTTTACAGCATCATCATAAGAAGTTTTGTCGGCAAGATTTACAGCTTCGTTATAAATCTTTTTGGCATCGCCGGCTGTGGCATAACTAGAACCATTCCAATATTGATTGTAGAAACGATCGGCATCAAAGATATTAACTAAAGTTTGATAGCCTACTGTGCCACTTTTTTTATCACATGTATTATAAACATTTATGTTAGCATTATATTTCATTTTACCATAGTGTTTACCAATCCATCTGAAAATTATTTCACCAAATTGGCGATCTTCAACTGAATTAGTATTTCTGCCACTTGCAACAAGTAATTGATAAGCTTTTGTCATAGCTAAATCATATTTTTGTGTTGTGGCGTCATTCTTTTTGTTTGATGGGTCAATTCTACTTACACATGATGCAGAACCAACACCACTTGTTTTAGCTGGATCCAAACAATATGCTTTTACATTCAAGCCACTTACATTATAAGTGTGTAGAGCATAATTTGTACCATTTAAGGCAATGTTTTGGCAGCTATCAGCCACAATATCATACTTCATGTTACATGCTAAATCTGCTTTAGCAACGCCCGGCAATAAAAGAGCACCGGCAATTAAAGATAAAAACATTAAATTTCTTTTTTTCATAATACTTTACTCCTCCGTTTTTTTATCACAATTACGGTAGTAGCAACCCCTGCTATTAATATAATAACACTAACTCCAGTGTATATAACCCATTTATTCTCTTTTAAATATTCTTTTGCTTTTTCAAACCAACTCTTAGTCTCACTATTTGAAGTATTGGAACTATCAGTACCATTTTGTTTTGATGCAGCTTTACTTATGACATCACCTTCAGACATATTTAAATCATAATCAACAAATTCTTGGCAATAATAATCATCATTACCTATACAAGCTGTTAAATAATGAAAATCATTACGTTTTGGTGTTAATAAATTAAGTGTTCTTAATTCTTTACCAGAACAACTTGGATTAGTAGTTGTAACCTTTATTTCATAATTAACAACTTTTTCCAAATCTAAACGATCAAATGCGTATGTTCCATTATCAGTTTCATCATATGTGATGGTTTCTGTACTACCATCATCACCTGTAATTAAAACATTCATGTCTTTTGTAATGTTATAAATACTTACTGTTATTTTTTTCCAGTTGGCATAGTCACTTTCAAAATCAACATCTTCCGGATTAATTCCTGATACTTCTTCACCAGTCGTTGCATCAATAACAATATCTTTTGCTTCATAATTTGCTTTGATATTTGATGCTTCTTTGGCCATATTTACTTCTGTTTCATAATCACATTCAGCATTTGCTCCACCAATAAACAGAAAAGAACATAATATAGCCAATATTATTTTTTTGCTTTTATGCACATAAATCACCTCTAATCAATCTCATAGCATGATTTTAGCATATTTTGATAGGTATTTCAATTAGGTTGAAACCACTTTTTTTAAATTTATTAATTTTCTTTAATAGAGTTCATTCTTACTACTAAATCACTAATTTTTTCTTTAGCAATAAAATGAGGAATAAACATATAAATAGATATTAATGTAACTAAAATAGAAAGTGCTATTAAGGTACTAAAGTTTTTTATTTCTAATTTTTTCATAATCTTTCGCCTACTTTGAAATAAGTATATTGAAAATACTTAAAAAATGCAATACTTTCCAAGAAAGAAAATTTATGATATTATTTTAATAGAAGGTAGGTTATATATGAAAAAAATAAATTTTTTAGAGTTAGGTAAAGCATTATTGATTTTAATGGGCTATATGTTATTCATTCCCGATTTAGTAGTATTTATTTTTAGGCTTTTAAACCTTGATTTAAGTAATAGACTAATATATGTACTTGCATATGTATTTATTTATTTGTTAACATTCATATTAATTGGTATATTCTATGGTAAGTCATTAAAAGAAGAATTTAAGTTATATAAAAATAATTTTAAGAAAGATTTTAAGATTGGTTTGAAAAACTGGGGTATAGCACTTTTATTTATGGTAATTACAAACTCACTTGTTTTATCACTAGTTGGTGATATGGCTACTAATGAAAGTGTTAATCGTTCAATGATTAGTGAAATGCCTTTGTTTTCTGTAATATCAATGGCATTAATTGGGCCTTTTATAGAAGAAATGCTATTTAGAAAGAATTTTCGTAAATCTTTTAAAAGCAAACACCTATTTATGATATTTACTGCTCTTTTATTTGGTGGGGCACATATGCTTAGTGCTTTTACCATTGGTGATATTACAAGTAATTATTTTCAGATTTTATATATTATCCCTTATAGTGGCATAGGTTATTTCTTTGCCAAAAGTTATATTGAAACTGACACAATATTTACAAGTGTTACAACTCATGTTTTACATAATTCTTTATCTGTTTGTCTTGTGTTATTATCTAGTTTTATAGGAGCATAATATATGGAAGAAGAAATTTTAGAAGAAACTAGTTTAACGAGAAAAAAAATGCGTTTTATTCCTAAATTATTTTTAACTATTCTTTTTATAATAATTATCTTTTTATGTTATATCCACTTTTTGGAACCGAAACTTATAGTTACTGAAGAAGTTGCCATTATTGATAAGACAATTCCTGAAAATTTTAATGGTTTTAAAATAGCTCAGATATCAGATATTCATTTTGGAAGAACAACAAATGAAAAAGAGTTAGAAAAAACTGTAATAAAGATCAATGAAATGAAACCGGATATAGTTATATTTACAGGAGATCTGTTTGACGACTATATTAATTTATCGGAAGATAATATAAAATTTTTAAAAAGTACTTTAAGTAATATAAATGCTAATTTAAATAAATACGCTATTATGGGGGACAGTGACATTACAAAGGAAGATGCATTTAAAAGTATAATGACTGAGGCTAATTTTACAGTTTTAGAAAATACTAATATACCAATATATTATAATGGTAATACCCCTATTTATTTAAGTGGGCTACCATCTATTAAAAAAAATACACCTGACTATAGTACTGCTTTAAAAAAAGATAAGCAAGAGTCTTATCAAATACTTATGGCTCATGAACCAACTATTTTTGATAACAAAGAAAATACTGCTAATCTAAGTATTACAGGTCATAGTCTAGGTGGCTTAATAAGAATACCATTTGTAGGTGGAATATTTAAAGGTGAAAACGTTAATAATTATGAAAGTGGTTTATATGAAAATGATAATAAAAAACTTTATGTTTCAGGTGGTATTGGTACGGAAAACATAAGTGCTAGATTTTTAAATTTTCCATCTATCACTTTATTTCGATTATATAATAATTAAAAAGGTCCTAAATTTTAGGACACTTTTTTTATCGTTTTCTTTTTTCTTCTTCGACAATTGTTATATCACTTAATTTATAAAAGCCATCTAATGTACCGACACTTATAACTACCCCGCCAGCATTTAATGCTTTTTGTAATTGTTCTTTGTTATAAGCAGAAACTACTTTATTATTTTTTAAAAGCAAATTATAACTTATTACATATCTTGGCTCATCACATGAGTATAATAAATAGTCAGGTTCTTTGCCGTTAATGTCAACTGTTGATGTCGTATACCTTATTTTAGTATTTGTTTCGTTAATAATAATTGGAACATAAAATGCGTAATCTTCAGCAGAGCGATGATCATCATAAATGAAAGCTGGAACTTCTACTTCTTTTTGTACCTTACTTTTTCTTACAAATGGTTTAGAAGGTACTTGTGAGTTTATTAAAATGCGTTCACGATTATAATCTTTGCTAAGAGGAATCACGGGCTCTCCTTTTACAAGTGGCGTATATTTTATTGTTTTAGGGGCTTCTTCAGGTTTAGCAAAGGCAATTGGTTCTTTTTTTTCTTCTGTTTCTTTTAACATATCGCCTATATTTATTAGCCCATCATCATCTTGTTTATTAGGGCTTTTTGACCCACCTTTTACTGTGGTTATATCTGGAACATAGAAACTTAAATCTAATTCTTTATTATCTTTTAATTCATAAAATTCTTTTTCTTCATCAAAAGTTTTTCTATATAAAATATTTATTGATTTCTTCCATTCTTCTATTTGTTTTTCATCAATACTTAAATTAAATTCACTCGCTCTTTTTATATAAAGGTTATATCTTGCAACTACTCTTACTAAATTAATTAAATATTCTTTAGGTTTTTTATCTAGACTATAAAGAGTATGACCTTTCTTTTGCAAATCTTTTTGGATTCTAAGGCAATCTTCAATATATGTTTTAGAGTGTTTTTGCCACATATATAGCATGCTACTAAAATTTCTTTTTAAGTCTTTGTTATTAGTGGTATTTATAAATTCTATTATTTCTTGTTCTTTTTTGGTTATTTCATCTAAAGAAGCAAGTGAAGCATCAATATTATTAGTATAGGAACAATCTTCTAAGAAACGCTCAGTTTGTTCATCAAGTTTTGATTTATTATTATCAGTTGGTAGGTAGGCCTTTAATTCTAATGAGTCAGCATTTTCTAATTTATAAAAATCATTATCTGTGCTGAATGCTTGTTTATATAATTCATTTATTGTTTTTTTCTTGGCTAAAATATCTTCTTCTTTGACAAGTGTTTGTTGCTCTTTATTTTTTTTCATATATAAATTGTAGGCTGCTACGGTTCTAATTAAGTTTAACATAGCTTTATTTGCCTTTAAATCACTGGTTTTAGACAATCCTTCATTATTACTAGATTTTTCTTTTATTTTTTCTTCTATTATTTTTATATCATTTAGATATATTTTGGAATGATTTTGCCAGTTTTCTAACTCAATTATTAAGTTTTCATTATTAGTTTTGTTAATAACCTCAATTATTTTATTTTCAATATTTGTTATTTCATCTAATGATCTTAATGTAACATTTATGTCATTTGTAGAGGCACATTCTTCTAAAAATTGTTCTGTAATAGTTTCTAATTTATTTTTCATAAAATCAATCCTTTACCATATGAAAAGTATAACATAATATTCATTGGTTGAAAAGTATTATTGATTTCATGAAATAGCAAAAAAGAGCTCTTACGAACTCTTATTTAGTAAATAGGCCTTTTAATAATTCCCAGAAGGATTTCTTAGTACTTGTAGAAGTAACAACGTTACTTTCACTACTAGCTTTTACCCCATCGACATTTAATATAAATTTAGTAGTTGAGTCTGTGTCACCCTTTTTACCAGCAAATATTTGATAGTTATCACTTAAATCTTTTAAGGCTTCTACCTTACTCGTGTAACTTTTAGCACTATTAGCCATACTACTAATGGCACCGATACCACTTTTATTAAACTTTTTAATTCCTTCATCTAAAGAATTCATGCCTGTTTCAAGAGTTTTGGCACCATTTGCTAACTCTTTTGTTTTAGAAGAAAGAGTATTTACACCACTTTCAAGTAATGTAAGACCACTAGAAAGTTCTTTTGTACCGCTTTTAACTTCTTTTAAATACGTCGTTAAAGTTTTTAGAGTAGTACTTAATGTTTTACTTGTACTATCCATTGTTTTTAAAGTTTCAGTTAATGCTTCATTATTTTTTTCTAAAAGAGTTATCATAAGAGCATTATTTGCATACATATTTTCATATTGGAATTTAAGATCATAGAAAGTTTTGTTTTTTGATTCGATTAAGGAATCATATGTAACATCTTTTAATCTATATGTGTTGTAAGCTGCTGCTAACTTTGTATTACCTTCTTTTAAAGTATTAATTGTTTCGGTGTTTTTAGCCATTAAAGTTTTTAGAGAGGTTATGCTTTCTTCGTTACTGCTACTAGTTAATGTTGCACTTGCTGACTCTAAGTTTTTAAAGATTTCTGTAACACCGTTATCAATTTTAATTGAACCATTTTTTATAGCTGTTATTTTAGACGCAACTGTATTTAAGTTTTGACTTATTAAATTAGTACTTTCACTTAAACTTGCTGTGCCACTTTTTATTTTAGAGGAACCGTTTTCAATAACATTCATACTAGTTTGTAATGTATCAACATTTTTATATAAATCATCTAATGAATCAAAAATACTTAATTCATCTGTATCTAGTATTTTAGGAGTAGCAAGAGAAATAATACTTGCTAGAGAAAAACGATTGGTATCATAAGAAATAGTTATCGTGTCCATTTCTTTTAATTTGTCTAAAGCAAGACTTTCATATAAACCAGGAGCAGAGATACCAACTAACATATAATTAGAACCAGTATCCACTATTTTACCATTAGTAATGGTAACATTTTCATTTCCTTCACCAGGAATAATAGTAGTTGTCGTCACAATAAATGGTGTATACAAATTATTAACAGTTCCATTTACATTTACTTTGTGTAAATCAGAGTTTGTGTATTTTATTTTAATAGTAACATGCCCACTTTGGCCAATTAAGTCGGCTAGAGAAATATCTTTACCATCTAGAGTATAAGTAATATATTCAGTAATTGGTAATTCTTTATTAGTTAAACCTTGATAGAAAACATCTTTTTTAGCACTTTCAAATGTTACTAAATCACCATTTTTAACGAAAGGTCTATCACTAGTCATATTAAAGATATCTGTAAGACTAGTTTGATCTGTAATATTATCTAATTTTTCAGTGTTTTTTAAATGTTCAGTTACAAATGTACTTTTAACCGACCCGTCTGTATTAAGACGAGTATAAACAGTTTCTTCTTTAGTTAAAGCAAATGTATTTAATGGTAATAAGAACATACCAACAAATAAAGCCGTCACTAATTTTTTGTTTTTTTGCATATTATTCATTCCCTTCTCTTTTTTAGTAGTTTTCATAATTAAACTATCAAATGTAATGAGTATACTTGGTAAAACCGTTAAGACAACAAGCATACTAACAATAGCACCACGGCTTATTAGGGTGCAAAGTGAGCCGACCATTTCAAGTTGTGAGTAAACACCTACGCCAAATGTCGCTGCAAAGAAACACATACCACTTACAAATATGGAGTTAGCACAATAGTTAGTCGTTGCAAGGATTGCGTCTTTTTTAGCCATACCAACTCTTCTATTTTTTAAGTAAGTTGTCGTAAGTAAGATAGCATAATCAATCGTAGCACCAAGCTGTATTGTACCTAAAACGATAGGCGCTACAAAAGGTAACGTAACATTACCAAAGTAAGCTATTGACATATTAATAAAGATGGCAAATTCAATAGCAAGAATTAGTAAGATTGGTAAAGAGAAAGATTTTAAGACAAAGAACATAATAATTAAAATGCAAATAATACTTGACGTATTAACATTGTTAAAATCTTCATCACTTGTTTTTACTAAGTCTTTCATAAGTGGTCCTTCACCCGCAAGGATGGCATTCTTATCATAACTTTTAATAATGTTATTTATTTCACTTACTTGGTTGTTTAATTCTTCCGTAGCAATGTCATAATAGGAATTTAAGAAAAGCATTTGATATTTATCACTTTCAAATATTTTTACGATGTCACTAGATAACATATTCTCAGTAATACCCCGACTTTTTAGTTTAGAAAATGATAAGACAAAGTCGACACCATCGACACACCCAATTTCACTTACCATTTCATCTAATTTTTCAGATTTAATATTTTTATCAATCAGGATAATCTCGGGTGACACAATTTTAAATTGTTCTTTTAATTCATTATTAGCGACAATGCTATCTAATGATTTTGGAAGACTTTCATCAATTTTATAGTAGACACTTACTTTACTATTAGCAAGGTAAGCTGGAATTATTAGTATTAAAAATAATACTAATATGGCTTTATTGTGTTTAACGACAAAATTGTTAAATTTTTCAAAGTTAATAGTAAGGGCTTTATGATGTGTTTTAGTAATTAAATTATCAAATACTAGTAATAAACTTGGGAAAACTGTTAAAACACATATAACACCTAGTAAAACACCTTTGGCCATGACTAAACCTAAATCTTTACCTAATGTTAAGTTCATGGTAATAAGAACTAGGAAACCTGCGATAGTTGTTAGACTACTACCAGTGACACTTGTAAACGTTTCTGATATAGCCTCTTGCATGGCTTTTTCTTTAGTAAGGCCTTTATTTTTCTTGCTTTCATAGGCATGATATAGAAATATTGAGAAATCTGTAGTTACACCAAGTTGTAAGACTGCTACTAGGGCTTTAGTAATATAGGAAATACTACCAAAAATAATATTACTGCCTAAGTTAAAGACAATTGCGATACCAATATTACCTAGTAATAGTAATGGTACTAAGTATGAATCAAGAGATAACTCTAAAACGATTAAACATAGGATAATAGCAATAACAATGTAAATCATAATTTCTTTATCAGAAAGATTCATTGTATCTAAAACCATGGCACTCATACCACTTATTTTAGCACTGTTTTTAGAAATTTCTTTCATTTGTTTAATCGCGTCAATTGTTTTTAAGGATGACGTAGACTCGTCAAATGTCACAAAGATTAAATCGGTATTATCTTTATGAATTTTTCTTGTTATTTCACTTGGAAATATATCAATAGGAATAGTCGAACCAAATAAATCATAAGCACTTATGGCTTTGTTTACACCATCAATACTTTCGTATTTGCTTTCAAGATCTAATAGCTCTTGGGCTTTTAAATTTTCCGTTATAACTACTGAATAAGCACCCATCCCAAAATCTTCTGTCAAAATATTTTGGCCTTTAACTGTCTCAATCTCCTCTGGTAAGTAAACTAATATATCATAATTAATTTTAGTTAGTTTCATACCAATAAGAGATAGAACAAATAAAATAGATGTAACAATTAGTATTAATACTTTGTTATCACATATTTTTTGGGCTATTTTTTGCATAACCTCTAACACCTCTTTTCGCTGATATATTTTATTCGCAAATAAGGAAAAAAGCAGCAACAGAATTTTTTATTTGTATGATAACCAACATTTTGTTTAAAACGTATGTATAAATAAGCAACAGAGTGTATTTTATCTTTACAAATGTGTTATTTTTGCTAAAATGGAATTGGTGATAAATTTGAATAAAAATGATTTAAGAGTGAAAAAAACAAAAAATGCTTTGTATAATACATTAATGGAATTAATGAAAGCTAAGTCTTTTGAAGAAATAAAAGTTTCTGATATTTGTAATGCAGCTTTGATTAATCGTTCTACTTTCTACGCTCATTATAATGACAAATATGAACTATTAAAAGACGCGATTGATAATTTGAAAAATTCTTTAATTGAAGAGTTAAATAAAAATGTTAAAACTAGTAATACAAAAGAATATTATTTAGAAATGATTAGTATATTACTTAACCATATTGAAGAAAAAAGAAGTATTTACCAGCAAATAATGCTTAACAATAGAAATAGTATAATGGTTGATATTTTGTATGATGTTCTTGATCATGATATAACAAGTAAAATAAAGAAAACTAAAAGTAAAAAAATTCCTGGGGAAATTATTGCTAAGTTTTACATAGGAGCAGTTTTTAATGTGGGACTTATATTTTTGAAAAATGAAAAAAGATATTCTAAACAAGAGATTTTAGAATATTTAAATAGATTAATACCGGATGATTTTGATAATTAGACTTTTATTTCAAGCATTTTTATGTTAACATGTATGTAATGAAAGAAATTTCATATAATAAAAAAAGAGAACCTCTAGTTTTTTCAGGCTAGACGTCCTCGATTTGTTTTTCGCTGACGCCTAAACACTTTGTTTAGACGTTATTTCTATTTATGGAGAGAAATAAAAAGTATAGTGGAAACAAGAATTAATATGATTAAGGCTAACGCAAATATTATTAGTATTAACATACATATTTCTGTATCTTTTTTCATACTTACCCTCACTTTCTAGAGGGCGTCTAATAACTAAAGGTTCGAGGCTTATTATAAAGCCTTACTAGTTAATAATCAATGAGAGATTTTGAGAAGTTTTGTCGCATAAAATCACGTACTCCCGAACTATGTCGAAAGTATTTTTTTATATTTTTGTTTTTTTCTATAAACTTGGAACATAAGGATTATTTTTGGTGCCATTACCCGTAAATTTTAAAGTATTTTTTAAATTTATAACCGGTTTTAGATAAGAATTTGTTCCAGTTGATGATTCCCAGGCACTACCACTTGAAGTAATAGATAGTTCATATGCTGAATAAATAGAATAATGAATTCCATGATACTCTATAGGATTGTAGTATCCTATTGGTGTCATTGTCCAGTAAGCACCAGGAGAAATAAGATAATTATCTAAGGATGTTTTTGCTTTTGATATAGACAAGTATAAGTCAGAGGCGATTCCTGCCATTAATGCTTCATCAGCAGTTATTAAACCTATCGGGTATGTTAAAGCTTTATTACCAGTTGAAGCACTACCTATTGTATAATAATCTAAATTATTTATGCATTTCAAACTCGGCAAATATTCCGAAAATCTAGAAAATCCTTTGTATTTGGTTATTACTTTTCCTGTTCCAGCATCACTCGCGTTATTAAGAGTTTCATGGTCACCACAAAACCCGGTGATGTCGAAATATAACTAGAATTGCTTGATAATTTATTTGAATAAAAATTATCATTATTAATTTTAATTTCAGAATTATTGCTGTTACTATTACTTTTTTTTATTATCATTTTCTTTAAATTTCTGTAATTTTGGAGAGTTATAATCGTTTGGTACCCCCCCAAGGAATTTCTGCTTCATAATTTGTCTCTCCTATTTTCATTAAATCTTACAAAATTTACTTCTTTATTTCAAGCGTTTTTAGTGATTTAAAAAAGAAACACTAGACTTTATTCTGTATCTATCGTTTCTATTTTTCTATTTTCATATTTGTTCATTATTTGATTCATTTCATACATTTTTCGATCTAATTCTTGAATATCTGTTGCATATTCTTCCATTTTCTTTTGAACTTCAAGAGGGATGCTTTCATGGAACTTATAACGAATCTTATGATCTAGACTTGCCCAGAAATCCATGGCAACAGTTCTAACTTGGATTTCAGCTGGAATATACTCAACATAATCCTGTAGATAAATTGGTACTAGTACTTTTAAATGATAACTAGTATAACCAGAAGTTTTTGGCTTTAATATATAATCTTTTCGTTCTTTAATTATTATATTAGTTGATTTGGCAATACCGGAAATAATATCATAAACGTCGCTTAAAAATGATACAACAATTCTTACACCAACAATATCATCAATATAACGATAAACATTTTTTTCAGTAACCTCGTAACCTCTTAATTCTAATTTTTTACAAATACTATCTATTGATTTCATACGTGATTTAACATGTTCGACTGGCGTATAGCCATGATGACGTTCAAATTCTTTTAATAATATTTTTAGTTCTGTTTCTAGCATTTCTTTAGCGTATTCATATTTATATAAATCTTTTAAATCCATTAAAATTTTCGTCCTTTCATGATAAATATAATATATATTACTTAAAAAGTGAAAAGATTATACCATATTATAAGTATGAATGCAAATTTTAAAAAAAATAACCCACTTTAAAATGTAACCTATAAAGTGGACTCTAAAAAAAAGAGACATACTTTATAGGTTTTTATTATGTCTTATTGTATAATATAAGAAAGTTGGTGATAATAATGTCAAAAATATTATTTACAGATGCTCAAGTAAAAAAATTAATTAAAAATAAATTGATTAAAAACATTACTAATAAAGGAATAACTTATACTGATGAATTCAAGTATAAGTTGGTAAAAGAATGTGAAAACTATAAAAAGTTCCCCCAAAATGTTTTTAGAGAATGTGGTATAAATCCAGAAATTGTTGGAGAAAGAAGAATCTCAAATTCAGCTCATAGATGGAGAAAACAGTTAAATTCTATCGGTAAAATAACAGATACTAGAAAAGGTGCTTCAGGAAGACCTTTAGAACATGAGTTATCAGATAAAGAAAAATTAGAACGAGCTGAAGCAAAAATAAAATTACTTGAAGCTGAAAACGAATTATTAAAAAAAAACGAATTGATAGAAATGAAAATTTTAACAGATATCAAATCAATATCAAATTTGAAACAATAAAATATATTATTGATAAATATGAATTAAAAGGCATGACTACATATTTATGTAAATGTATTGGTGTTTCTAAATCAGGATATTATAATTATTTAAAAAATGAAAATAAAAGATTTGAAAGAGATAATAAAGACAAAAAAGATTTTGATTTAATCTTAAAAGCATATAAGTTTAAAAAACGTAAAAAAGGTGCTAGACAAATAATGATGGTGCTTGATAATGAATTTAAGATTCATTTTAACTTAAAGAAAATAAGAAGATTAATGAAAAAATTCGGACTAAAATGTCCAATTAGACAAGCAAATCCATATAGAAGAATGATGAAGGCTACACAAGAACATACGACTTGTGAAAATGTTGTTAATCGTGTATTTAAAACCGGAATACCATATAATGTACTTTTAACTGATATAACATATTTATTTTATGGTGATAACAAAAAATGTTATTTATCTACTATTAAAGATGCTGAAACTAATGAAATACTTGCTTATTATATAAGTGAAAATATGACTTTAGATATTTCATTAGAAACAGTAAAAAAATTACATCGTAAGAGAAATGTAATTTTAAATGAAAATGTCATAATTCATTCTGATCAAGGTGTTCATTATACAAGTCCTAAATTTCATAATTTATTAAAAAAGTATAATATAGGACAATCTATGTCTAGAAGAGGAAATTGTTGGGACAATGCTCCTCAAGAATCTTATTTCGGACATATGAAAGATGAATTAAATTTAGATACTTGCTTTACATTTTCTGATGTGTGTAAGGAAATTAAAGATTATATAGAATATTATAATAATTATAGATATCAATGGAATTTAAAAAAGATGACTCCGGTTCAATACGAGTGTGTAAAAAATTCTGTGTAAATGGAATCTAACCACGATACTTTGAAACCTTAATCGGTTTCTTTTTTGTTATTTAGATAATAACA
>JABLTL010137349.1_pt1 | contig 31344 bp, 16 predicted proteins | sample 7160151 | NCBI WGS metagenome assembly JABLTL01 (sample SAMN14651223, study PRJNA627086) | human gut metagenome | isolation source: feces | host: Homo sapiens
ATGACATAGTTCCAAAACGCTACCACCCAAGAACCATCGGCGCGCTGTGTAGTAGAACCATCTGGAATGACATAGTTCCAAAACCTTCACCATTGATATTCCAGCGCATGGGCAGTAGTAGAACCATCTGGAATGACATAGTTCCAAAACACGTGATTGGCGTTAGGCATATCCCCGCAGGTAGTAGAACCATCTGGAATGACATAGTTCCAAAACCTCAAATCCATGAGGTAGGAACCTTTCAGTCGTGAGCCGCTGCCACGCCGGATGGTTCTTTTCTTTTTCAGTATATCACAGCTTGATGATTTTGTCATCATAATTCTGATCAATTTGCCAACGAATTTCCTGCTCATGCATCGGAATCGCCTGATTTTGAAAAATCAGCAGCGTCTTTACTTTCGTGTAGGCGGCATACTTGATAAGCTCTTGCCAATCCGCCTCCGAAAAGTAGTTGTCAAGATTGCAGAGAACCAGCAGTTTTTTCGGCATCCACTCCGCAAGAACATCCAGCAGTTTGCAGATTCGCACCAGCGGCGACGTATTCAGCGGGCAATCAAGCTGCACACCGAGTGCCTTGCAGGCATCCTGTACCGTCATTTCGTCCGGCGCGCTGATTTCCAGCGGGATTTCGCGCGTCACGTCCTGAATGAAATCTGACAGCTCCACCATCTGCTTTTCCCAGCGGACCTGTCGCAGCGGATTTTTGCGAATGAGCTGATTAATTTCCCCGTAAAGTGCCGTCATGATTTTCTTGTTCGCAAAATCAATGTGGAACGGGTCGGTGACGACGTACAGCAGCTTTGCTGCATCCAGAAGGTCATCGTCCTGCAAGAATAAGAAGGGCTCCAAGGATTCTTCGCCCGCTTCCAGCGCAAGGAAACTCTGCACAACCCGCGCGTACAGGTGCGGAGAGGCAATCTGCATCGAAGCCGCATGGTCATCAACGATTGGCAAATCATGCTCGAAGCTGATGTTTCTCAGTATCAAAAGAACCACAACCTCTCTGTCGTATCCAGCTGTTTTTCCTGCGGGCCGCCCAGCAGATAATCAATCTGGCTGTACTGCTTTTCCGTGATAATCATCAGCTGGATTACGCCTTTTGCTGGCTTGATGCGATTAACGCGCTGTTTAATCAGGTCAGCCGACACCGCATTGACTGCCAATTTGCAGTATACCGATTCCTGCATCATCAGAAAGCCGTCCTTGATGAGGTCTCTGCGGAATCGCCCGTATGCGGCGCGCTCTTCCGACGTTGTCACCGGCAAATCAAACATCACGATGACTCTCATGGCTCGCATCCTCATAGTGCATCATCATTCCTTCTGTCCATTCCGTCTGACCGTCAAGGTAATCCGTTGTATTGCGCACAAAGCGAGCGATGGCAGTGTTGACATACATCTTTTGCTGCTGATAGCAAATTTCTGTATTCAGGATGTCCAGCAGTTCGTACTTATATTCCTTGTCAAACGTGCGCTCTCCCTGATGCAGCACGACCTCGTCCACCAGAAAGCGGAATGGTTCCATCAAATCACAGGAAAGATTGAAACTGTTGTACGCATTCCGATGGTGAATCCCCAGCTGCGTCGCGTAGCCGCGTGCCGTAACTTCCTTATTAAAGCAGGAAAGTAGCAGCGAATAGCCATAGTTCAATGCTGCATTGCGGTCACTTTTCAAATCGCGCGAAAAATCCTTGCCGAAAATGCGGTTGAAATAGACCTTCGCTGCGTGTCCCTCGCGATTCGTCGCGTCGCCAGGCGTGACGGTCTCCGCGAAGGCTGCAATTTGTCTTGCAGCCTCCACGGAAACTTCCTGCATCACGCCCGCCTGATTAAGAATCTTCTGCTGGATGATTTGCTGCCACAGCGCCGCTTTCCGCGCATCACTCCAGTTTGCCTGCGCCATCATCCTTGCCGCTGTATCATGGCTTCCGGCATAGGGGAGTACCTGACCGCATGGATTCCGCTTTTCATCACAGAAGATGACGTTCACCTTTTCATGCATCAGTTCGCAGATAAGGTAGCCCGTCAGTGTGACCATCGTCGTGTCCAGAATCAGCGTGTGCAGTTCCGAAATGTGAACCGTCCGCACCTCATCGCCGCGAATGATGAGAAAACCGTCCTTATACGTCAGCTTGCACGGGCTTTGAATCACGACGGTTCGGAATCCGGCCATAGCTTCGTCCTCTTCTCGCGCAGTCCTGTGATGGACTGGTCAATCAGGTCAACGTCCTTTGTCGGTATGCCTCGGATTCTCCAATCTTCGCAGGTAATCCATTCTTTTGAAACTTTTCGCTGCTTGCCCATCGCATTCAGCAGCTCGCTCACCATGGCTGTCCAATCGGCATCTGTAAGCTGCTCAGGGGTCTCAAGGTTTTTCAAAATACGGTTGATATCGTCAGCCTTGCACTTTTGATAAAATACGGCATATTGCGTTTTGAATTTTTCAAGTAAATGAAGCACTGTTTCTTTAAGCTGTTCCGGGTTCAAATCATCCTTTTTCCCACGGAACAGCAAAGCAATGGTTGTCATGTCCTTTCCCGATACAAACAGCTGCTTTCCGTTGGTAATCGTTACTCTTGCAGCATTTTTCTTGCTCGTAAGAATATCAATCGTCTGCCCGCCGCGAAGCACAAAAATGCCGCCATCCCATTCTAACATTTGGTTCATCAGAAGCCGCGGACGCACCACGGTTACGCCGGGAATCTTATCAGCTGCAAAAGCACGAATCAATTCGTCTGCCTTTTCTACGGGAACATTTGCGTAAACCGGGATACCTACAACCCTGTGGTAGACCTTTTTCCCTTGCGTATACTGAATTGCAGTCATAAATGCCGGATTGATGCTGTCAAATCCACCATAGCGCTGGCAAGGTAGTCCCTTTTTCAGCGGCATTTTCGCACTTTTGTTTCCTGCACGGTATCGTGAATCTTCTGTAATTTTCCCCGATTTCTGCCGTTTCAGAAACACCACATGCCCATCATGGTATCCCCAGACTGCCTTCAAGTAGCAAATTTCCTGCTGGGCATTTCGGATGATTTCCCTGGTATCCGCATCCACCTGATCCCGGCTGAATCTCGCCAGTATCATGCCGTGCTTCGAGCTTAAATCAACCTTGTCATCGGCCTTCTTTGCTCCCTGCGCCTTTCTGAATCGAATCGCCGCGGACGACTCATTGTCGAGCCACGGCATAAAGCGCTCCACGAAGTTTCCCATTGTTGCCGCAAGGAAGGCATCATACGCATGGTGCATGTCGTTTAGCTCACGAATCTTGTAAAGTCCGTACTGCTCCCGCAGTTCCGAGGACAGTCCTGCCTTGATGCCGCTCACATGCACATCCGGATAATAGCGCTTGAACAGCTCCGTCACGCACTGCACCATCTGTCCTGTTTCCACAAGCTGCCGCGCGGCAAACTTTTGTTTGTCATCAGCGCTTACCATACTGCGCGTCAGATTCTTGAACTTCTTTTCGCCCATGAATCCCTTCTGGCGCAGATAATTCCACCACGGGCGCTGTGAATCCCGAATGCTATCCGCCAGCAGAAGGTTGTCTGCCTTGCGCTGATTTTCACCCGACAGCACCAGTGCGCGGTTTTCAATCGAGTTGTCCACGATATAGCATTGCGGCAAGATGTGGTCAATCTGCGTCGTTGCCGAAAGCTGGTCAAAATCAAGCGGCTTGCCGCTGTAAAGCGATTTTCCCAGCTGCAGCAGATACAGGTATTGCTGATCATCCAGTTTCTTTTTATCCTTGCAGTTTTTCAATACGTTCCAGCACTCTGACGGCACTTTCTCCGCTGTCTTATCTTCCGCCAACTCTTTATACATCTGCTCCACTTGGTTCAGACGTGACTGCGTGCGCTGTTTCTTTTCATCCGGCGTTTCTTCGCGCGTGTTTTCCAGATAAATGGCGTGCGGATGGCAGCCCTGATGATCAATCAGTTCCTTCACAATGCGCACTGCCGTCCAAATTCCGCGTTTCAGTGCCGGAGAAACCTGCAATTTCCGAATCTCGTCGTATTCGATTTCCTCTTTCGGTTCGCCCAGTTCCATCAGCCGCTCTTTTGCAATCTTCTCTTGAAAATGGTATTGCGGATTGTTCAGCACCTGCATGAAGTTTTCATTCGTCGCGCGCAGAACTTCCATGATTGTTGCCGGCTGATTCTCATATTCACCCAGCACACCAGTCAGCAGCTTTTCGCTCAGTCGTCCCCAGCCAGTATAGCGCCGCTGCACCAGAAAACTCAGCTGCGTATCCGTTACGTCCGGATATTTTTCTTGAATCAGCTTTTTCAGGATGCTGCGATCCTCAAAGATGGTACTCCAGCGCACTAGCGTTTCCAGCTGCTCCGTCGTCTGGTCGTTCACGGTGAATCCGTGCTTCTCCAAGTCATACCGTGTGCGCAGACTCGCCGTGAATTTATTCGGTTCCTGTGTGCCGGAAATATCATTCTCCGTAACATCCGTGTATGGGCTATTCTGCCGAAGCCACTTTGCAAACACTTTGTAGGAAACTGACTTGTTCTTAGCGAAGAGTTCATCCATCATCCGCTTTTTCAGCTGAACGTCACGAATCAGATTGCCCTTTACGCGGACGCGGTTCAGCTCATTCAGCATAAGGTACTCTTCATACAGCAGGGAATGCAGCGGCAGCACGTCCTTTATCGGCAGATAGGTGCATTTGTTTGTCAAGTTCGCAATGAACCCCTCCGCCGTTTCTGTCTGATTCACCACATCAAAGAAATTCCACGGATAGGCAGGCTGCGTTTTGTCACGCACGATCCACTTCTGGAATGGGCTGTTCTTATCTTGATACAGCGGGCCGACATAATACGGCAGACGGAACGTGCAAATGCTGAGGATTTTCTCCCGATTTTCCCGCAGCGTCGGATAATACTTGCCCTGCGCATCGAGAATTTTCGCCAGTTCTTCCGCCTGAATCTGATTCGGAATTTGACCGTTCAAATTGATGCGCTGCAGCGGCAAGAAGCCGTTCGGCTCATCTATCGCTTCCAGCATCGGCTGTGCGGCTGCCGCTGCTTCGGCATCCTTATTGCCTGTCAGCATAGCTTTGAGCACCTTGTAAAACTCATCTTGTGTGCAGCGTTGCAACTTCTCTTTTTTGAATTTTTTCGGTTTGCGCAGGTGATCCGTATATGCCGCATAGCCTTTTGCGTTTTCATCATCACGAAACAGTGCATAAAACTTATCCGGCTGATAGGCTTTCACCCATGCTTTCAGTTTCTCCAAGTCACGCCCGTGCTTCTCATAACGCGCTACCATCGTGTCGGAAATCGTCTGCCCGTTTTGACGAATTTCCGCAAACAGCTGCCAGCGATACAGCTCCAATATCCGCGTGAATACTTCCGCCTGCGCTTCCGTCATCCCAGCAAGATACGTTTCTTCCGTTTCGCCTTCAATGGCGCCTAAGGAGGTTTTTTCTGGTGCATCCGTCTGATTTTTATAGCCAATCAGCGCTTTCAAAGAGCCTTTATAGCCCAAAAGAAGCGATGCGAGCGATTGCGCAGCCTCTTTGCTTTCTTTTTTCTTGCCTGCGTACAGCAGCTTCTGAATCTGCTCCTTGCGCGCCATGCCACGGAGCGCATGATTTTCCATCGCGTGACAGATTTCCTTTGCCGCATTTTCTGCCGGCGCAAGCCCGCAGGCAAAGCTTTCGGGGTCTGTCAGCAATTCCAGCAGCTCATGCATCTTTTGCGGTGCTTCCGCACCGATGTCGGACAGCGTTTGTCCTTCCATCAGGAAATGCCCGCGATATTTGATGATGTGGTGCATCGCCAGATAGACATAGCGGATATCCGCCTGCTTCGTGCTTTTCACCAGCTCATTGCGAATATGATAAATCGTCGGCAGCGTCTCGACGGATACTGTTCCATCCACAAACAGCGCCTTTGGCAGCTTTGCATAAAGCTTCTCGTACTTGCTGTCCTCTGCCCATAAGAACGATTCGTTCATCCGAAGAAAAAACTCCGGGTCTGCCACGCACACATCCGGCGCAACCAGCGCTTGCAGCAGTTTGATACGCTTGTGCCGCCGCGCCAGCCGACGCCGCGCTGAACGCTTCTGGCGACGTTCTTTCGCCGTCTGCGCTTCCTCAAACAGAACCGAACCGTATGTCGGCCGCTTGTGGAAGCGCAGCAACCGTCCTTTTTCGTCCGTCATTGCGTAGCCAACAGAACTGGTGCCAATATCCAGCCCGATATTGTAGACTTCTTTCATGATGGTGCGCCTCTTTCCTTCGTTTTGCCGCTTTATGAATCGCCTTTGCAAACGTTTGAAGTGTTCCCCTCACGATATGCGCACTTATAAAAAAAGCCGCTTTCGCGGCGGAGCCTCTAAAAGCTCGCAATCGATTAGGGAGTGGGGAAATCCTCGGCGAACCTCGGAATCCTTGGTTTTGACTCACTATACCATTCCAAATGGTTCATTTTTATTATATAGTACTTTGTGCATTCTGTCAAGTGGTTTTGTGAGTTTTTTTGTTGCTTTTCATACTGAACGCATGGGGTGCTTTCGTTCCACATCTTTTTGTGACAAAATTATGCAATACATTACACGCTGAAATTGCCACTCTTTCTGTAAGTGCAATGTTACTGATGCGCAAAAACGGACATACTCATCACTCATCTATTGAAAAAACGGATAGCTGGCGTAGAAATAATATTGAAAAGCCGGACAGACTATTGTATAATCATCATGGAAAATAGGGCAGGGAGGCTTTCGGATGATTGCAAGGATGACAAGGAAGCAGCTAACAGTTTAAGCAGCTGTATTCATGGATACGATGCAGCCGGTTTACCCCTATGAAGGATGCAGATGAAACGCTCATGAACCACAAACGGGAAATCCTGCATTACTTTCATGATCGCTTAACAAATGCGGTCTGCGAAGGGATAAACTCAATGATTCAGGCGGCGAAGAGGAAGGTCAGAGGATATAGCACCTTTGATGGTTTCGCTGCCATGATCCACCTGGCTGCTAAAAAACTGGCAGTTCTTCATCCCTTTTAAACTGCGTTTCCGCTAATTCGGGAGTAGAGGCTGTATCGACTAATTATGACATGCGAAGGAGATGCACGTAATGGCAGTATTCTATCCAAACCTTGATCAGATAAGAAACGATACCGTGGAAAAACATACCACTGGTGAACTGTCTTTGTTGGAAGAGCTTCAGGAACTTCCAGATGACTATAATGTTTACTATCAAGCACACATCAATTGCGCGCACCCAGATGTTGTGGTTGAATGTGCTGGCTGTGGCATCCTAATCATTGAAGTAAAGGATTGGAATCTTGCATCTTACACGTATCATCCTGCAGAGAAAACAAAAAGTGATAAGTACGGGTACCTAATGGTTGCTGGTAGGAATGCTCATCTGGCGACTCCTTTTGAGCAAGTGCAGAGTTATAAGGATGAATTGTTTGAAGTGTTATCGCCTGAACTTTGCGCAGCTCAACTGCAGAAGGAAAAAGTATTTTTATCTGGTAAAAAAATAAGTCCAGTGTATGGTGTTGTTAAAACATGCGTGTATTTTTCAACAACGTATACGGAACAATTGAGGAGTAAATTTGGAGAGAAGCATTTTAGCGAATATCAAAAACAGCTATATTACGATAGATATACAGCATGTATAACAGCAGATGACAAAGGAAACATTGCTTCTGTTACTCAAAGAATTCTATGCAAGAATAGCAACTATACAAAGGCAATTCATGAAGCGATTAAATCATTGTTTGCTCCATCGATGGAGTGGCTTGAGCAAACAACTCCTATACAATTGACAGAGGAACAAAATCGATTTGCACAGTGCAATCCTGGACGTAGGACTCGTATTTTAGGAACTCCCGGTTCTGGAAAGACCTTAGTGATAGCGCAAAAGGCTATTAATTGTTATCTCAAAAAACATGAGCAAGTTCTCATTTTGACATTCAACATCACGTTGAAGAACTATATTCGGGACAAGATAGCTGTGAATTCCCGTAGCCTATCAGGAATGGAAAGATCAAAAGCTTTCGAGATACTCCATCTTGATCAGTTTTTGCCTCAAATGTTAAAGAAATACGAGTTTAAGAAGCCTTCAATTGAGGAGTTTACCTTGTCATCTGGAGATATTGATTGGGACGGGTATAGGAATGCTCAAATGCAAATTATACTGGGTGCTGGTGGCATGATCGAACGTTATTCAACTGTCTTAATCGATGAAGCTCAGGATTTCGCATTTGAATGGTTTGAATTCATAGATAAAGCCTTTATTGGCGAGAATGCAGATTATCTCGTGGTTGCAGACGAAAAGCAAAACATATATGGTCAGAAACTTGACGATCAGAGGCTCCCTAAAATAAGTGGATTCCGAGGCCCTTGGGCAAAGTTAAAAGGTAGTCATCGAATGACAATGGGAGGATATCATTTGGCGGTATCTTTCCAGCAGGAATTTATGAAGGGCAAATATACTATCGATGAACAAAATCAGCTCGATCTGTTTTCGATCATGGAAAAGCGGAAGTATGTTCAACTTAACGAATTCAATTGTCAGAGAATCTTTGAAGAGATTCGAACATTTAAAAACGGAAATTTGCCAATCTCACCCAATGATATCTGTATCCTGGTTTTCAGCAATGCTGATGTTCGCTCCATTGATCAATACTTCAGAACTCGGCTTGGACCCAAATCAACGCAAACCGTCTGCGAAACGGCTGAAGCATATAAAATGTTGCGTAAGAAGAGTGGTGTTGATGAACAGGGTATTTCTGCGGAGGAAAAGACAAAGAGAAATACAAACTTCAAAAAAGAGTTAAACGAAATCAGACATGTAAAGCGTAGTGCATTTAACATGAACCCTGGCACAATTAAAATCAGCACTGTTCATTCCTTTAAGGGATGGGAAATAAATACCATTGTGCTGGTTATCCATGAGGTTGAGCAAGAGATCACTCCTGAGGTAATTTACACAGCAATTACCAGGACAAAAGGGAATTTGCTGATCATAAACTGCGGAAACCACATCTATCATGATTTTTTCGAACGAGAAATCAATGCTGACTTATGAGCAACTATGACATGATCGAGTGAAGGAGACTATCCATGAGCGAAAAGCCAATGTAACCAGAGCAATCAGCTGTATGCTCTACTCAGATCCTATATACAAATGGGTACCAGAAGGGGAAACGAACCTTATAGCACTTCTCACAAAAGCGGTCACCCCTTTACAGCAGGTGTATAATAGGCATAGGAGATGATAGAAATGCTGCACAATGAAGCACGCTGTTGGTAGAGGGTTACGAAGCGACGCACAACGCGGAAGCAATCGCGAAGATTTTCCACGTCAACAAGTACACCGTTTACCATTTGGAAGAGCGGAAGCGGAAAACAGGCAGCGTTGACCTGCAAACGTGGCGGCGAGGTCGGAAAGCTCTGCTGAGCAGCACAGACAAAGCACGGATAGCTGAGTGCATTACAAAAAATTCCACGATTAGTTTGGAAGAACTCCGCACACAGTTAGGGCTGAAAGTCAGCATTTCAACAATGAGCCGAGTGGTTCGAGCATTGGGGTTTCGCGTGAAAAAAGTCGGGCTTTCGGCGACAGAACGGGAGCGTCCCCGATGTGCAGGCAAAACGTATCAAGTGGAAAGAGTTAAAATTGACGATTGAACATTGAAAACTTGTGTTTCTGGACGAAAGTGGCGTGAACATCGGGATGACACGCAGGTACGGACGAGCCATCGGGAAAGCGCGGGTGCATGGCAGCGCACCGCTGAATGTGCCGACAAGTCAAACTGTCCTGGCCTCTGTCCGCTTGAACGGTCAAATCACCTACACCATGTATCCCGGCGGAACAAGCGGCGAACGTTTTCTGGACTATCTGAAAAACGTGCTCATTCCGACGCTTCACAAAGGCGACATCGTCGTCATGGACAACATGCGTTCACACCATGTCAAGGGCGTGGAAGAAGTGTTGCGCGCAGCGGGCATGATTCCACTCTATCTACCGCCATACAGCCCAGATTTGAATCCGATTGAAATGCTGTGGTCGAAGATGAAGGCTATTTTGCGGAAATTAGGCTGCAACATTGCTGCACTTTTGCCCCAGATGGTCGCCCAGGCACTTGCTCTCGTTTCGCCGGAGGATTGTTTTGGCTGGTTTACTGCTGATGGTTATTGACCGGAATTTTGAGAATTGCTATAATAATTATAAAACTACTTTTTAACTTAAACATATATCCAACCGCTACAGCTTCCGCCAATGCGTCATGGAATGTTTCGACAAATCAGGGAACAAATTTCGCGAAGAATGTCTCATTTTGTTGCAATCAGATTGCAAATCTGCTATAATAAGAAAGTAAATCGTCATGAATGGGGGAGGACTGTCATGATCACCTATCGCTGCCCTGTGTGCGAGATTCGCTGTAAACTGAGCACATGCCCAGTTTGCGGTTCGCGGACAGATGTGGAGAGCGTGGTCTACTGGTGCCCAACTTGCAATGTACCAACGTGGACAGAAACATGCCCTTGCTGTGGCACAAAGGGTATCCATGTGACAACAGACCTCCGACCGGTATTTCCACAGGAACGTTTGCTAATGGAGTTACTGCTGGGGATACCATTGAAATATCGAGATTCTTCCGTCTGGTTCGGCGGAGGACACTACATCGTGGATGGCAAGACGGTTCGTCTGCCGAGCAGCATTTGGGGCAAGGCAAACATTGCGCAGGTACAGGCAGACTTAGCCGCATACGATGACTCAAATCAGCAGAACAGCTTCGATACCTATGCGCAAAGGTGGATTGCCGCGAACGCTCAGCGCTATCACGACATAACGGCAGAGGCAATGCTGGCCATTCAGGAAGCCGCGAAGCCTTTCAAAATATCCGAGATGTTTGTCTCCTTCTCTGGCGGAAAGGATTCTACCGTTACCAGCAATCTTGTCATCCGGGCGTTAGGTACACCCAGCATCATTCATTTATATGGTAACACGACACTGGAGTTTCCGGAATCAGAGCGCTATGTAGCGCGGTTTCGTCAGAACAATCGCAGAACGCCGATGCTCGTTGCGCAGAACACGGAAAAGAACTTTTACGACATGTGTGACATCGTTGGGCCGCCAAGCAGAGTAAAACGCTGGTGTTGCACCGTTTTCAAAACAGGTGCCATCACGAGAAAAATAGAAAAGACTTTTCCTGGCATCAAGAAACTTCTCTCCTTTCAGGGTATTCGTCGAAACGAATCAACGAGCCGCAGCAAATACGAGCGGCAATCGCAGAACAGCAAAATTAGCAAGCAGGTCATGTTTTCACCGGTGATTGACTGGCTTGACTATGACATCTGGCTATATCTGCTGACAACGGGCATTGATTTCAACGATGCGTACCGGTTGGGTTACACGCGAGTTGGCTGCTGGTGTTGCCCAAACAACAGCCGCTGGTCGGAGTTTCTATCGAAGATTTACATGCCAGCGCAGTATCAAGCGTGGCGTGAGCAGCTGATTCGCTTTGCTAAGCAGGTCGGCAAGCCTGATCCGGAAGACTATGTGGACGAGGGCGGCTGGAAGGCGCGGCAAGGCGGGAATGGGCTGGAAATCAGCAAGCGCTTTGTGATTGGCTTTACACCTTGCGCGACAGACGAAAATGCTTTCAATTATGTGCTGAGCAGACCTATCAGCGAAGAACTTTATGAGCTTTTCAAACCTTTTGGAAAGCTTGATTTCGAAATGGGAAATAAGCGCCTTGGTGAAGTGTATGTACTTGACCAGCATGGCGAGCCATTGCTGAAACTTCAAGGACGAATGGGCAAAATAGAACTACGCATCAGTATTTTAAAGCTTCCTTTTGCCGGATGTCCACGGTTGCATGAAGCTGAAATGAAACTGAAATGTCAGCTCTCGAAGTGGCAAATTTGCCTTGGCTGTATGGCATGCACAAGCGTTTGTAAGCATGATGCCATTCGCATTGTTCCCTCCGGCAATGGATATTCCTACACCATCGATGAACGGAAATGTGTTCATTGCGGACATTGCGTTAATCATTTTGATGGCGGATGCTATATGCGCGATGTTATCAGAACAAAGAGTGAGGTGTGAGAATGGCAGAGACAGCATTAAAAATTGATAAATTTCATCTGAAGGGTAATGCGTCTTTTACAATTCGTGAAGGATGGCTGACTAAAGGAATGCGAAACGTTGCACAAGATCCGGAAGTTTTTTTGCGCGAGAATGCAACTGCTACTTTAGGCGTTGGTTCTGCTATGGTGAAATCTATCCGTTTCTGGTTGCAGGCAGCTGGATTGACATCAGAACCTCGTGCAGGCAGAAGAGTGCAAACGTTGACGCAACTTGGACAAATCATTATGAACAACGACCCCTATTTCGAAGATTTGTTTTCGCTGTACGTTGTCCATGCAAATATTGCAAGCAATATGCGGTTAACTACTGCGTGGTATTTGCTTTTCAATGCTTTTGATGCACAACGCTTCACGCGCACTACTATGGAAGACCATCTACTTACCACTTTCAAAGAACTGGTAAATGTTGATTTTTCAGAAGCCTCATTTAGGGATGACTGTGCTACTGCTTTGAAAACATACGTTGCAGATAAAGTCAAGCAGACTTCGCCAGAAGATAACATGCAGTGTCCTTTAGTGGCATTAGGCTTGTTTGAAAAGGGGAAGGACATGTTTGAGCGGACGATTCCTTCACCGGAGAAGTTGCATCCGTATGTGGTTTTATATGTTCTCATTTCTGCTTTGGGAAATCGCACGAGTATTTCCCTTGACAAGCTACTGACTGAGCCAAATAACGTCGGTAAAATATTGCACCTAAACAACTATCATCTGAACGCATATCTTGATAGACTTCAAGCCGATGGTCTGCTGACAGTACAGCGTACAGCAGGACTAAACATGATTTATCCAGTAGCAGATTTAACCGCTCTGGATGTTGTAAATCAATACTATGGGAGATGAATGAACGGATGGCACTATGTTACACCGATATTCTCAACCCAAATGCTGATTTCCAACGAGCGGTGAATCTTTCGCTCGACCAAGGAAATCTGATGCTGGTTGAAAAATATATACCCACCGTAGCTTCAGCTACACTGATTGCACGGTATCTAAAAGCTGTGCTTCATCCTGGAAATGACCGAGCCTCTATTCTGATTGGCCCCTATGGAAAGGGAAAATCGCATACCCTCTTTGTTATTTTTTCAGTATTGTCAGAATCTGGAAATAAAGCAGACGCGGTTTTCTCTCGCCTTGCGGATCGAGTGGAAATTGTCCATCCGCAGGCGGCAAATTTGATTCGACAAGTTCGTCAAGCGGGAGTTCGCCTGCTTCCTGTTGTCGTGAATGACCGCTATCTGGACATTCGTCAGGCGTTTTTTGCTTCAGTAAAAACTGCACTAACAGAAGCAGGACTTACTGACATCATGCCGGACAACTACTATGAACGATGCATTGCCACTATCAATTGATGGAAAACCGATTATCCGGCAACCTATAATGCTTATAAGCAATACTTGAAAGCTATTGGCCGCAAGGTCGCAGACTTTGAATCTTCCCTGCGTCAGTTTGATGCTGCTGCTCTGTCCATTTTCCGTGATTGTCATCAAACAATTCTTTCCGGAGCACCATTTGATCCGTTGCTGGAAAGTGATGTTCCCACACTCTATCGGAACATCAGTGAAGCGCTTTGTGCACACACGGTATATTCTGGACTTTTTATCGTTTTCGATGAGTTTGGCAAGTATCTTGAATCCACTTCATCAAACGGCGAACGTTTCAAAACATTGCAGGACCTTGCAGAGCTATGTAGCCGCAGCAATGAACCTCGGATGCTGCTTGCTTGTGTCTCTCACAAAGCGATTAGCGAGTATGCCTCCCAACTTAACCAGATTCAGCGTGGTTCCTTCCGCACCATTGAAGGGCGTTTTGAGCCTATCTATTTTACATCTACCTTTGAAGGGAGTTTTTCACTCATTGCGGGTGCACTTAGGCGAAATGCAGCGCGGTATCAGCAGTTCATGGCAAAGCATAGCGCCGAACGTGCCGCAACCATCCACGAATGCAATGTGTTAGGCTGCTTTGCAGGTTATGAAAGTAGTGTGGAGCAAATTGTGGATCTCTGCTTCCCCATGCATCCGCTTACAACGTTGACACTCATGAAGTTGAGCGAGCAGGCAGCACAGAACGAGCGTACGCTGTTCACTTTCCTTTCAGAGGAGGATTCCCCGTTCGCCGCATTCATAAGGGCAAACCATGGCGAGTATGCACTGGCATCTGCTTCTATGGTTTATGACTATTTTCATGTCAGTATCCGCGAGAACAGCTATGACAAGGGACTTCGGGACATTATCGTCCATGTGGATAGCTTAATTCCAACTCTTTCAATAGATGAAGGGAAGCTTGTCAAGGTAATCGTACTGTTCTCAATGATTGCAGACAGTAGTCTGCTTGCGACGAAAGCAATGCTCATGGCTGCCCTGCAATGGGACGGGGAGCGCCTCGAACAATCGGTCTCAAAATTAGAGCAGAAACACCATATCTATGTTCGCCGTAGTGACGGCGTGATTTGCATGATGCGCAATGCCGCCGAGACTGTTCGGCAGGATATTGAGCGCGAGGTATTGCGGCGCAGTCATATAGATCTGGCTGTTCAGTTGTCGGAACTGCGAGATCCTGGCTACGCCATTCCACGCCGCTACAACGACAAATACGAAATGGTGCGCTTCTTTCAGAATGTGTTCCTGACACCAGAGCGATTTATAAAGCAGCCAAATGCAACTTTTCTGACCGCCTATGGTCAGGCAGACGGCTATGTTATTTACTTACTTGGTCAGATGCCGCCCGATGCTGTTCGGGATGTGCTGAAACGCTGGAATGACCCACGTGTGGTCGTTCTGCTGCCTGCTGCGGACTTCGCCGGACAAAGCGCTGTTGCCGAATGCGCCGCCATTCGTCATATGTTGGAGCATCCTGCCGACGAGGTCGCAGCAGAGGAATTGAGCTACTATTACGAGGACTTGCTGCAAATGGTTAACCAAGCCTATGCAGCAATCTTCTCAAAGGATATGCAGCTTGTCACACAGCAGAGTATCGAATGCTGCACCAACCTTAGCGCAATGCTTTCCACCCTATGCGAAACTGTCCTATATCCCGATTGTCCAGTCGTCTGTCATGAAATGATGAACCGAACCATCATCAGCAGTCAGATGAAGCAGGCGCGTGCAAAGGTAATCGATACCATTTTCCACACAAACGATTTCTTGCAGGTGTTTCCTACCAAAACTGTGGAAGGTCCTATTATGCAAGCCGTGCTTGGACATCTACAAAGCGAGAAAATGCGCCATGTGATCGACATCATTACCGACTATCTTGCTACCTGTGAAAAAAGCAGTCAACCCCTTTCGCGCCTATATGAGCAACTGACCCAGCCACCCTACGGGATGCGACGTGGTGTATTGCCGATCCTGCTTGCATATTGTCTGCGGGAGCAATATCAAAATACAGTGCTGTACAACCATGGGCAGGAAATTTCCCTAAGCGGCGAAAGCATGAATGCGCTGGATGAACATAGCGATGACTACGAACTGCTGGTCGATCCCGGCAGCGCGGAACAGTCCAAATATCTGCAAATCTTGCATGACTGCTATACACCTGACGCGCCGCTGCCGGAGCCTCGCGGCATCCATAGCGCAATTTGCAAATTGGTACGTTCTTTGCCACGCAGTGCACGGGCGAACAAAACCATACTTATTGATGGAAAGGTTGTTAAACTGCTGCAGTCGGTGCTGGATGTGCGTAGCCTCTTTGTCCGCTACGACAGCAACGCCCGTGAGGTACTGTTGGAACAGCTGCCGAAATGCTGCGGATATCTGTCCTCCTGCGTTGACTGCGCACTGGATGTGAAAAGTGATTTAGAGGAACTATGTCATTACACAAAGCGTTTGTCTATGGGTATGGCGCAGATACTTCGTACTCGGATGGGCGCAGCAACTGAACAGAGTCTGAGAGGTGCCATGACGGTTTGGCTTCAGAAGCAGTCGTCATTCCGGTTGAATCACAGCTTCAGTAGTATAACAGCAGCACTACTGGAGGTGCTGCGGAATGAAGCGCAACACACGGACACAGAGTGGATGAATATGCTTGCGGTTGCGCTGACAGGGCTGCCCATAGAGGATTGGAGCGATCGGCAAGTCGAGGCCTATCCTAAGCTGCTCGATACCGCTTTAACTGAAGTGGAGCAAGTCGATGAAGCCTACGGCATCACAGACGACAGTGCAGCGTTGCATCTCACCTTAGGAGGAAGAACACTGGAGCAAGCGCTTCCTGATCAAGAATTGGAGGGGCTATCCAGTGTGGCCTATGAAAGTGTGCGTTCCACGCTTCAGAAATTTGGGGACAGTTTGTCCACCAATGAAAAACTGTTAGTCTTGGCAAATCTAATGCTACATATCAACGAATAACTATGCAGAGGGGGAAGTCCCATGACTTACTTGGACAATGCTGCAACGACTGGGCAGAAACCTGAAGCTGTCCTGCAAGCAGTTTCAGATGCTATGCGTCATCTGTCTGTCAATGCAGGACGCGGTAGTTACACGACTGCTCAGCAAGCCGTACAGCAGATGGATGCATGTCGCAACAATCTTTTGACGCTTGCACACATTCCAGCCGGATATCATGTGTACTTTACCCCCAGTGCAACCATCGCGCTTAATCAAATCATACTGGGGCTACCAGTGGATTGCTACACTAATTTTTATGTGACACCTTTTGAGCATAATGCCGTGATGCGTCCACTCCATGCAATCACCGAGCGAGCTGGCGCGCAAGTGCGTGTGCTTCCATTTTCACGGGAAACGTGGATGCTGGATACTACTGAAGCAGAAAGCATGTTACTTGCAAATCGCCCGGATTATGTTTTCGTTTCGATGGTCAGCAATACAACGGGATATCAGCTGCCTGTTGCGGAAATAGTCCGCATGGCTCACGCCTATGGTGCAAAGGTCATCGTAGATGCAGCACAGGCGTTCGGTGCTATTGATGCAGACTTTGCCTTTCTGGATGCGGATGCGTATGTATTTGCAGGACACAAAACACTTTACGGTCCTTATGGCAGTGCAGGCTTTCTCCTCCGAGACTCCTTCCAGCTGTCTCCCGGACTTTTCGGTGGAACAGGAACTGATTCATTGAATTTATCTATGCCATCGCCTGAGGCGGGTAGATTTGAGCCTGGCAGTGCAAACATTCCGGCTCTTTGCGGTCTAAATGCAGCCGTTCAGTGGCTTCTGTCTGTAGGGGTCAAAAAAATCGAAGCTCACGAACAGCTGCTTATCCGTCAACTTCTTGATGGACTAAGCAGAATTAAGCGCGTTCGATTCTTTGTGCCACCAGATGGGCGAGAAAGTGGGATTCTTGCCTTTTGCGTAGAGGGGTATCAAAGTCATGAGGTTGGTGAAATTCTCAATGATGAATTCGATATTGCTGTCCGAACAGGCTATCAGTGCGCACCGCTAATTCATGATTGGCTTGGCACAAAACTCTTTGCCGGCGTTGTGCGAGCTTCTGTAAGCTGGTTCTCCACGGAAGAAGACATCGCCAAGTTATTGGATGCACTCAGGACGCTATAAGAGGTGAAGTTTGTGAATACTGCTGTTGTGAATCCTTTTGTGGATTATCTGAATTCGTTGCATAACGATGATGCTTCCAACCAGAATGCTATTGCTGAAATGCAGATTTCTTCGCCCTATTTTGATACCACGCAAGTGAAGCGTCCGCTGGTTGATTTTATCGCACGTAGGCTATCAAATGGCGATTTTGTTATTCTGACGGGACACGCGGGTGATGGAAAAACGACGCTTTTAGCGCAAGTGCTTGCAGCAATGGGGAACAAGCAATCTGCACTCCAACTCACCGATGATGTGGTGTGCAGTACTCAAACGGTTCATTATATCAAAGACTTCAGCGAACTAACAGAGGAAAAGCAGACGGAACAGCTCCTGCAGTGCTTTCATCGGCAAGGTGCTGCCATACTAATTGCAAATACAGGTCCTCTTTTAAAAACTTTCAAACGGATTGGCGCTGCTGACTATGAAGCAACGCTGCTTGATGTGATGGATAAGCCTGCGGGCGGCGAAATCGCCTTCGAGAAACTTGGCCGCGTTTTTTTGCTTAACATTGCACGGATAGATAATACGGACTTTATTCATCCTTATTTAAAAAATCTTATTGCATTCCAAAACTGGGAGGCTTGTTCGGCGTGCCCTAACGCAAGCAGGTGTCCTATTTTCTTTAACCGACAGTTACTTTCGGATTGCTTTGAGCGTGCTGCAGGATTTATTCAGAGGGTCTATCTTTGGCTTGAAGCATATGATCATCATGCAACCATTCGTCAGATTACAGCTCATCTGACATATGCAATCACCGGCGGACTGTGCTGCAAAGATTTGAACAGTCGCCATGGAGAAAGATTCCGATTACGGTACCTTTTTTCTAACCTATTCTTCGGTTCGGACGGTTGCCGGGAGTTATCCTCAGCCATTCAAATCAAAGCTATTCAATTTGTCACTGCTGAAAAATTCGATTTGCGTCCAACCTCTCGCGACTACGCGCTATTCAATCAGAAAGACTACGCTACGTTGTTCCCTGCGTCGCTTGCTGCGCTATTTGACGTGGTATTCCGGCAGCACCGGTATGATACTAACATGGAGCAGCAAATTGTGAAACGTGCCTATCTGCTTTTTGGGCTACCTACATGGGAAAGCGATAAGCCGCAGACTGAAGAAACATTTTCAGAGTGGTTTGAATATTTTTTTACCCTTCAGCGCACCGGCGAACGACCAAAGCGACAGCTCAAAGAACATATTTGCAAAGCTATCAACACGTTGTTTTTGGGTGAAACAGCAGATGACCATGCTGATCAAATGATTCTAACGTTGCGAAGAAACAATGAGCAGACCAGCAATGTGCAGTTGCTTGCTGGACGCATTTCCACCAGCGATGTGTATCTCAAATGTGAGGCATATGAGACAATTTCTGAAGGAAAACGCTACCGCTTAGTGCTCTGCATCGGAGAAAAGCATCACCCTATCACGCTGCCCTTGCTAAACTATTTCAGCGAAATCAATCGCGGCATTATCATGACGGATATTGATCCACTGTTAAGCAATGGCATCGACAGTCTGAAAGCCCACTTGCTATCCAGTCATACGATCACGTCGGAAGACAATGAGGTTTCCTTAGTATTTCTTGCAGGAAATAGATGGATGAAACGAACCCTGTACATCAGTGACCACCACATTGAGCATGATTCGTGAGAAAGGAGCACTATGCCAATGTTTCCAGAAGGAATGCATACTGAAAGGAAAGAAGCGAACCTGAGCATTGCGCTTCTTGGCAATCGAATTCACTGTGACCAAACATTAGTCGAATACCTGATTGAGTTTCTGCTTGTGTTTGCCAGTGCAAAGGATAGAAGTGGAGAGGGCAAACTGCGTTTTCACACGCAAACTGAGTTGCTGGAGGGAAAAACAAACTATTATGTTAATGTCAATGCAGCGCTTCGTCGCTTCATCTTCTACAACAACTGCAAGCAGGAAAGCCGCTCTGTGATTGACGATAAGGCGAATCAAGCGCACTGGAACTATTTACGCGACACAGCCTGCGATGGTACTGATGATATTGACTTGATTCATGATTTACTGCACAGCTATACCATTGTCACCAGAAATCGTGGTTGGTATGCGCAAGCGCTACTGCCGGTTTCGCCTGAACTGCTTCTTCCCGACCTGCAGGGTATCAAAGCGCGGCAAAAAGATGGCGCAAATTGGGATCTTGATGGCAATGAGGTGGATGATAAGTTTATCTTTGATAAACATAACTTTCTGGCTCGCGGCGGACAAATGCTGTATCTTCATCTGCTGCAAGGACTACAGTATTCCGATGAGGCTGGGCTCGATGATCGTTCTGCTATAGAAGCACTACTGCGAAACATGCTGCAGGATGCCGGAAACAAAGTGTCACTTCTTGCAGACTTTGTTCAACAGGAATGGGATTGTCATCGACAAAATCCATTGCCGCTAAAATCCTATACAATGGGATATGTACAAGATGGTTTTAGCATTCGTGCAGAGCGTTTTGTTCAGGAGGTACGTAATTTCCTGAGCTGCGATATTCATCCCATTGCACGAATCGAGTTGCTGTCGCAGGGGCTTGTTCTCTCTTTGCTGCGTGCTATGCATGTTGCAGCAGCGCATCGCATTTCTCCAGATACACCTGAACCGCTGTGGATTATGGACATGAGCGATATGGGCGGCACCTCGAACATCGCAAAACTTTCAGCTGCCAGCTATCGTGCTGCATATGACTCCTTTCTTTCAGCGATGTCTATAATTTATGATACGCAAGGACGACCTGCTGAGGAACGCTTCAAAAGCTTGCAGGATGGCAAAAAAGAATCAGCCGATATTTTCAAAAACCTTGCCAAAGAAATGAAGTTAGTCATTCCATCACGCGGGAGTTACGAGCGTTTTTCGTTGCCTGAGCCGCTTGCACGCTATTTGGTTCTTTCCTTGATTAAGCCAGACACCAAAATGACGTTGGATACCTTTTTGGAACGGCTTTACGATCACTTCCGTATCGTTATTGCGCCTGCGCAGTATCGTCAAGCTGTCAGTGAAAGTAATTGGCACGAAAGCGAGAATATGGCAGATTATTTTGACATCAACGCACGCTGCTTCCAAGACTTTCTGAAGCAATGTGGTTTTTTGCGTGATCTCTCGGATGCAACAGCTATTGTAGTAAATCCCTATCAGGAGGTGGTAATACATGAAACAGCTTGCTGACTACATCTTTTCAGTCATTCAGAAGAATTTAGAGTTGGGCGGAGACAAGCAAGTCATTCGCGTTGATGGCTTTGAAAATTTGGGACTTTACCTTCGTCTGTGTGAAAAAGCTGCTGCTCTTTGTATAAAACGAGGATACACATTGGTTGCAAAACTCAGTCGCAGTAAGTTTCTTCAACTTCAAGCTACCGGAAAGTGGCCTGCTGAAGCGGTGCGTATGCAGCAGCAAAACTGGATTGACATGGAAGATCATATGACCGTTTTTCGAAATATGCTACCGGCAAACGGGAAGAAGCTGGTCGTTTTGATGCTCGGCACTGATTTAGTGCAGGATAAGGGTGGTCTGAACGATTTCTTTGCAATCACGCCCAGCCAGATAGATGCTTCTATCGGTAAGGACTATGCAAAACTGATTAGTCCGGAATTGCAGGCTGCATTCAGCGATCCTCACATAGATGATATTGTAAATCGCTTTTTCGGTGATCTTTTCACTTGCGTTCCTCAGAATCTGCCACAGGTCAGCGATATTTTAGATCAATGGCTGGAAGATACGCCAACCGTTCAGGAGGCAATGGAAGAGCTGTTTTCTATGTTGTATCAATGGAACATTCCTCCTGTTTATGATAAAGCGCATGAACTTAGCGTCAAGAGATTTCTGGAGACAAAACCGAAGAATAGTCTCATTATAAGAGCAAGTAATTTTATCTGCGGAAAAACGTATAAGCGTATTACAAAGATAGTCATTGGAAATATCACAAAGCAGTTTTCCTCCTATAAGAATCCCGAAAATGGAAAGCAACCCGGGAAATATGCCTGTGACTATCCTGAAGACCAAGCTATTGCGTCTTTGGAAGAATTAGAAGTACGAACCAAAGACTTTGTAATGGGGAATCACAGTGAAGCAATCATTCAGCAATTTCTTCACACCGATTTCTCCATTCTGGATGATATACTAAGTATCCCGCTTTCGTCTCAAAGAACAAAGAGTGCGATTACGAAAGTGCAAGGATTGCCGCTGAGTATTTTGCTTCAGGTGTTTATGGAAGCAATAACGGCAAACAAAGGCGTAGATAATGTTCGCATTCAATGGAAAAAAGCCAGCCTCTGCGGTATCCCTTCAAATGTTGAACAGGCAAATGTGCAGGATTCCGACAAAAAAGATCGAACAGCGCTGTTGCATGAAATTTGGAACAGCATTGTCCACTTTGCAGGCGGTGTTGATGCCTATCTTGCGCAAGACAACTGGAACAATTCTGATGGTGAACCTGTTAGCCTGAGCATGACGCCTTCTAATTTTCTTTCTCCAAACGCCAGCGCTGACATGATTGAAGAAGGGCTCGTTACGAGCGGAAGCGGAGCTACCCACAAGATTGAGTTCTCAGTCATCGCATGTTGTGGTGATACTGAATTAAGCTCAGAAACATATAATTGGGTTATTCAAACTGATGAAAACTGGTTGCTTGCTTTCCGTGACTTTTCTCAGATGCCTGACGATGAAAATTGTTATATTCCTTTCGGCACCATTCATGACCTCAATGCTGCTTTTTCACTCAAAGATGCAGATAGTTTCGCTTATTGGATTACCCATGCAGAACTAAAACTGCTTGTGGACAAAGAAAGCATTTGGTTCTTACTGCAAAAGTTGCTCAACGATGATGCTATGCTGGCAGACTTCTGTCGGTTAGGCAAGCTCTTTCAGAATTTTCGTCAGCAAGTGCTTACAGACGGTTTTTATGCAAGCGTGAATGCCTCTGCTTATCGACTGCTGGAAGCTTACCGAAAACTCATTGAAAAAGTAACAAGTGAGCCAGCCTATACAGCACGCTTGCATACGATTGCAGGGCAATTGGTTTTCTTCTTTACGATCTGTGAAAGCACAAGACCCGTCAGCGGCGATTGTGCAGCACCGCAAGTCATTGTCCCACCGTGGCACCCTGCAATGTTGGAAAAAATATCCGATCAAATGCTTTTCATTCGTTCCGGCGTACATGAATGGCATGAACAGCCGACAGATGAACGCAAGAAAATCACTGATCGCTTGGATGCGCTGCTTTCTCTTGCAACGATTCGCAATGCGACAGATGCTTTTTTTAGCACTGCACCAGAAAAGTTTTTGACGCATAGTGTAACCTATGGTTATTATACGCTATATGGGCGAGCGATTCAGCAAAACACATTTGTCAGCGCGCAGCAGATTGAGCGAGAGGCTGCTGTAACGGAGGATGATTTCCATGATAGCGAATTAACACGAGTTTCTCGTGAATCGCATGTCCTTCTCCGTACAATTAAGCAATATGTTGATACCTATCCACGGGCAAAACGTGTTCTTTCTATCGTAATTATCAATCCCGATGATTTGCAAGTGGTAGTATCGGCAATTTGGCAATATCTTTCTGAATTGCGGCAGGAGGACATTGACATATCAACGTCTCTGCGATTAACGGTACTGACAAACAGCGACATTCATGGTGCACGCACATATCTTGCCTACTGGATGAATCATGCTTTTACGCAAGATGACCGTTGGGACATTAAGGCATATTTGCAGGTTTACGATAACGAATCAGACATTGCACATATTATTCCGCCCACGACGGATCTTGTATTTTTCTTTGACGCCCTTAAAACCGAGCAGAATGCACATTATCACTTCTATCGCTCAAATAAGACGGAGAAGATGGTTGACTGCCGTTTCCCTATTGTGTTTAAACCGTCACTAAATCAACGCGGTTCCAATGTACATGAAATTGACATTACACAGACACAGTTTCAGGTTGCTACGGCGCATACACAGCTATTGCGTGTATTCGATGAGCGTCAGCTGTATAGCGAACCTTGTGTGCTTGTGCAATCCTCATCTGAATGTACAGACCGCGGCGGGATTATTCGCAAAGTACAAACGAAAACAGTATGGCTTTGCTGCATTGACAATGCGCTTGATAAAGATACTGTGCGCAGACTGTATGCCGAAGAAACAGGCATCATTGGTTTTACAACTGGCGAAGGCTCCTGCGGGCAAATGAATTTAGCAATTACTTGTCAGGCAAGCATGCTGCCGGAGTTGCAATCACGCTGCGAGCGCAGACTGCGCAAAATGTTCCCCTCGTGGACATCGCAGCAGTTAGAGCGTGCTGCCAGAAATTGCTTGTTGCAAGCTCCCAAGCTGGATGGTGTCAGCATCCTTCGGGCAATGAATCCAAATGATTACGATATGAACAATTATCTTGCTTATCTCATTGCGAGTGCGTTGACCGATGCATCACCGAATCATTTGTGTGTTTTGATTCGTCTGGATTCCTATCGGCATTGGTTTGACGATGAGAAGAAGGCAGCACTAAAGATTCCTGACTTTCTCTTGCTTGAATCGGAAATAAAGGCAGATGCGCCACTCCATTTAGATGCAACTATCATTGAAGCCAAGATTTCCAGTTGTGCCAGCATGTATTCGGAGCATCTGCCGAAGGCACAACAACAGGTTCGTTCGGGGCGCTCCATTTTAGCACAGCATTTCAGTCCTGACAGTTGTTCGGTTGAAAGTCGCTATTGGTTAGCACAGCTGTATCGTGCAATTGCCTTTCTCCAGTCCGATATGGACTTCGATGATCATGCTTTCCCTATTCTCAAGGAGAAGTTAGAAAACATGATTGATGGGCGTTTTACTATCTCATGGCACGAAAGGATTCTCGGATGCGAGATTGACAGCAATTGCACGTTAAACAAGACATTACTTAATGACAATGGCATGACTTTTGAGTATTGGCAGCTTGGACAATTGGGTATTCAGAACATTTTGCTCGACAATGAGCTTGATGCTGCAATTACATTTGACAGCGAAGCAACAACACAAGAGGAAGCTTTCGTAGATGATTCCGAAGACTTTGTAGAAGAAAGCTCCATCGAAGAGAGCTCAGTTGAAACAGAAGCGATGGTCAATCCGACAGAAGGACCAGTCACCGCTTCCTCTGCCACAATTGAGCCGCTTGACGTTGCTTCCAATGCAAATATCAAGAATGAGTCGACAGAAGTTCCAAATGTTCCAACTGAATCACAGACCGCGTCAGTTCCTGCCGAAAAAGTGGATACACAACCCGTAGCCGCAAAGGACGCTTCGAAAAAAGAGCTGGAAGATATTCGCGTTTTGATTGGACAGGATATCCGCCGAAAAATTCCTATCTATTGGGAATTTGGACATCAACAGCTTGCGAATCGTCATCTGCTGATTACCGGCGGCTCTGGTCAAGGCAAAACCTATGCTATTCAAACTTTCTTGTATGAGCTGGCACGTCAAGGCATTTCCAGCGTTGTCTTTGACTATACGGATGGCTTTCTGCCCGGTAAGCTGGAACCAGCTTTCGAGGCTGCACTGTCCGGTAAGATTGAACAGCACTATGCCATCACAGGGGACTTGCCAATCAACCCTTTCAAGCGACAAACGCTCCATATTCCCGGGATTCCAGATGGCTTACTGGAACAATCTACAAATGTTGCCAGCCGTTTTGCCGCTATCATGAGGCATGTTTACTCTTTCGGAGAACAGCAAACTTCAGCTCTTTATCAAGCTTGCAAGGAAGGTATCGACCAGTTTGGAAATCAAATGAATTTTGAAAAGCTTCGGCAGCTTCTTTCTGCACAATCCTCCACCTATGCAAAGACTGTGCTGTCAAAAATGCAGCAGTTCTTTGACCTGAATTTGTTCGATACACAAAACGGTCTTGACTGGTCAAAGATCACGGAACGCGATGGAAAAGTCACGGTTATCCAGCTGACAAATCTGGATCGCGAGATACAAACCATCATTACCGAAATGCTGATGTGGGACGCATGGTATGCTTTAGTTAAGTGTGGCGATAAGTCCCGTCCCTTTGTTGTCGTGCTTGATGAGGCACAAAATCTTTCCATTACTGACGGCTCGCCTGCACAAAAAATTCTTCAGGAAGGACGCAAGTATGGCTGGTCTGCATGGTTCGCAACGCAGTTCATGAAAGGTGCTTTGTCCTCAGATGAGATTTCACGCTTACAGCAGGCTGCTGAAACATTGTATTTCAAGCCTTCGGCGGAGGAAACCGCATCCGTTGCTTCGATGCTCTCAGATAATATAATGAGTGCTGGGGAGTGGAGCGAGCAGCTCAAACAGATGCAAAAAGGGCACTGTATCGTCAAGGGGGATCGAATCCGCCCCAATCAACAATTCGGCGCTGCACCCGCAGTGCTTGTAAAGGTAAGTAGCTTTGAAGAACGTATTTGATTTTGGGAAGTATTTTCATCAAACTTTTCCGCCTACCCCAGCCTACATTGGGCGGATTCTTTCCATCGCACAGGGAAAGCCGCGCTCTGTCCGAGAAATCGCTGACTTAACTGGCATTCCGCAAGGAAAATCCTCGGGTAAGGTTGTTCCACACCTGAAATACGCAGTCTATATGGGACTGATTGAATCAGATATCACCGCACCTATGCTGACTCCGCTCGGAGAAATCATTCGCACGGAGGATTGGGCCTGCAGTGAACCGCTGACACAATGGCTGCTTCATTGCCGCCTCACTTCCTGCACAGGTGCGCCTATGTGGTATTACTTTGTTCGTATGCTTCTGAACCAGAACCAGCAAGGCATCTCGCGGGCTTACCTGCTGGAACAAATGCAAATTCAGTTTGGCATCACAAAGTTCCCGCCACTGCTGACAACCTATCAAGAATTTTCCGCCATTGACTATCTCTCCACTGATAGCAAAACTACCATTGCTATTGCGCCGCAGCGTATTGAACAGAACTATCTATACCTTTATGGATATGTACTGTTGCATGAATGGGAAGCCGCACTTCCGCGTACTTCGGAAATCACTGCAGATGAACTGAATGCACTTGCTTGCGCAACCGTCTTAGGACTTACAGAGAATCAATGGTTTGAAGTTCTTGAAATGCTGGCTTCGCATGGCATCTGTCGTATAAATAAGCAGTTATCGCCTTTTACGCTTGTTCGCCTTGCGGATACGCAGATGATCATTCCAAAGCTGTACACCTTGTTACTCTGACGATTCAAAGGAGGGCATTCCTATGATACAGCTAAAGGACCTCGTAGTTTTTCGCAATGACCTGTATTTTGATGGCGCTGTTCAGGCGGACTGGTTCTATCAATCTCAGCAAGCGGAAGCTGTTGCAAAGAGCTTTGTATTTCATGGCCCGAAAAATCATGCCGTATCACAAAGTGATGTTGGTGGTCGTGGGCTGTTAGATACTGCATCGTTTGCACTTCGTCTGGCACAAAAGCTGGAATATTCTGAGGATAGCAATGCGCTGACCCTTGCAATTGCCGGCTATGGTACAGGCAAATCACACTTGGCAGTGACACTCTCTACACTTTTGAGCGGTGAACAGTGGAAGCCGGAGCTTCACGAAACAATATTAGCGAATGTTGCTCGTGCAGACGAAGCAATTGCTTCTCAGCTGAAGCCGTTAGTCAAGAAGCCCCGCCTTGTTTTGACCTTGAACGGTATGCGGGATTTCAACCTCCATTATGAGTTGCTCCGCACGGCAGAAAAAGCTTTACGACTCTATGGCGCAGATTTGCAGGTTCTTACGCGGCTCAACAAGGTTAAAGAAACAGCTTCTGTATTTCTTGAACACTCATTTGCGCTTCTTGCTGATCGTTTTGCTGTAACAGCAGCACAATATGGAATTTCATGCTCAGGTGAGCCACTCAAGCAGCGCCTATTGCAGGCACTGGACAACGAGCTTGGAAAAGAATTTAACATCATTAATGATGTCTATACGGAATTTAATGGTCATCCTATTCGTCTTGATGAAGGCGTATCCGCCAGCCAAGTGCTGGATACACTGCTAACAGAATGCTGCGGATTGCACGGTCAGTTTGACAGTATTGTGATTTTCTTTGACGAATTCGGGCGCTTTCTGGAATATGTGTCTGCAAACCCTGCAGCTGCTGGCGATTCTGCACTGCAACAGATCTTTGAGGCTGTTCAAAACGCAGAAGGTGCTATTCAGTTCGTCGGTTTTATTCAATCTGATATTAAGAGCTACCTTCAGCGTGTTGACAAATCCAGCAACATCAGTCGCTACATTGACCGATATGATGCTGGAGAAAAAGTGTATCTAAGTTCCAATCTGGAAACCATTTTTGCAAACCTTCTTGAAAAGAAAGATAAAGTAGCTTTTTCACAGCTTATAATTTCTCGATTCAATATACAGGAAGAGGAAGAATACAAGCAATTCGCTCAATTGCAAAAGTGGCTTCCGCTGCATGGCATTTGGACACAATGGACAGCATATCGTCGCATCTTGCTGGAAGAACTTTATCCATTGCATCCGCTTTCGACGTACCTGCTTTGCAGTTTAACGGATTGGCTGCAAAGCCGTTCTTCCCTGACACTGCTCAACGAAAAAATGCGCCTGTTAGGTGATGTGACCATCGACGAAGGCAGCCCACTTCCACGAATTTACCCTGTTGAACTGTTGAAAGGGGCATTCTTTGATGAATTGCTCAATGCAGAGGAACAGGGGCGTCAACGCAGTCAGTTCTGCATTCTTCTGAATAGCATCTATCGAAAATTTGATACGAAGCTCACTGAAAATGCGCGCAGTGTGTTGCTTGGCAACCTGATTCTGCGCATCTGCCGATTTCATTTTGAAAACCGCGAGGAATTGTTATCTGCACTTGGACAATGCACAGGACTGCCAGCTTCGCAAATTAACGAAGCTGTACATCTGTTGGAAGATGAATATGCTGTACTGAGCTATGATGACCGACTCATCTGTTTTGACTTTGTTGCTGATTCTGTTGGGGCAAATGAGTTCCGGAATTTCCTTCGTTCCGCACAGCTTCGTCGTCCCTTCCGAGCAGAAATGCTTTTGCAGAATGATATTCAGGAATATGCTGATATTTTGAAACCACTTGAGACGGATTTTGGATCTCGTCATGGCATTCAAACTCGTGAATGGGCGTTTATCCAGCGCTTAGACAGCATCACAAACATTTCAGCGTCAACAGTGACAAATGCATCGAAAGAATTGCAAACCCACACGCTTCCAAATACCGAACGCGGTTTGGTGCTTTGGCTTTACATGTCCAAAGAGACTCCCTACGAAAAGCTGGATCAGTTTATCCATTCACTTCAGCAAGCAGATGGGCGGCAAGCTTTTGTCCCTATGTTGCTTGACGATGCGGACAACAGCTTGCAAAATGCCATTCTTGCTTATCGTGTCCTTGTGGATATGAAAGAAGAGGATAAGCTTCGCTATCAACGTTTCTATGCAGATGCGCTTGGAAAAGCGAAAGAGAAGGTTACGCTTCTCTTCGCAGACTTGAAGCAACAGCGCAAAATGATCACAGCAGAAGGGATTGTCACCGCAGAAAAGCGCTTGAAGGTTGCCTTAACATCCGTCTTTGAAACAATCTATTCAAGAGCACTCCCTTTCGATTTTGATGGTTTTGATGCAAAGAGCGTGAACGGAGCTGCTTACAAGAATTTCTGCACCATCATGAAGTGGATTTTGATGGATGACATGTCCTACGCTGCCCTTAAATCGCAATCTTCTGATGTTAAGAATCGTGTGGATTCTCTGTTGGGTCCGCGTGGACTTTTTTCATGGCGTGCACTCAGTAGTGACTACAAGAGTATCAGTCCTGGACAAGCTGAAGTTTCACGTCTTTTCGCTTCTCTGGAAAGTCTTCTTAATACAAAGAAGATACTCCCTTTCAAGCAACTCACAGCTCAGCTGACTGCCGCGCCGTATGGCATGAATGAATATGCAGTTTTTCTACTCTTATGTCTTTTCAGCCAACAATTTGCCTATACGACACGTTTGGAGCTAAACGGAGCTCGGTATTCCACAAGTGCATGGGCTGAACAAGTATTGCAGGATAAGAAATTCGATCTTAAGCTGTTCTCCAAAACAAAGTTGTTGCTGGTCGATGTAGGCGCAACAGTCAATCGTTACCGTGCACTTTACAGCAAGATTAGAAAAAACACCGATTTTACACAAGTTGAGATGCTGGAGGATGCGCTAAACAAGCTCAAGGCAGAAGATGCTGTCCCTGAAGCGCTCGAAGCAGAAGATGAACTGGCTGCTGACCGTTTAGCCGAAGGGCGTAAGTTTGAACGTTTCTATACAGAACGCATTTCCAAGATAGACAATGAGCTTCAAGCCGCTAAGCGCATTTTAAATCCGTACAGTGCTTTGCAGATGGCACTGGAAGCCCAAAAGCTTTCTTATGAATCATTTGGAAGTGGCAAGTATATCTATACATCGGTGCAAAAAGAGCAACTGGCAGACTATGTTGAAGAAGCTAAAAGAATTGCCGCGGCATCCTTTGCAGATGGTTGGATTAAACGATACGCCTGCGCCGGTCCGGAAAAGCTTGGTAGTTTCAAAGCTTTTTCTACAAAAGCCGCAGAACTTTTCAGCAAGTATGGCTTTCAACATGAAGCTTTTGAATTTACAGCTAAGGTTGATGAGGAAATCAAACGCATCCAGCTTTTAATCGAGCAAGAGGCATTCCTCAACCAATGTGAAAGTTATCTGCTTTCCAGCCAAATCCGCAAAGGAATGACGCAGAAAAACCTTGCAGCATTCCAAGAGCAGGCGAATGAGTATATCAAACGTTTCGAGGAATTTGACTATCAAGCGGATTCTCACTTTATTGACCTGCGTTCGCGTGTGCAGGAACGCAATCAGGAATTGTCCAATGCATTAGTCGAATTTAAGGAACAACTTGATAGCATCTGGAATGCGATTTACGATATTTCTTCCGTTGAGGATGTGCGCCATGTACATGCGCGCATTGAAGCAATTCTCAGCAGTGGCTTGACAGAACGTGACCGGGATGATTTGGAGAGTATTGACCGAGAGATTAGTGCTTTTTTGAATGACGTGAACGAGTTTATGCATCAAGAATACAGCCGCGCTTCTTTGGTCGCTGCTTGTGATTCTCTTATGGAACATTACGCCGAGCATGAATTTGACGTTTCACCGGTTATTGATGGCCTGCGTACAGAACTGCTTGCGAAAATGGATCGACAGGAACAAACGTGGAAAGAACGTTATCTGACGATTGAGCCGCCAAAGATGTCACAACCGGAGCTAAACAAGTGGAAAAAAGATACGCAACTGCTTCCTTTGTTCCTTACGCCCGCAACGGAAAGCACTTATCATCTGCTGCAAACACAGGTAGAGAACGAACTTGCCAAGCAGAAGATAGACTATATACTTATGCTCTACCGACAGCTGTCAAAAGAAGAAAAGGAACTGCTTAATTCACTTTTGCAGCAAGAATAAAAGGATTCTATTAAGGCAATCCCACACAAAGAAAGAACAGCAAAAAGGTCGGGAAAGAGGTATAATAAAGAGGTGAAGAAGCAATTGACGATGAGCCTGATCAGCGACGAGCTGGGGCAGGCATCAACGAAGAAGAAAGAGTTTCTGGGAATCATGGAGAAACTGATTCCGTGGTCGCAATGGGTTGGGATCGTGCAGCCGCACTATTACAAA
>JABLTL010077260.1_pt1 | contig 31326 bp, 34 predicted proteins | sample 7160151 | NCBI WGS metagenome assembly JABLTL01 (sample SAMN14651223, study PRJNA627086) | human gut metagenome | isolation source: feces | host: Homo sapiens
ATGATTCATTAGCCGAAAACAAAGCTTCTGCATTACCATATGAACAAATGAAGAATGTATTGAATGATGTCATGTCCAAAGGTACAAAGGCAGATTTAAGCAACATTCAAGATGCGTCTATGCGAGCTTTACTTGCGCAGTTATCAGGTAATGTGGATGAGCTACAAGAAATCAATGCAGCCTTATCTTTGGCAAAAGATAACTATGCCAAAAAATACAATGTGTATTTGGATGCCAAACAAGACTTAATGGATGCAGAAAAGGCCTATAACGAAACGATGCATGCGTTGAATGATTACTTGAAAGAGCCTGCAACAGTTAAGGTAAAAGATGATACAGCTACGACAAGCAGTTCAGTCAATACGGGAGTTGAAACAAATGCCTTTGTACCTATGATGACTAGTATGTTGGCAGCTCTTGGTGTGATTGGGACAATCAATAAAAAACGAAAGGAAGATTAGCTCTTCCTTTTGTCTTCTAATTCTTTACGAATCAAGTCATAGTTTTGAATGATACGACTCGCCATTTCTTTTTGTTCCTCACTAAATTTTTCATCATTTAAAATAATGGCATCGGCACCAAAACGCTTGAAATAATTATAGATTTGGAAATTAGAACCCAACACTTTATAGATTGAATAATCATCAATTTGATCAATCTTATCTATATATGTTGGTCTAAATGTATAGATACGTTCTAATAGGGAAACCCCATTCTTTGTGAGGGCAACAATCGTATGTTCTCCAGGTTTTTGTTGAGCTGAAGAAGGACAATATAAAATTGTTTCTTCTAGAGCTTGTCTTTGTTCTTCTGTGATTTTGATGGGATCTTTAGATAGTTTGATGATGTCACCAATATTGTCAAAACGATAAGAAATACATAATGAAATCATTTGTCCGGGATTGTTAAAATCTTCTGCTTTTACAACGCCCAATACATAATTATGATTTTCTTCAGGTGAATGCACAATTTTATAAGGATAGAAATTCATATAGTTCTTATTCGATTTATATTTAATAAGAATCGTATTCCCTTTTTTAATATATCGATTGATTTCTTTAAACTTCTTCTTAAATATGATTTGTTCACGAATATATTGAGGATGTTCTAAATACGATTTAAACATAGAATAGTAAAACTCACTGATGGAAGAAATCGAATTGTTGTTGATATGTTCATATTTAATATCCGTATAAATATCTTCGTTTGCCTTTGTTTGCTTTACTTTGATTATCATCTTTTTATTCTTAACCTTTTCACTTGCCAAGGTATCCATGCCGCCCATGATATAAGTGGAAAGTGTATTAACAGACACATCACTTAAAAGAGGAAGATGTTTCTTTAAAGTATCTTTGATGACGTTGGCCTTCTGCTCTTCTTCTGAATTAAATTCGTCATAGTAATTGATCATGATGGCAGAAATAAACGCATTACGATTGGGGATGGCCGTACCATCACTTTTGATTCTAGAAAAGCCAAAATCAAGTGCATCCTGATCTAGCTTCGTTAGTGTATCTTGATCTACATATACATTCGTTGTTTCATTGATAGAATACGTATTTTCTTTCTTTACTTTGATGGGTTCGATCTTTTTGTTGATTTCTTTTTTCAACATATCTTCATATTTATTTTGATCCACATCCCTGTTACATCCAGGACACTTAATATAAGCCATATTCAATAATCCTCCAACTATCTATAAGTAAAGTGTAATCAATATTTCAAAGAGATTCAAATCAAATTTATTCAGAATACTAGAAATAGTATTCTTTTTTGATAATTGGATGTAAAAAGTGTTCTTAATTAATAGGATAAATAAGAAATAAATTAAATAAAAGATGATAATCATGTTCATTAAATGTATTTTAATCCACATTTTTGAAACTAAATATACAGAGTATATTAGATTTGTACTTAATGAGGAGGAAAAAAATGGAAAAGAAACAATGTGCATTAAAAACTTTTGTAAAAACACTTACATTAGCCATGTTTGTATTTTATATTATGCGATTTGTGAATATATACCTGCTGAGTATTAACTTGGATGATAGTCAGGAATCGGTTTATCAAGGATTGTCCGTATTTAGTAATGCACTGTTCTTTTATCTTCCAAAATTTCAATGGATACAAAGGATTGAAAATAAAATTGTACTTTTACTCTTTATATATGGAGGACCCGCCGTGATTGGAATGCTAGGACTATTCGGATTGGATTTATTGGTTACAGGAAGAAGGCGGAATTTGAATTCTATAGGAAAGTCTAGCTTGAAGCTGGCATTATGTATTACTTGTATACAGGCTTATGCACTCTATACACATGGATCTGTGATTGTTGTGGATAATCCCATCGGATATACGCTTTTATATTGTGTGATGTTTTTTGCAGGCTGGTTTATGTTGAGTTTGGTTATGGTAGCTTTTATGCGATTTATTAAATCCAAAAAAGAAGGAGGAAATGGAATATGAAGGTATTGTTGAATGTACCCTTTGATGAAAAGGATGATGCAAAATTTTTAGGGGCTAAATGGGATAAGAAAGTGAAAAGCTGGTATATTGAGGATATTTCTGACATTGATGAATTCTCACAGTGGACAGGGGATATTATCTGCGAAAATCTATATATCATAAGGGCAGAGAAGACTTGTTACAGATGCCACAGGAAGACGCATGTCATGTTGTTGGCAACGGATCGAAGCTATGCGAAAGAAGAGGGATATCGATTAAACACAAATCTTCAAATTCTTACTTTTGTGACTGATATGCCTAAATTTCTAGAACAAGATTTAGAAGATTATAAATATTATTTATCTTTCTCGAAAGCAGCTGATTATATGTATTTTATGAATCATTGCGCGAATTGTCGTGCTAAACAAGGCGATTTTTATCTGCATGAAATGCCGGAAGAAGCCATCTATAAACATTTGTTCTATGAGAATGTAAAGCCATGTACATTCATGGATATTTCAGACGATGAATATATGATCCCGATTACTTGTGATCTTCCACATTATGATGAGGTGGCCAATGATGTGGAATTGATGAAGCTTCATATTGAAAATTCAGAAATAGAGAATAGAGCGAGCATGATGGTAACACAGGGAAAAATGAATGAATTGTTGCCAAGTGTGGTTAATTATTATCAAGGCGCAAACATATAAGAATAGATAAATAATGTGTATTTTTTATCAATGTTGGCAACATGATTGAAAAAGAAGTGAGGATAGAGTATGAATATTTCTAAGATTGTGATTACAGGAGGTCCTTGTGCAGGTAAGACAACGGGGATGAGTTGGATTCAAAATACATTTACTCAACGTGGGTATACTGTGCTATTTGTTCCAGAAACAGCGACGGAATTGATTACGGGTGGAGTAGCACCGTGGACTTGTTCGAGTAATTATGAGTACCAAAAGTGTTTGATGCAGCTTCAAAAAGAAAAGGAGGCTGTGTTTGAAAGGGCAGCTTTGTCGATGGATGCAGAAAAGATTTTGATTGTCTTGGATCGTGGTATGTTGGATAATAAGGCCTATATGACAAATCAAGAGTTTGAGGATGTTTTAGACTATTTTGGGGATAATGAAATTGAATTAAGAGATAGTTATGATGCCGTCTTTCATTTAGTGACAGCTGCCAAGGGAGCAGAGAAGTTCTACACAACGGCTAATAATACAGCTCGTACGGAAACGGTAGAAGAGGCGGCAGCTTTGGATGATAAATTGATTTCGGCATGGACGGGACATCCACATTTTAGGGTGATTGATAATACGTCTGGTTTTGAGGAAAAGATGAAGCATTTAATTAAAGAAATTTCTAATTTCTTAGGGGAGCCTGAGCCTTTTGAGATTGAAAAGAAATATTTGATTGAATATCCGGATATTGATATGTTGGAATCGATTCCGAATTGTGAAAAGGTAGAGATTATTCAAACATATTTAAATTCATCTGAAGGCGAAGAAAGACGCATTCGCCAGCGTGGCAGTAAGGGGAATTATATTTATTTTGAAACGTGTAAGATTGCGATTTCGGGTTTAAAGCGAATTGAAATTGAAAGAAGGCTTTCTAAGGATGAATATTTAGAAAAGCTAATGGATGCAGATCCTTCGAAAAGACCGATTCGTAAGAATCGCTATTGTTTAATGGATGGCAATCAATATTTTGAAATCGATGTATATCCATTTTGGAAGGATAGGGCGATTATGGAAATTGAATTGTCAGACCCAAATGAGAAGATTCGTTTTCCTAAGATTATTAAAGTATTAAAAGAAGTAACACAGGATATCCAATATAAGAATTCTTCGCTTGCCAAAATAAAATAGATATCTTTTTCTTTTAGTTAATAATTACTTCTTTCTTTACATGTAGTGTAATAAAGGAGTGAAAGATGATGATTAAAAAGATTATAGTTTCAAGTACTCTATTTGGATTGGTTTACGGATTTATTTCAAATTATGGAATGTTAGTAGGAGAAAACAATTGGACGCCAATGGATCGTTGCATGATTTCTGAAATGAGTACAGGATATGCCCTGATTATGGCTATATTAGTGGTCGCTTTATATTTGATTTTTTCATATGGAAAGTCAGATGAGAACATTAAAAGATTAAGAAAAGATTATTTAGATAAGAATGGATTTAGTAGTGAAGAACAATTATCGAATATTGAATATAGAGAAATGATGGATTATGCCAATAGACATAAGGGTATGAATAAATGGATAAAGTATAGTTTAGTGGCGTGTATCTTGGTTGTGGGAATTATCGAAAGTAATCCTGTTCATGCTGCGTATAAGCAAGGCCAAGTATTATATAATGAGCAGATCGCATTAGAAGAACAGCGCGCAAGAGAAGCCAAGGCGGCATACAATGCGCCTTTTGAAGATCAAATCTTATATTTAGAGGGATTACCACCGATTCATGTGGTTTCGAATAATACTTTTAAAACAGGCGATGTGAATACATATATTGATACATATATTCGATCTCAGCCGCAAGTCTTATTAAGTCGTTGTGCCATGATCAATATTTGTGATGAGAATCATTTTAATTATTATCAACAAACACATGATATGGCTATAGATGATGAAACCTATGCCTTTGCGCACAGCTCAGATATGAATATCTTTGTACCTCTAAGTCTAACGGATTACGATCAAGAAACGGTTACTCATGAACTGACACATATTTTTGATTATTCATTGGCAGATGGCTATACATCCTATATGGGAGTGTCCATTCGTCAGGATTTCAGAAACTATTTCAATGAAAATCCAATGTTGTTTAGAGAATATAGCTCAACAGATCCAGCTGAATTCTTTGCGGATGCAGGTGATTATTATGTAAATTTCCCAGACCAATTAAAGGAAATGAATATGGACTTGTTCAATTATATGAATGGTTTAATGGGATTGTATTAGAGATGATAGCTTAATTTATCATCTTTTTTTATTTATGCACTATAAAAAGTGTTTATAAATAAGTTGTTAAAGTTGTTAAAATCTTTTAAATAAACGGGAATAGTGTACATATAATAATGAAAATGAGACATTTTTAATGGATGAAATGGATAGTATATTTAATGTGTAATTAAACAGGAGGAAATGAATATGAAGAAACAGACGTATCGTTTTGAGGAAAGAAGTTTAAAGTTACCGAACCCAATGCATTTGGATGCTTGTAGGCAAGGTGGAAATATTTATCGCAATAAGAAGAAGTATACAAGAAAGGGCAAGGCAAAATTCGATTATAAAAAGGAGGTTTCAAATTATTGATTTATAAAGTAAGGTTAAATTATTTATTTCAGGAGTAATTATTTGAATGGTTTGTATCAAATGCATGTTTAAGAAAGGGAAAAGAAAATGGATAAAATTGTTGGCTTATTAATATTATTAGTTTTATTTACCGGATGTGCTGCTCAATCTACAAATACAGTGGATTATAATCGTCCTTCTACAATTCAAGAAGAAAACTATGCGTCATATGAAGATTGGGTGGAGGAAGAATTATCTGTGATTCAATATTATACAGATTGTACGAATCAAGACTTGCAATATATGCGACAAATCGCATTGCAGGACCATGAATATTTTAGAGAACAAATGCGCTTGTTTAACGAGAAGGTGGATGTGTTTAATCAGCAACGGGTGAATCAACAAAATGACATGGCACAACAACAGTTTGATCAGCAGCAACAAATGTTTGATCAACAAATGCAGATGGACAATGGATTCTAGAAGGAGGACAAATATGTTTGGTAAAAAGATGACATGCGTACTATCAATAATTGGATTGTCTTTGGTTGGATGTTCGAATGTTGAACAACCTATAAAAGAAGAAATGAGTGAAGCTATAAAAGAAGAAAAGAGTGAGGTATTAAATGAAATTGAAAATGTAGAAGAATCCACAAATTCATATATTCCTAATCAGCAAGAGTCTCAAGTTGAAAGTAATAATAATCCAGTATATGAAGTACAACAACCACAAGAAGAAGTCATTGAGGTACCTGCATGTGATGATACGATTCCTTATGGTGCCTATACATCTTATAATGAAGCGAACATGGCAGCTCAAAATGCTTTAAATGAAAGTTTCTTTACGCAAGGCTGGTCCAATGGACATTATGGTGTGGATACCCATCAAACGGAGTGTGGAACTATTTATTATACATATTGGTTTGAAGAGTTTGTAGGAAGTTGAGAATTAAAATAAAATTTACATAACTGACATGCATATTGTCAATAAACGTGGTATTTAAAAGATATAAAGTGTTGGAGGACAATAATATGAAGGCTTATGTGAAGGTGAAAAAGGATTATAATTCAGGATTGATTGTAGGGCATAGTCAGAATATGCAGAAAGCTATTTCGGGATTCAATGAATTAGCTTGCGAGGTTGTACCATATTATTCACTAGATGATGTATATGATCAAATTACTAGAGAAGATATTGTCGTGGATTATATTAAGCAGTGTGAGAATGTCTTTGCGAAGTTTGGTGTGCTGAATCCGCATGTGGATGATTATCCGGAATGTCTAAAAAAATTTTTGGGAAGAAAGATTTGGAAGGATACTATCAATTCGATTTCTGCAGATGAAAAGAAGTGGTCAGCCGGCTGGTTTGTGAAACCAGTGGATAGTAAGGTATTTACGGGTAAGGTCATTTCTAGTATTAAGGATTTAATGGGTTGTGGAGCTTATAATGATAATTTTGAAGTTCTATGTAGTGAACCTGTTGAATTTGTGCGTGAATGGCGCTGCTTTGTATACTATGATGAAATCATTGATGTACGTTCATATAAAGGTGATTGGCACTACAATTATGATGCGAATGTATTGGATGCGATGATGAATAGTTTTGTGGAATGGGATAAAAGACCTGTGGCATGTTCGATTGATATTGGTGTGACTAATGATGGTAGAACACTATTGATTGAGTGTAATGATGCTTATTCGTTAGGTTCTTATGGATTGGAAGATTATAAATATGCCAAATTGTTGTCGGCAAGATGGTCACAGCTTTTAGATAGGGAAGATGTATTTGACTATCGAAAATATGAGTAAAAGAGGTTTCAAAAAAAGTAAAATTTGTCATTGTAAGTACTTACATTTTGGTCTATGATATTAGAAAAAGGAAGAGTTAGGTAAAAAAATGAAAGATCAAAATTGTGCTTACTGCATGGAAGGCGAGCTAGTTGCTGTTTTCGGAATCAAAATTTGTGAACTAGAAAGTTCAAAGGTTTATTTGTTTAAGGAACAAAGTCATCCTGGTCGTGTAATTGTTGCACACAAAAAACACGTGAGTGAAATTACAGAATTAACACAAGAAGAAAGAGCTGCTTATATGGAAGATATCAATAAGGTAGCTTGTGCTATGCATGAAATTTTTAATCCAGACAAAGTTAACTATGGTGCATATGGAGATACGGGTCACCATCTTCATTTCCATTTAGTACCAAAGTACAAGGATGGATATGAATGGGGCGGAGTATTTGCAATGAATCCTGGTGAAAAAACTTTATCTGAAGAGGCATACAAGGAAATAGTAGATAAATACCGCGAAGTATTATCTAAATAGTCTATTCATGACTGGCATTATATAGTTTCTGAATATCATCGGGAAGCTTATCTGGAAGCATGGTCTGAATATGTTCCTCTGTTCCATCTTCCATGGCAGTCTTGTAGTACCAACATTTAAATTCTAAAAGGGAAAGCGTTTTTTGAAGACTTTTGATTTCATCCTCAACGGCTGATTTTCTTGCTTCAAATAATTCTTTCCTTTTTTCATAGTTCGAACTTCCTTCTGAAACCCAAGTAAAGAATTGATTAATTTCTTTAATGCCTAATCCTGATTTTTTCAAGCATTCAATGACGTGTAGAGCTTCAATTTCATTATTACTAAAATAGCGAATATTTCCTTTGCGAACTAAATTAGGGAAGAAGCCTTCCTTATCATAATATCGCAGTGTAGAAATGGGTAAATCAAACATTTCTGAAACTTGTCCAATTGTATACATAATCTTATCCTTCTTTCTTAACCTAAAGTCAGCTTTAGTTATTATAGTAATATCAGGAGGTTCATATGTCAAAGAAAGTATAGTAATTCTGATATTCTAGCTATAGAATGTGAAAAAGGAGCAATTGAAGCAGGTCATGAAGTAGATTATGTGTCATTAAAAGGAAAAATATTAAGTATTGTATGCCTTACATTTATAAGGAGTGGTTGTTGTGTTTTGAAAGATGATATAGCTGAAATCATGGATAAAGTAAAGGAAGCTGAAGTTATCGTATATGCGTCTCAAATCTATTATTACGAAATGTGTGGTCAAATGAAAACACTATTAGATCGTTTGAATCCATTGTATTCGAGTGATTATGCATTTAGAGATATCTGCATGATCGCAACGGCTGCAGAAGATGAAGAGAGTGCATTTGAAAAGGCAGAATTAAAGGGTATTGTGACAGGTGCTGGTATTGCAAATTCCAATGATGCGCTAAATTATAATGATGTGATGAAAAAAGCGTATGATTTAGGTAGAAGCTTATAATATTTTGATAATTGCTTGGCAATTATGCCAGGGTTTCTATTTTTTGAAAATTTAATATTGACATTGAATGTTGTTTTCATGTATATTCTTTTGCGTACAAATCGTACAGAAATTGACCGCCTAGATATAGGCCAAGGCTACACGGACGGCCGGGTCAAATGCCGAAGACTTGTTGAAGAAGCAAGAACCGTATTTAGGGAATACGGAAGGGTATTTACCCTTATTGATTGAGTTAAAAGCTCAGTTTTGTAAAGTACAATATACCTTATAAAATGGTCAATAAGCTGGAATTTCTGTTACGGAAAGTATGCAGGTAGATGGTGGATGAAGATAGGTGTATTGTGCGCCTATCTTTTTTTGTGTTTAGTAAAGGAGAAGAGGAATATGAAAAAGATTATACAAACAAGCCTTAGTGCAGTATTAGTGTTGAGTTTAGTGGGTTGTGGTTCGACAAAAGAGGAAGCAGTCTATCAAGATTCGATTGATGCATACGTAAATGAAATTGATATGGATTATGCGTATGATTTCACAAAAACATTATCTACAGATACTTCATTACATGATAATTCACTTGGCTTTAGAACGAGTGGTTCAGATGCGGAGCATAGAACAGCGGATTATTTAGCGAAAGAAATGAAGACCATTGGTTTAAAGAATGTAGAAAAGGTGCCTGTCAATGTGGATAAGTGGCAATATAATGATGCTTCATTAACTATCGAGGGTACAGATATTGATTTAATGCCTGTATCTTACATGGTGAATGGTACGGATGAAAATGGGATTACAGCTGAAATTGTAGATTGTGGTACAGGATTTGCGAAAGACTATGAAGATAAAGATGTTGAAGGTAAGATTGCGTTAGTTGGTGTGGATCAATTTAATGAATCTTGGATTGGTGGATATATCTATGAGGCGTATGAGCATGGCGCAAAAGCTTTAGTCACATATGATTTAGATGGATATGGAAGATTCAGTGATGACGATCATCAGATTCAGGATGTTTGTGCCGAAGATGTCATGCCTACGACAATCATTACAATGAGCGAGTACAAACAGATCAAGAAGGCTTTAAAACAAGGTCATAATATGGCAACTTTAAAAGTGGATAGTGTGATGGAAGAAGGAACTGGTACAAGCTATGATGTAGTTGGATATATTCCTGGTAAGTCACATGATCAACAAATTATTTTTGCCGGTCATTATGATATGTATTTTACAGGATTCCAAGATGACTGTAGTGCTATTGGAACTATTATGTCGATGGCTAAGACAATGATTGATAGTGGATATGTTCCTGAAAATGATATTGTGGTTGTAGCACATGGTGCCGAAGAATGGGGTGCAACAGGTACAGAGTTTGACTGGACAAGAGGTGCTTATGAATTGATTAATAATGTGCATCCTGAATGGGCAAATAAAACTTTGGCATTATTTAACTTTGAATTGGATGCCTATGACGATGGTGGAGATACATTCATGGTTACGAGTGTTCCTGAATATGCTTCTTTAGTAAAAAGCTTAGTAAAATCAGGCGCATTGGATGGTGCTGTTAAAGAGTATAAGAATGGTATTTCTACAAAGACATATGATACAACGACAATGGAAGATGGTGTTTCTTATCGTAATGCAGGTGTTCCTTATTTCTTAAATACAACAGACACTTGTTCTGGAGAAACAAATGATGATGGGGAATATACTTGGACTCAACTTCATTATCATACAGAATCAGACAATACGGATACGTATAGTGAAAAGGTGATGAAAGCTAATATTGCCGTATTTGGAAGTATGGCTATCGCAATTGATCAGCTTCCTGCTATGAATTTAAATATGCAGGCAACGATTGATGATTTAACGGAAAGCTTCAATAACGATCTTGCAAAAGAAGCAGGTGTATCTAAAAAGGATTGGGATAAAGCTTTAGCAGTATTCCAAAAAGAAGTGGATGCACTAAATAAAGAGGGGCAAGATATCAATGATCGTTATATTGATGCTGTTTCAAATAAAAAGGATGTAACATCAATTCAAGAAGAAGGAAAAGCCTACAATAAAAAAGTATTAGACTTATTTAAATATGTGCAGGATAATTTTGTAGGAATCGTATTCTCAAGCGATGTTGTGATGAAGCATGTTGGATATCAAAATAACATTGAATATATGGATGAAATCATTAAAGATTTGAAAAAGGATAAAGTGAGCGATGCACTCGACGTAGCTTATCAATTAAATGGATTGTGCGAATATAATTACTATTTATTCTCTGCCAATGCTGCCGCAAAGGTTGATGCACATGCAGATAAAGCAGTTGAAAACAATAAGTGGTGGGGTAACGATAAGGGTTACTACTTCACAAACACAAAAAATGCCACTTCATCTTTATTAAATAAAGAAGATGGAGATGACGTGAGTGAAGAAATCAATGCGTATGAAAGTGCCAGAACACAACAATTAGGTTACTATAAAGAAGTACTTGAAAAAGAAATCTTGGCGATGAACAAGATTGGTAAATAATTCTATAAGCTTGGCTAGATGCCAGGCTTTTCTTATATGATTTAATTGTGACAAAATACTTGAAATGTATTATATTTGTATAAGATATAGGAAGGGGTTAAAATGGCTAAAGTATATGGAAATAATGCACATAATGGCAATGCACAATTAAAAAGAGAATATGATGAAAAGGCATCAGCTGCCAAAAGAAGAATGAGAATAGGGATTGTCATATCTGTGACAGGTTTTATATTGTATGTTCAATCTATGTATCTCTATGGAAATATGTTTGTTCTAGGCATTCCAATGTTTCTTCTAGGTAATATAATAGCAGTCTTTTCATCGATGAAGTATGAGAAGTATAAAGGTAAGGCAGATGCATTGAATATTGGTATCCAAGGAGAAGAGGTTATTACTTCTACATTAACATCCTTACCCGATGATTATATGATCTTTAATAATGTGGCATTGAATTATAATGGGCAGCTTACAGAAATTGATTGTATCGTATTGAGTTGCTTTGGAATTTGGGTTGTGGAAGTAAAGAGCTATAAGGGCGTCATTCATGGACTTGCCTCCAATGATATGTGGTCACGTATAAAAACGAGTAAGTCTGGAAAAGAATATGATAGTGAAATTAAGAATCCTTTAAAACAAGTAGAAAGACAGGTTCAAATCTTATCAAATGTTTTGTATAGAAAAGGAATTCGTACAACAGCAAAAGGCTATGTCGTATTTCCGGTCGCAGAAAATGTGAATGTAGATTCAGATAAAGTGTTCTTAAACAGCAGCCAATTAAAACGTGAGATTCTATCTTACAATCAGGTTGTATTGCCTAAGGATAGAGTGGAAATAATTAGGGATGTATTAACACAGCTATAATATTTTTGGAAACATTTAGTTTGTTTCCTTTTTTTCTTGTGACAAAATACATTAATTGTACTATATTCTTATAAGAATGGGGAGGGTATGAAAATGGCAGAACAATATGGGGATAAAATATCCAATCGAAATGAACAATTAAAAAATGAGTATGAAAGAAAGATTCAATCTAGTAAAGTCCCTAGCAGAATTGTGTTAGTGTTTTTACTTATATATATTGCTTATTTTTTTGTTGGACCATATAGTGGTTATTGGTTTTTCTATGATCCTGTTTTGTTTGTAGGCATATGCTTAATCTTGATTATAATCTATGTGATATTGCGTGCAGTTGCTCAGACAAATATCAATGCATATCAAGAACAATTGGATTGGTTGAATGTAGAGATTCAAGTTGGAGAAGTACTCGCATCAACATTAAAGGCATTGCCGGATGATTATATGATCTTTAATAATGTGGCATTAAATTATAATGGAGAATTAACAGAAATTGATTCGATCATTTTAAGCTGTCATGGCATTTTTGTCGTAGATGTTAAAAACTATAAGGGTGTATTATTTGGCCTTGAATCGGATGATGTGTGGTCACGAACAAAGATAAGTAAGGCTGATAAAAGCTATGGTGGTGCAATTAAGAATCCTGTAAAGCAGGTAGATAGAAAGGCTCAAATTGTATCGAATGTCTTATATAAGAAAGGGATTCGTACGGATGTAGAGGGCTATGTTGTGTTGCCTATGGCAGACAAGGTCATTGTGGATTCGGATAAAGTATTCTTAAATATTATTCAATTAAAACAGACGATTCTATCAAAGAATCAGGCTGTTTTATCGCAAGATAAAGTAGAAACAATCAAGGATATATTGATGCAGCTATGATGAATTTTAAAAGGGCGTTAGATAAAGAGCAGACAACCTGCATTAATGGAATGTTTGTAGTACTTGTATTTCTATCGCATTTTGGACAATATGAAAGGATGCCATGGAATAAGCCGATTTTAGCTATTGGACAATTGATGGTGGCACCATTCTTGTTCTTTTCTGGATATGGAATTATGGAACAAATCAAGAAAAAAGGGGACGAGTACATTGATCACATGCCTAGAAAGAGAATATTTAAGTTCTACATACACTTCTGTATGGCATTATGTATTTATTTATTGTTGTCATTCTTATTAGATAAAGATTATTCACTATCAAGAATTATATGGTCATTTACGGCACTGAGTTCCATTGGAAATAGTAATTGGTATGTGTTTGCGATATTGGTAATGTATATCATTGTATATATTTCATTTAAATATTTTAAGAAAAATGGTATTACCTCATGTGCCATCATGAGTATTCTGTATATTATATTGATGAAAGCTTTTAAGGGACAAGACTGGTGGTACAATATTATTCTTTGTTTTCCTGCAGGTATGATTTTATCTAAATATAAAGATAAAGTTTGTTCTATCATTCGTAAACCTATATTCTTTGTATGTATGTTTATCTTAGCTTTGGTTCTCTATATATTTCATTTGCATATATTCGCATATGAAGTAATCGCAATAAGTCTATGCTTTTTAATTGTAGATATATGTGCATATAAGGAAATAAAAAATGATTTGTTTCAATTTTTAGGGCAATATGTATTTGAGATTTATATTCTACAAAGAGTATCGATGATCATATTTAAAAGATACTTTCATGAATGGATTTATTTCTTAATATGTATAGTTGTTACTTTTGGGCTTGCGTATGTATTTAAAAAGTTAGAAACCAAGATAGATATGTTAATTTAGTGGGTAGAAATATCCACCTTTTTTGATTGCGTATGGTTAGAAAATTCACTTGTGAGAAGTTCACATTTATTGTTGAAAACAGGCATTTCCTAGTTGTATACTAGTACTAACTGCATATGTTGTTGTGAATGGGGAAAATTATGAAGAAGGTTAAAAATTATTTTGTGAAAGCCATAGTAGGAATAGTGGCTTTTTCAACGATGCTATCTGGTTGTGCAAAGACAAGTACAAAGTCTGATGATGATCATCTGACAGTGTTTTTGTGGGAGAGTAAACTGGTAAAAAATTTAGCACCCTATATTCGTTCTCAACTACCAGATATGGATATTGAATTTATTTCGGGTAATAATAATACGGATTTATATGAATATTACCAAGAACACGGCGAACTACCTGATATTATTAGTGTGCGTCGCTTTTCGGGTACAGATTCAAAAGAATTACAGCCTTATTTATTGGATTTAAGTTCCTATGATATTGTTTCAAAATATTATTCGTATGCCTTGCAGTATTACTTTAAAAAGGATCAATCTATTAATTGGCTTCCTATATGTGGAATTCCCCAAACAATGATCGCAAATAAAACACTATTTGACCAATATGGCATCGCATTACCTACCAATTATGAAGAGTATGTAGAGGCTTGCCAAAAGTTTAATGATTTAGGTATTAAACCCAATTCCATGGATATGGGTGAAGACTGGTCTTGTCTTGAAGCCATTCAGGGTGGTGCGATTGATGAATTCACTAGTCTTGAAGGATTAGAATGGAGAAGTAAGGCAGAAAGTGCGGATGATAAGATCTCCTTTGACGAAGAAATGGGACATCGAGTATTTTCAAAGACCAATCAATTTTTAAAGGATTCTTATTTTACAGCCGAAGATGTAAGTCTATCGATTGATGATGGTACAAATATGTTTGTAGAGAAAAATCAGCCATATTTCATGGAACACCAGACATATATAAAAATCTTTCTCAAGAAATGAAAGATTCTGAACTTGTTCGTTTACCTTATTTTTCTCAGACTTCAAACGAAGGATATATCTATATGCATCCTTCTTTAAATGTGGCATTGAATTCAGATTTAGAGAACAATAAGACAAAATTAGATTTGGCATTAAAAGTATTGGATTGTATGGTTTCTAAAAAAGGACAACAGTTGATTGCGAATGGATCGGGTGTGATTTCATTTAATCAAGGCGTTCCATCCATGATGAATGATGTCAAAGGACTTGAGGAATCATTGAAAAATAATAATATTTATATTCGTTATTCCGCTCAAAAATCGTTTGTGGCTGCCAAAGAAGTTGTCCATGGATTATTAACTGGACAAATTGATGAAAATAGTGCGTATGATATTTTTTGCGAAATTATGAATTCAAAGAGTGATAAAGAAAAGGCGGTTGTTCATTTTGACAAAGATTATTCTATCTATTTAAATGATAAGAATGGTCGTGATGCGCCATCTTCGATTTTGACTACGGTAAGAAAGGCGTATGATGCTAAGTTGGCATTTGTACCATATTATTATTTCACTTCTTCTATTTATAAGGGGGATTGTACGGCAAGTCAATTGGATTTAATGCTTTGTCACGATTCCAATACTTATTTAAATGTAAAAAAATTAAGTGGTAAAGATATCTATGGATTAGTTGAAAAACACTTAAAGGGATTTAATGTCAAAGACAAATATTCTTTGCCAATTGCTTCAGGAATGAAGCTTGTATTTGATCAAAATTATAAATTAAAAGATATATTGGTAAATGGTAAATCGATTGATTTTGATAAGAAGTATTCTATTCTTTTATCAGACAGTACAGATTCATCAAATGCCTCTTTGGCAAGTGCATGGGTCAGTGTTATGTCAAAACAAGATCAGCCATCAAAGCCAGAGGATTATATAAAGATTGGAAGTTAAAATTATGCAGAAAGAGTCGGAAAGAATAAAAAGTAAAAATAGATTTGTACCACTTCTTTTTGCACTGTTGATTATAACGGTTGTTGTATCAGAAATTCTTTTTGTGAAAATGAATTCATATGTTGAAACCAATGGAAAATTAAGTTTAGATGCGGTGGATGAACAACTTCAACAGACATATGACCTTCAGCTGGATTCTTATTATAGTCAGCTTCATTTAATTGGGAATTATTTGATTCATGATTCAAATATATCTCTTGCAGAAAATCAAAAGTTTCTAAATAGCTGGCAAAAAGAATTGGATAGTCAAATCTTATTTATAAAAGAGAACGGTACGGCTATAACGGCGGATGGCACTCGTTGTAGATTGGATATTTCCAATCAGTTATTAATGGATCTTAAAAACAATAAGAATATTGCCAAATTGGTTCCACTAAGTTATAAACAAGAATCCGGAAGCGGATTCTTAATGGCTGTACCATGTGAAACGTATTATATTGATGGTGAGTCTTATACAGCCATCGGTTCTGTTATGGATAGTAAAAAACTGAATTCAGTACTTAACTTAAATGGATATGATGGAAAAGCCTTTATTTTCATGGTAAATAAAGATGGAACTGTGATTTATACAAACCAGTTTAAAAAGGAATTGATACAAAATTATTCGTTGATCAAACATTTAAAAATAGAAGATGCGATCAGTGATGAACAGGCAGAAAAACTTGAAAAAGCGATTCAAAATAATGAACAGGGTGTTGAACTTTTAGGGAATGATAAACCATTTTATTTAGGATATCGACCTATTCAAAATAATGATTCAATGCTTGTATGCATTGTTTCAAAAGGCGTTGTAGACAATAGTTTAGTTAGCTATCAACGCATGGTATTGTTGATTGCGATTGTTTTATGTATTGTGATTTTCATATTGTTTATGGGATTGTCCATAAGCATTTCAAAAATGAAGCTCGCAAATCAAAAAATGAAATATGAAGAAAGAAATAAAGAGATTCAAGAGAAAAACTTAAAGGAATTAGCGAACATCAATAAGAATTTAAAGATTGCACAAACCGCAACTTCACAAGCTTTAGAAGTAGCTGAAAATGCCAATCAGGCAAAGACAGATTTCTTATCGAATATGTCTCATGATATTCGTACGCCAATGAACGCAATCGTAGGTATGACAACGCTTCTTCAAAAGGATTGTGGTAATGAAGAAAAAGTGAAGGAATATGCGAAAAAGATTGAAGTATCTTCAAAACATTTACTGGGCATCATCAATGATGTTCTAGATATGAATAAGATTGAGTCGGGTAAGACAACCTTGAATTATACAGATTTTTCAATCTTAGAATTTGTGGAACAAATTAATACGATATTCCGTCCTCAAATGGATGAAAAATATCAATCGTTCGAAATTCACGTTGAAAATATATCACATGAATGGGTACATGCAGATAGTGTTCATTTGATGCAGATATTTAGTAATCTATTATCAAATGCCGTTAAATATACACAAGATGGTGGACACATTCAGCTTTGGCTAGAAGAACTGTCTTCAAAATCTTCGGTATATGCCAAATATCGTTTTTTAGTAGTCGATAATGGTATGGGTATAGAAGATAGTTTTAAAGATAAGATTTTTGATGCGTTCACAAGAGAAGAAAATAGCGTGACAAATAGAATTCAGGGTACCGGCCTAGGTATGGCTATTACGAAGAATTTACTGGATGCGATGGGTGGAACAATTCAAGTAGAGAGTGAAAAAGGTAAGGGTAGTTGTTTTGAAATCTTACTGGATTTAAAGATTGTCAAAAAACATGAAGTAGTGAGTCCAAATAATGAAAATAGGAGTGAGAGTATTTCTGGCATGAAATTCTTGTGTGCAGAAGATAATGAATTGAATGCTGAAATTCTTGAGGAATTATTGAAGTATGAAGGGGCTGAGTGTGTCATTTGTGAAAATGGTAAAGAGGTTGTAGAAACATTTAAACAATCTAAACCAGATGAGTACGATATGATTTTAATGGATATTCAAATGCCAATCATGAATGGATATGAGGCCACTTTAAAGATTCGTTCCTTTGATCAAGATATTCCGATTATTGCGATGACGGCCAATGCCTTTTCTGAAGATATTCAACATTCCTTGTCAGCAGGTATGGATGCACATATTTCAAAACCAGTCGATATGCAGGTGTTGAAAAGAGTTGTGCAAAACATAAAATCTGGCGGGGGGGGTACCCCAACGGATATTACAGAAAGCTAGTGAGGTGAATGTTCATGTTAGATGAGTTAGCGATATATTCAAATTGGGTATGAATTGTGTGTTAGAAACAATGGATGAAGTTTTTAAATAGATAAGTGGGAATCGGGTTATGAATAGTTTAGAAGAAAGACAGAAGATTCTGGTTGTGGATGACTCCAAATTCAATCAGGAATTATTGATGGAAATATTGGGTGAGAACTATCAATATATATTGGCCAATGATGGTTTAGAAGCTATTTCAATTCTACAAAAGGATTGGACTATCGATTTAATGTTGTTGGATATCAATATGCCAAGAATGAATGGATTTGAAGTATTGGAATATATGAATCAGTATCATTGGATTGATGAGTTTCCGGTGATTGTGATTTCAGCGGAAGAAGAAAACTCAATTATTGAAAAGGCGTATAACTTAGGGGCTGCTGAATATATTCAACGTCCTTTTGATGCGTTTATTATTAAGCGAAGAGTTATGAATACACTTGTTTTATATGCCAACCAAAAACGATTGACCAATGTAGTAGTCAATCAGGTCTATGAAAAAGAAGAAAACAATAAAGTAATGATTGGTATTTTAAGTAGTGTTGTAGGTACATACAATAAGGAGAGTCGTGAACATATTCTTCATATTCGTATTGCCACGCAAATGCTATTAAGAAGACTGATTCAAAAAACAGATGCATATCCTTTAACAGAGTCAGATATTACTTTGATTGCGACGGCATCGAGTCTTCATGATATTGGTAAGGTTGGAATTTCGAAAGAGATTTTAAATAAACCCACAAAGCTTACGGATGAAGAGTATGAAATTATGAAGACACATACTTTGATAGGAGCAAAAATGATTCAGGATATGGATTATCCCGCTGATAAGCCTTTAGTAAAGACGGCTTATGAAATTTGTAGGTGGCACCATGAACGTTTTGATGGAAAAGGATATCCCGACAGTTTAGTGGGTAATGATATTCCTATTTCAGCCCAAGTTGTATCGGTTGCCGACGTATTTGATGCATTGACAAGTACGCGTGTATATAAAAAGGCCTATGATTATAAAACGGCCATTCAAATGATTTTGGATGGGAAGTGCGGATGTTTCAATCCATTGTTACTAGAGTGTTTAAAAGAGATGGGTGCAGATATTTATTTGGCTTTTAAAGCGCAAAAGGACGATTATAAGGATTATCATGAGGCAAAAAAATTGTCTGGTGAAATACTAAAATCAGAAACTTTACCATACAATGATCATTCGCAACGTATTATTGATTTCTTGCAGGAAAAGATGGATTTCTTTGAATTGAGTCAATCTAAAGTCTTATTTGATTATAATCCATTAATTGGTGAGTTAACCATTATCAATCGAGAAAAAAATAAAAAGTATAAACAGATGACTTTGGAGTTTAACTCCTTTGATGTGAATGAAGAAGTGGTTGAAAAAATTAAGAAATATCTAAATGAAACGTCTGTGGAAAATAAAGAGTTTACTTTACAATTTAAAGAGTTAAATATAAAATTTCATACGTTATGGTCTGGTTTGGACACGGATCAATATATTGGTGTGATTGGTCAAATAGATAGGAGGAGATGATTTGAAGGGTTCAAGATTAATTAAAGGCTTACTGAGTTTATGCATGTTAGTTTGTTTGCTTAGTGGGTGCAAAGTAACAAAAGATAAACAAGATGAATCTGATTTACCTGTAATCACTTTGGGAAGCGATGATTATCCTCCTTACAACTATTTGAATGAGGATGGAAATCCTACAGGTATTGATGTGGATTTGGCAACCGAAGCTTTTAAACGATTGGGATACAGAGTTGAAGTGGTTTATATTGATTGGGAAAAGAATAAGGAGCTTTTAGAAAGTGGAAAAATTGATTGTATTATGGCATGTTTTTCCATGGAAGGAAGATTAGATGACTACAAGTGGGCAGGTCCATATATCGCAAGTAGTCAGGTGATTGCGGTCAATAAGGATAGTGATATTTATACTTTGGATGATTTAAAAGGTAAAAATGTAGCTGTGCAATCGACCACAAAGCCTGAAGGTATTTTATTAAATGACAATTATAATGTAGGTAATTTGATTAGTTTAAATCATAGAGAATTGATCTTTACATTCCTACAAAAAGGATATGTGGATGCGATTGGTGCACATGAAGAATCAATTATTCAATATATGAAGGACTATAATGCCAATTTTCGTATTTTAGAAGAGCCGTTAATGAGAGTAGGTATTGGTGTAGCTTTTGCTAAAAATGACAAGCGTGATCTTTGTGAGAAGTTAGACAAGACTTTAAAAGAAATGCGAAAGGACGGTACTTCTAAAAAGATCATAGGTAAATATTTATCGGATCCAGAAAAGTATTTGGAGGTGGATGATTTTGCGTATTAAAAATTGTTACTACCATATACTGACAGCACTACTAGGAGTTTGTATGATTTTCTCTTCTGCATTTTATTTTTTCCAAACAAAAAAAGATGAAGCAGAAACCAAGTTGGTAAAAATCGTAAATTATGTAAAGGTACAATGCTCCACTTATACCCATTATAATGAGGCGAGTGAATCGAAAAGTTTATTAAGAACGATTGAGAGTTGTCGTCAGCTTCAAACGAATATTCAAAGGGAAGTGGATGCAGGAAAACCTATAGATCAAGCTTTTCTAAAGGATAATCTGAGTACGTTATGGATGGATGGAAGTCTTGTATTGGATGAAAATGGGAATATAGAAAGTTCCTATAGTACGGATGATGCGATAATGAAGCAAGTTCATAAATATATCAGTAAAGATATAGTTATGGATTATATGGAACAAACTGAAAGAACGTATGCACAACGTGTTGAATTGAATGATGGGTCTCATTTAGATATTGCGACATGCGCTAGAAGTGATGCGCCTGGTCTTGTGGTTACTTATTTTTATACTTCCGTTTATTTTGCGCAGAATTATAATTTAACACTTCAAAATTTATTAAAGGGATATAGTACAAAATCAGATGGAACCATTCTTGTTTGTGATGAGGGAAGCATCATTGCGAGTAATGATAGATCATTGCTTCATGCTTCGACAAAGAAGAATGAAATTGTTCAATTATTAAAAGGAAACAAGGATAGTCAACATATTTATCATTTTACGAATAAAGGTGTAGGCTATTATGGCATTATGTTGAAACAAAGTAATTATTATATCTTTGCCTATATTTCAGATCATGTGGTAATTGATGGTGTTGTTACAAAATTAGTTGTGATTTTACTTGTGTATATATTGTTTGTACTTGTACTAAGATATATTGGTTATCGTAATAATCGTATAAGAAAGGCTAAAGAACAAGAAACAGAGAAGGCGCACCAAGAAGAATTATTAAAGGCCGCTAAAAAGGCAGAGGCGGCTAATGTTGCCAAAACCGAATTTCTTCAAAGAATGTCTCACGATATTCGTACTCCCATCAATGGAATCATTGGTATGGTTGAAGTAGGGAATCATTATAGTGATAATATTGAAAAGCAGGCGGATTGTCGTGAAAAAATCAAAGGTGCTTCAAATACATTACTCGAATTAGTCAATGAAGTATTGGATATGAGTAAGCTTGAGTCGGGTGAGATTGTACTTGAAGAGGTTGGATTTAATATAAATAAGTTGAGTGATGAAACGATTGTAATGTTAGAAGAACTCGCAAAAGAGCGTAATATTCAAATTGTCGAAGAAGAAAAAAGAATTACCCATCCATATTTGATTGGAAGTCCAACCCATGTAAAGCGTGTATTAATGAATGTTCTTTCCAATGCCATTAAATACAATCGTGATAATGGATTTATCTATGTAAGTTATAAAGAGTTGAATTCAAATCATTCAGACCATACCCTTATTGAATTTACTTGTCGTGATACAGGTATTGGTATGTCTAAAGAATTCCAGAACAAAATCTTTGAACCTTTTGCCCAAGAACATATAGGAAGTCGTTCTAAATATGTGGGGACAGGTTTGGGTATGCCAATTGCAAAAAGCCTTGTCGAAAAGATGGGTGGAACGCTGGAGTTTACAAGTCAAGAAGGTGTGGGCAGTCAATTTGTGATACGCATTCCATTTAAAATCGATGAAGAACATAAAAATGGAACAGTGAAAGAATCCACTTCTGTATCTATTGAAGGACTTAGTGTCTTACTTGTAGAAGATAATGAATTGAATATGGAAATTGCCGAGTTCATCATTGAAAATGAAGGGGCTATTGTGACTTGTGCTACAAATGGTATAGAAGCGGTGGATATCTATAAGAAGTCACCAGGATTTTTTGACATTATCTTAATGGATATTATGATGCCAGAAATGGATGGTTTACAAGCTACACAATGTATTCGTTCATTTGATCATGATATTCCAATTGTGGCGATGACGGCTAATGCGTTTATGGAGGACAAAATAAAGGCTAAAAAAGCAGGCATGAATGCACATGTATCAAAGCCTTTAGATAAGGATAAATTAATTCGCGTTATCGCAAAGTTGTGCAAAAAAGATTGAGTTAGATAATTTTTGAACATTAGATAACGATAGTGTTAATAAAATGGGAGAAATGGTTCTAGAAGTTAGAAAAGCCTTGTTTATTATAGACGCAATTTAGGGTGGTATGTATAATGAATTTGACATTATCTATTGGCAAATTAAGTGAAAGCTTGAGATGTAAACATACTAACCAATATAGTATTTTAAAGCTATTGATAATAGGGCTTTTGTGATTATGGATATGCATTAGAGTACAAGAGAGTTTCTGTGGCATGAACAAGAAACTCTTTTTGTGTTGAAGAAAGAGAAGAGAAGTTTCTGGTAAGGAAGCTGTACTTCGCGCTCGTCAATCATTAGAATTAGGTGATGCCTTCCATGCGTATATTATTGATTGGCGTTTACCAGATATGAATGGTGAACCTTCTGAATTAAAAAAAGAAATCTGCTTGAGTTCTCGGCAGATCCTTCGATTTTTTTCAGGAGGACGTGTTTTACGTATTTTTATCTATACATTGATGTTACTTTTGTTTAATGGAACTAGTAGAAATACTAAGAATTACATTAATTATTATAGAAAAATGTAAAAGACACTAGCTCACCACCCCAATGGATTAAACTAGTGTCAATACATTAGTAATTCAGAGGACTGCTGTATCCAGTAGCCTTTCTGTATCTGTATTATACCGATAAAGGAATGTTTATGCAAATGTGTAAATCAGGCGTTTAGAAGATAATGTATTGATTGAATGTATTATGGGGGTAATGTAGTGTATCATTTACGAGAATTTATCAGATCATCTGTTGATTTAAAAAATCACTACAATGAAATTTCAAAACAATGGCGAGAAGAGAATGATGCTGTCATCATTACAGTGAATGGGATATGGAATTATTAGAAATGCTTATGGAAGCTGAAGTAGATGTTACGAATGGAAGGATAATGCCTATTCAAGACACTTTTAATGATTTGAGAGTAGTATTAAAAGGAAAATGAAATGTATATACTGAATATATTGTTGGCAAAATTCCATAGTTTATCGTGAAGGTGAATGCCGTTTTTATTTTGAAGAGGATTGATAATGATTTAACTTTACAAAAGAAGTTAAAAAGTTAAAATAAAGATATAAGGAGTTAAACTTATGTCAAAAGCAGAATATATAAGAATAATAAAAGAAATTGAAGCACTGCCAACTGGTGGCATTACTTATAAGAAAATCAATGGTAAAAAGTATGCTTATTATCAATGGAGAGAGGGTGGTAAGCAGCGCTCGAAAAGAGTTAAGGATGATGAATTAGAGGTTTTGGCAACAAAAATCGCAAGGAGAAAAGAATTACAAGCTTTGTTGAAAAATGTGGATATGACAGAGAGTATTCATGAATTTAATTGTGCAGTTCGAACTGGTAGTGAATTGGATCAATTTGTAGATGTTGTGAAGAATTGGAAAAAGCGCGAATGTTATAAAGAATTAGAAAATTATGTTTATAATGATATTCATGATCGAGTTTTTATTTTATATGGACTTAGAAGAACGGGAAAAACAACTTTGATTCGTCAATTGATTTTGAATATGGATAAAGAAATGCGCGATAAAACAGTATTTATTCAGGTGCAGGATAATAAAACAATGGCAGATATAAATCAAGATTTAAAAACTTTGGAGAAACAGGGATATCGTTATATTTTCATTGATGAAGTAACTTTACTTAATGATTTTATTGAGGGTGCAGCCTTGTTTTCCGATGTATTTGCGGCTAGTGGAATGAAAATCGTATTATCGGGTACAGATTCTTTGGGATTTTTATTTAGTGAAAGTGAAGAATTATATGATCGTTGTATCATGAGTCATACTACATTTATTTCCTATCGCGAATTTGAAAATGTACTTGGAATTCATGGGATTGATGATTATATTCGCTATGGCGGAACTATGAGCTTAGGTGGAAATCATTATAATAATCACTCGACAATTTTTTCTACGAAAAAAAGTACGGATGAATATGTAGATAGTGCAATAGCAAGAAATATCCAGCATTCTTTAAAAAACTATCAATATGAAACGCATTTCCGTTCTTTAAAAGAGTTGTATGAAAAAAATGAATTAACAAGTGTCATCAATCGAATTGTAGAAGATATTAACCATCGTTTTACTTTAGAAGTTCTTACTAGAGATTTTAGTTCTCACGATTTGCGTGTTTCGGCAAAAAATTTGAGAAAAGATAAAATGCATCCAACGGACATTTTAGATCAAATTGATATTGTACAAGTGAATCAGACTTTGAAAGAATTACTAGAAATTCGTGATCAACAAGAACAGTCTGTAAAAATTACAGATGCTCATCGTAAAGAAATCAAAGAATATTTAGATTTATTGGATCTTACTGTGGAAATTGAAAACAGGTGGATGACAGATTTTAATAAAAAAGAAACGCGAACTGTTTTTTCACAACCTGGTATGAGATATTCTCAGGCAGAAGCTTTGATTAAGTCTTTGATACAAGATAATCGGTTTCGAAATTTGTCATTTAATGAACGCAAAAGAGTAACTGAACGAATATTAGATGAAGTTAAAGGTAGAATGATGGAAGACATTGTTCTTCTAGAAACAAAGTTATCAAAAAAAAATTGTGAGGTTTTCCGCCTACAATTTGCGGTTGGAGAATATGATATGGTAGTTTTTAATCATGAAGAAGGAAATTGCCAAATATATGAAATTAAACATAGTAAAGAAATGGTTTTACAACAATGTAGACATTTATTAGATAAAAAAAAGAGTGAAGAAACAGAATTTCGTTATGGAACAATAACTGGAAAATATGTAATCTACCGAGGCAAAAACGCAGAGTTAAAAAATGCTTCTGAGCCGATATTTTATTTAAATGTGGAGGATTATTTAAAAAATTTGTAAAGGCAATCGTAAAAAAATACGATTGTTTTTATTTTGTGTAGATGGATAATTTTTCAGTTGAGTATATGAAAAAATCCTATCAAAATTTATACGAATTATACGTTTTAGATCAAATAGGTGTAATTACAATAAAAGGCAGAAACGTCGACAATTTTTACGCTTCTGTCACAAATACTCTATCTTGCCATACGCCGGATGGAAAAATTACTTCGAAGATGTTTCGGTTTCAGGACCAGCGTCATGGGTGTAATCCAAGATACGGACACCATCGCCTACCTCTTTTTGCACCAGGTCTCGCATACGTTTAGCAAAAGGACATGGGTAACCAATGGGAGTCCCTTTGCTGATACAGGAAGCAAAAGCAATGGTATCAGCACCCTGTTCTACTAGAGAACGGGCACGTAGCACCGCTTTTTTTCCGGGGCAACCACCGCAGTTGATGAAGCCCACTAGTTGAATATCGTCTTCTCCTGTAAAAGCGCCTTTTCTCTCTCGAATTGTTCGAAAATCCCGGCTTCCAGGACAGTAATCTTCTGTCTGCATACAACGAACAATACCAAGTTTCATATTGATTTTCTCCTTAACTTCATGTGATATTGTTCCAGCACATCTTTTAGCGTAATTTCTTGCATCCGTTTTTCTGCTGTATTCTGGATGTCAAGATAAAAATCACGCAGTGCCAGTTGGATGTTCACACCCACGCCACAAGCGGGGTTGGTGTGGATGTCCTGATGGAGCAGGGGCTTGTTGCCCTCTACTGCCCGATAGGCATCCAAAAGAGTGATTTTCTCTGGCTCACGAGCTAGAGCAGGTTTTGGATGTCCCTTCACGCTGACTAGCAATCCTCCCTTTCGTAAGGCGGACATGAGCTGGCGTACATAGGCAGGATTTGTCTGAATGCTTTCTGCTATCTTATTACTAGTCAGGTCGCGGTCTGGGTACAGAGCGATAAAAGCTAGAATATGCATAGCATCGCTAAGACGGGTTGGATATTTCATGGTCTAATCTCCTTTTATATTTTGATGTTATTTTAATTATAACAACATATTGACAGTGATACAAGTGAATGCTAAGATTATTTTGAAGTAAGAATAAAAATAACATCCAAAAGAAAGGAATGGTGACAATGAACTTCTATGATGATTTGGTCATACAGACCCAAATGAATTACTCAAAGTACTATCATATCTATGCTTCAGGTAGTACACCTTATCAGCTGACTGATAAAAAGCCGTTGCCATATAGCGAACAGATTAATCGGTTGGTACAGGAGATAAAGGGAGCAGACTGTGTGGTAGTGGGCGGAGCCTCTGGCTTGTCCGCTGCCGGTGGCGGAGATTTTTATTACGAGGACAACGACTCCTATCGAAAATACTTCAGGCCTTTTGCTGAAAAGTACCACTTTAAAGGTGCTTTTGCAGGGATGATGCATCCCTGGAAGACTCGTGAAGAGTATTGGGGATATCTTGCCACTTTTCTTCACACTACCCAGACCGCACAAGTGCGTCAACCCTATCTGGATTTAGACGCTTTGCTCAAAGACAAGGACTTCTTTATTCTTACCACAAACCAGGATACTCAGTTTGTCAAACTCTACCCAGATAAGAAGGTGGCGGAAATTCAAGGAGATCACAGATTCTTTCAGTGTGCTGCTTGCTGTACCGATGACACGTGGGATGCAATAAAACCAGTGGCTGATATGGTAGCTGCTATGGGGAATGGTACGAAGATTCCTACGGATCTCATTCCTCGGTGCCCTCATTGCGGTGGTGAGGCATTCCCTTGGGTGCGAGGATATGGAAATTTCCTGCAAGGAAAGAAATACGAAGAACAGTACGAAAAAATTTCTCGTTATTTACTGGAACACAAAGACAGCAAGATTCTATTCCTAGAGCTTGGCGTTGGCCGAATGACTCCCATGTTCATCCAGGAACCTTTCTGGAACCTGACACTCAGCTTTCCTCATGCTCGATATATTGCGGTCAATGACAAATATGACTTTTTGCCCAAGCAGTTGGAAAACAAGGGTATGACCATTGTGGCCGACATTGCTCAAGTGTTACAGGATGCACGAAATACTATGGAAAGCAAAGATAATGATCAATGAGGAGGAAAAACAAGCAACGCTTCATGAACTTGCCAAGCGGATTGATCAAGCAGATGCCATTGTGATTGGAGGTGGTTCCGGCCTATCAAGTGCGGCTGGATACAACCATTACCATTGGTCCCCGGCACTTTCAAAGGCATTGGCTCCTTTCCGTGAACAGTACGGCTTCACATCTCCACTAGCTGGATTCTATTATTGCTTTTCTAGCTATGGGGACCAGTGGGCGTATTACAGCCAATATATGCGCTTCATGTGGGAGGCTCCTACTGGGCAGCCCTATCTAGACTTGCAAGCGCTTGTTGCAGATAAACCTGTCTTTGTGCTGACCACGAATGTCGATCAACAGTTTTTTCGGATATTTCCCAAAAAACAAATTTGCGCCTTTCAGGGAGACTTTAGCTATTGCCAATGCAGTCAGCCTTGCCGGGATGAAATTTGGGAAAGCAGCAAACTCGTGAAGGAGTTGACTGGGTACTTGGTAGGTGTTCACCTACCGGAAAAGGTTGTTCCTCGTTGTCCGGATTGCGGGAGGGTGCTGGTGCCATGGGTACGCGATGATACCTTTTTGGAGGGAACTTTTTGGAAAGACAACCTACATCGCTATCATAGATTTCTGCGACACTGGATAATGGATCAGACTGATAAAAAAGTCTTGTTGTTGGAACTTGGAGTGGGTGAGATGACGCCTAGCATCATCAAACTACCCTTCTGGGAACTTACTGCCAAAAACGAAAATGTCTTTTATGCATGTCTTAATCAAGAGGCATCTCATAGGCCAGAGCATTTGAAAGAACGCAGCCTGTATTTGCAAGGAGATATGGCAAAAACTCTAGCTGCCCTTCGGCAGGAGAGATCCATTTTAACAAATATAAAAAAGAAAGAGACGAACGAATATGATTGATTGGAATCTTATTGCGAAAAAATTCAAAGAGGCGGACGCTATCTTGATTGGGGCCAGTAACGGACTGTCCATTACCGAAGGACTGCATTTGTTTGCGGATAATGCGGCTTTTGAAAGTCTGTTTGGGGATTTTAAACAAAAGTATGGCCTTAGGTGCATTTTGCAGGGCATGATGGCTAGATGGCCTAGTGAGGAGGAAAAATGGGCCTTTTGGTCAAGGCTCATTCATCATTATTGCGGGCAGTACCAGCCTACGCCGGTGATGAATGATTTGAAAGCCATTGTAAAAGAGAAAGATTACTTTGTTGTCACATCAAACGGAGAAGGTCACTTTGAACTGTGTGGCTTTGATCCAATGAAAATCTATGAGATTGAGGGCAACTGGATTACTATGCAGTGTTCCCATCGTTGTCATGATACCCTTTATCCTAATCTGGATGTGGTTGAAAAATTATCGGCTGCCGAACAAGGCAGTCATGTGCCTACAGAGTTGGTGCCACGCTGTCCTAAGTGCGGCGCACCTATGGATATCCACATGGGCGCGGGTCAAAGAATGATTCCGGATACTGCTGCCCAGGCTCGGCTTCAAAATTTTCTAAAAACCTACCATGGGAAGAAACTGGTGGTTTTGGAGCTTGGCATTGGGTGGCGTAATCAGCTAATCAAGGCTCCGTTGATGTGTTTGGTGGCCAACGAGCCAAATGCCACTTATGTGACTATCAATTTGGGTGAAATCTACATTGCGGACAATATCAAAGAGAAGTCCTTCGGACTGGACGGGCGACTGGATGAGTTGTTGCCTGCTCTTTGCGAGGCGTGCAAGGCATGACAATTTCGCAACAAACTCAAAATGTGGACACACAATAAAATCATGCTTTGGGCTCTAGCATAAAGAATCTTTCATCCGGTCTAAGGCGTAAGTCTTGCTGAATGAAGCATGAGTATACAGACTACAGTCTCTATGGACTGGAAATTCTCGAAAAACAGACTATATGCAAAACTTCGAGTCAGGCTGAAAGATTTGGGATGCTTCATTTCTCGCATTGTGAGAAAGAGAATCTCTTCATTTTAATGTTGAGAGTACGTCAAAATTAATTATGTATTGATTCCAATTAAAAAAGGCGGTCGAAAAGAAAAAATATGATTTAAATCACGCATAAAATCAGTCATAAAAAAATACGATTGTTTTTATGCGTGAAACATGAATATTAAAATTTAAAGAAACAATTACGAATCCTTTTCTAAAAACAGTGAGCGCCTTTTCTAATTATGATGGTGGCGAGATTCTTTATGGTGTGGACGATGATGGAAATATAAAAGTTTTAACATTGGTAATATGGCATATATGCCATATTATGATTATGGAGGAAAACGAATGGCATCTTTTAAGTTTATAGCGTATGAGAAAGTAAATGGAGAAGTTCCAGTAGAAGAATTTCTTGATGCAATTGATCCAAAAATGAGGGCTAAAATATATGGCTTAATGGAGATTTTACAAGGAAAAGGAAATTTTCTAAGAGAACCATATAGTAAGCATTTGGATGATGGTATTTTTGAATTACGTTGTAAATTTGGGAGTGACATTACTAGAGTGTTATATTTTTCTATTATGAAGGAAAGATTGTGATGACAAATGGTTTTGTTAAAAAAACATAAAAAACGCCAAAAAAAGAGATTAAATTAGCAAAGGACAGAAGAAAAGACTTTATAGAAAGGATAACAAGGGATGAAAACATTTGACGATATGCTTGCTAAACAGTTGCAGAATAATGAGTTTAAGAAAGAATACGAAGCTATTCAACCAGAAATGGATGTAATCAGAGCCATTGTAGATGCTAGAACTTCGCAGAATCTTACACCAAAAGAATTATCTGAGCGTACAGGCATCAATCAGGCAGATATCAGCAAACTTGAGAATGGAACTAGAAATTCGTCTATTAATTTATTAAAAAGATTAGCTGAAGGTATGGGAATGACACTTAAAATTGAGTTTGTGCCAAAGCATTAATTATATTTTTAAATACTATATTGTTAGTTGGTAGTTGATCATCTATAGATTAACTGCTTTTTAAATTTCTTTTGGTATGATAAATTATATAAAAGTGAGGTTTTTTGATTATGAAGAAAGTGCTTTTTATATGCTATGGGAGCCTTTGGCGTAGTAAAAAATAAAAGCTTTATATAAAGTGGTAATTAGAAATTTATAAAATGATTGTGTGCCTATTTTGTGCCCATTACATGGTATGATATGCAAGAGTATGCAAGGTTAATACAAATTTGAGGGAACTTAGCGAATGATGAAATAACCTATATTTATAGGCATAACCTGATATAGTCTGGTATAAGGAGGTTTAATTTGACTATGAAAAAAGTGCTTTTTATTTGCTGTGGGAACATCTGTCGTAGTGTTAGTGCTGAGTATATTATGAAAGATTTGGCAAAGAAAAACGGGGTAGAACTATATGTCTCTAGTGCAGCTACAAGTCGTGAAGAGATTGGTAATGATATTTATCCTCCGGCTAAGCGTAAACTAAAAGAGAAG
>JABLTL010000270.1_pt1 | contig 31164 bp, 30 predicted proteins | sample 7160151 | NCBI WGS metagenome assembly JABLTL01 (sample SAMN14651223, study PRJNA627086) | human gut metagenome | isolation source: feces | host: Homo sapiens
CCTGTACCCATCCCGAACACAGAAGTTAAGCACTTCAGCGCCGACGATAGTATTAGCAAAAATAGGACGTTGCCAATATTTTTTTTTATTTATTTTTAGTATTTTACATAATAATTAAATTAATAATTGTATTATAAATTAAACAAAATAAAGTATTTATCCCAAAAAAGATTGTAAGTGTAGCAATTTTAATGTATAATAGACACATAACCTTAAAAAGGAGGAAACTATGCAACGTTATTTTGCAATAAGAAAGGAAAAGAATACTTTTATTTTAAAAGATTCAGATTTACATCATATAAAACAAGTAATGAGAATGAAAATAGGGACAACAATAGAAGTAGTTTATGATAGTTTAGTTTATGAGTGTAAAATAAATAGTATAAATCCATTTGAACTAGAAATAATTCAACAATTAGAAATAAATACAGAATTAAAAACGCAAATAATACTAGGAGTTGCTTTGGTAAAAGAACAAAAATTTGATTTAATTTTACAAAAAGCAACAGAACTAGGAGTATCATCAATAGTTCCTATTATAATGGATAGATGTATTGTAAAGTTATCAGATGATAAAATAGAAAAGAAATTGCAAAGATGGAATACAATATGTAAAGAGGCAGCTGAACAATCATTTAGAAATAACATACCAATGATATACAAACCTATACCAATAAAAGAATTACTTCATATTGAAAGTGATTTAAAATTAGTATGCTCAGTAAATGAGCAACAAAAAAATTTGAAAACATATTTACAAAATGAAAATAGTTATGGTAAAATACTATTAGTAATTGGACCAGAAGGAGGTATATCTCCTAAAGAGGAAGAATATTTAGTAAATAATAATTTCAATAGCGTTAGTTTAGGAAATAGAGTTCTTAGAGTTGAAACAGCATGTCTTTATGCTTGTAGTGTAATTTCCTATGAAGTTAGATAACAATAGAGGTGTAAAAATGAAAGAAATAATAAATTTTTATAAAGGATTAAATACATTGGAACTTATGATTATTTGTACATTTATAGTACTTTTTGTCTTTTTAATAATTTTCTCTATAGTACTAGTACGAAAAAACAAAGCATTAATAAATAGGATATCTGAACTTGAAGAAGCAAATAGAATAGATGAAGGTGAGCCATTAGTTGAAAACTATTATCAAGAAGAAGATATATCAAATATATCAAACATTGAAGAAGTAAATAGTCCAAATAATAATGAAATATTTCAAGAAGAAAAAACAGATAGTGATGGGAAAGAAATATATCAAAAAAATGTCCTTAATGACATAGTAAAACAAACATCACCTGTATCAATAACAACATCATCTAGTGATCCTGAAAATAAAAAAGAAAACTATCTAGAAAGTGTTAGCAAAAGCTTAGAAGAACACAAAGAAACAGAACCAATTGAACTAACAAACTATGAGCAACAACAAGAAGATGATGCTATAATAAGTTATCAAGAATTGCTAGGTTCTCAAGATAAACTGTATAATATAACTGATGAAGAAGAAGACTCTCCATTCATAGAGGAATTAAAATCATTTCGTAAAAGTCTTTAGATTTTACAATTTCTGTTGAGAACTAATAAAATTAAATTTTTTCATCAAAAAAACGGTAATAATAAATTACTGTTTTTTTTAAAAATATAGATAAAAATTTAATTAAATGAATATCTAAAAGAACAATTAAAATACAATGATATAATAATTAAATTTTATATAAAAAAACACAATAAACTGTTTCAAAACAAACCAAAATATGGTAGAATATTATGCAAGGTGGTTAAATTGAAATCAGAAAAATATAATATAATATCATTAGCATATCTAGGTGATGCCGTCTATGAACTGTATATAAGAAAATATCTTTTAGAAAAAGGAATATATAAAGTAGAAAATCTAAATAAAGAAGCCATAAAATATGTTTCTGCAAAAGGACAAGCCAACATATTAGATTATTTTTTACAAACAGATAAATTAGATACAAATGAAATAGATGTAGTAAAAAGAGGAAGAAACTATAAAAGAGCTTCTCATCCTAAAAATACAGATATTATAACTTACAAGAAATCTACAGGATTTGAAGCATTATTAGGATATCACTATATAAATAATAATATATCAAGATTAGAAGAGTTAATTAAGGAGGTACAAAATGCAAATATATGGTAAAAATGTATGTAAAGAAAAATTAAAAGCAAAAGATAGAATTAATAAAATATATTTATCAACAAATTTTAAAGATAAAGAAATTCTAAATTTAATACATAATCAAAAAACAAAAATACAATATCTGCCTATAAAGACTATGGATAAAATGATAGAAGGTCTTCATCAAGGAATCATAATGGAAGTTGATGATGTTATAACATATCCATTAGAAATAATAGATACAATTAAAGAAGAAAATCCTCTAATTGTTATGTTAGATCACTTAGAAGATCCACATAATTTTGGAGCAATAATAAGAACGTGTGAAGCATTAGGAGTTTCTGCAATTATAATACCAAATGATAGAAGTGTAAATATAAACGCAACAGTGGTAAAAACTAGTGCGGGAGCTATAAACAATATAAAAATTATTAGAGTACCAAACCTATCAGTTGCAATTAATAAATTAAAGTCAAAAAATTATTGGATCGTAGGCACTACAATGGATGGAAGTGATTACACAACTATAGATTATAATATGAAAACATGTTTAATAATAGGTAATGAAGGAAAAGGTATGAGTGATACAATAAAGAAAAATTGCGATTATATTGTAACAATACCAATGATAGGAAAAATAAATAGTTTAAATGCTTCAGTTTCTTGTGCAATTTTAGTTGCACATATTCAAAATAGCAAAAAGAATTAGAAGGAAGTGATTGATATGGAATATAACGATTATGAATTAGTATACTTATCTCAAGAAAAAAATGAAGATGCATATAAAATACTCTTAAATAAATATATGCCCATAATAATAAGCAAACTAAAACCATATATGTCAAGAAGTAAAGTTCCATACGAGGATCTTTTAATAGAAGCACTAGTAGGTTTCCAAAATGCAATTGATAGCTTCAAAACTCAAGAAAAAGCCACATTTTACACCTTCTTATTAATATGTATTGAAAGAGAATTAGAAAAAAAATGTGGTAGAATTACTCAAAAAAAAATTAATGAATATGAAGAAGTACTGTTAAGTCAAAAAACACAATTTCAAAAAGAATTATTGGAATATATTAAATCATCAGAAAAAAATCCTGAAGAAAAAATAATAAACGAATTTGAAATAAATCAAATATTAGAACATATATTGGAAGAATTAAGTAGTTATGAGGTAGAAGTATTATCTTTAAGAATAGAAGGCTTAACTTATAAGGAAATATCACTAGCCTTAGATAAGACCAATAAGAGTGTTGATGGTGCAATACAAAGAATTAAAGAAAAAACTATAAAAATTGGTAATATATGTTACTAAAAAAATCTATTCAATTTACCAAATTTGTGTTATAATAGTCCGTGATTGAAAGGAGTGAAACTAGTGGACAAAATAATAATAAAAGGAGCTCGTGAAAACAATTTAAAAAATATAAATATAGAAATTCCTAAAAATAAACTTGTAGTAGTAACTGGAGTAAGTGGCAGTGGGAAAAGTAGTTTAGCCTTTGACACAATATATGCTGAAGGTAGACGAAAATACATAGAAAGCCTAAGCGCTTATGCAAGACAATTTTTAGGCGGTTCAGATAAACCTGATGTAGACTCCATTGAAGGATTAAGTCCTGCTATAAGTATAGATCAAAAAACAACAAACAGAAATCCCCGAAGCACGGTTGGAACTATAACAGAAATATATGATTATTTAAGATTACTTTATGCAAGAATAGGCGTAGCACATTGTCCAAAGCATCATATACCAATAACAAGCCAAAGTGTTGAAGAAATGACAAATAAAGTTTTAGAACTCGAAGAAGGAACAAAAATAATGATAGAAGCTCCAATAATAAAAGGAGAAAAAGGAACTCATAAAGAATTATTAGAACGCCTTCTCAGAGAAGGATATTTAAGAGTGAAAATAGATGGAGAAGTATCAGAATTAAATGAACAATTAGACCTTGAAAAAAATAAAAAACATACAATATCAGTAATTATAGATAGACTAATAGTAAAAGAAGGTATAAGAAGTAGACTATATGAGGCTCTAGAAAATAGTACTAAATTAGCGAATGGTAAAGTAATTATAGATGTTATTGGAGGAGAAGAAATAATATTATCAGAAAATTTCTCTTGTCCATTATGTGATTTTTCACTTTTAGAGCTAGAACCAAGAATATTTTCATTTAATGCACCCTATGGTGCTTGTCCAGATTGTAAAGGTTTAGGTGTTAAATACAAAATAGATCCTGATTTAATCATCCCAAACAAAAAACTATCTTTAAATGAAGGAGCCATAGTAGTAGTAAACACAGATGATGTAGCTAATATAATATATACACAATTATCTACAGTTTGTAATCATTATAATATAGATATGGATACTCCTATAAAAAATATACCAAAAGAAAAATTAAACATAATTTTATACGGAACAAATGAAATATTAGAATATAAATACACCTCTAAAAACGGAAATACTAGAAATGCAAGTGGTCCTTTTGAAGGAATTATAACAAATTTAGAAAGAAGATATGTTGAAACCAAAAGTGGCTGGATAAGAGATTGGATAGAAACATTTATGATTGAAGATAAATGTGAAACCTGTAAAGGAGCCAGATTACAAGAAGGAGTACTATCAGTATTAATTAACAAAAAAAATATTTATGAAGCAACATGTTTAAGTATAAATGATTTAAGAGAATTTATTGAAAAACTTAAATTAACAAAGCACGATGAAGAAGTAGCATCACTAATAATTAAGGAAATAAAATCTAGATTAGATTTCTTAAAAAATGTTGGCTTAGAATACTTAACACTATCGCGTGAAGCCGGAACCCTTTCTGGAGGTGAAGCACAAAGAATAAGACTAGCAACTCAAATCGGTTCAAGATTAACAGGAGTATTATATGTATTAGATGAACCAAGTATTGGTCTTCATCAAAAAGATAACGAAAAACTAATTAAATCTCTCCTCGATATGAGAGATTTAGGAAATTCTTTAATTGTTGTTGAACACGATACTGATACAATGTTAGCCGCAGATTACTTAATAGATATAGGACCATTAGCAGGTGAACAAGGAGGCACGGTAGTAGCAGCCGGTACTCCCGAAGAAGTAATGAAAAATGAGAAATCATTAACAGGACAATACTTAACAGGAAAAAAGAAAATAGAAGTGCCAACCAAAAGACGAAAAGGAAGTGGCCAAAAATTAATAATAAAAGGAGCTAAGGAAAATAACTTAAAAAATATAAACGTAACATTCCCCTTAGGAAAGTTTATCTGTGTAACTGGAGTAAGTGGCAGTGGGAAAAGTAGTTTGGTAAATGAAATACTATATAAAAATTTAGCATTAAATATCTATAAAAGTAAGGTCAAACCAGGAAAATGTAAAAGTATAGAAGGTTTAGATTTAATAGATAAAGTTGTTGACATATCTCAAGATCCCATAGGGCGAACACCTAGAAGTAATCCAGCAACTTATACCGGAGTGTTTGATGATATAAGAGATATATTTACGGAAACAAAGGAAGCCAAAATAAGAGGTTATAACAAAGGAAGATTTTCTTTTAATGTCAAAGGTGGTCGTTGCGAAGCCTGTTGGGGAGATGGCGTAAAAAAAATAGAAATGCACTTCCTACCAGACGTTTATGTTCCTTGTGAAGTATGCCACGGCAGTAAATACAATATAGAAACATTAGAAATAAAATATAAAGGGAAAAATATTGCCGACGTACTAGAAATGCGTGTTGATGAGGCCGTAGAATTTTTTGAAAATCATCCAAAAGTAAAGAATAAACTAAAAGTATTACAGGAAGTAGGATTAGGATATATAAAATTAGGCCAAAGTGCCCCAACTCTATCTGGAGGAGAAGCTGCCCGTGTAAAACTAGCCAAAGAATTACAAAAAAAACCAACTGGAAAAAGTTTATTTATATTAGATGAACCAACTACAGGATTACATTCTCACGATATAAAGAAGCTATTAACAATATTAAACAGAATAGTAGACAATGGCGATACTGTAGTAGTAATAGAACATAATTTAGATGTAATTAAAGTCGCCGATCACATCATAGACCTAGGACCAAATGGTGGTGAAGGTGGCGGAAACATTGTAGGTGTTGGAACCCCAGAAGAAATAATAAAAATAAAGGAAAGTTATACAGGAGAATTTCTAAAAAAAGTACTATAAAGAAAGATAAATTTGCAAAAAAATTATCTTTTTTTATTTATATTTTGCCCATATTGTTGTATAATAATTTAAGGATGTGATATCATGAAATTAACAGAAGAAATAATAAAAAAAATATCAATAACTAAGCAGGAACCGGAATGGATGCTTGATTTTAGATTAAAAGCATTCAAAAACTTTAAAAAAATTCCCAATCCAAATTTTGGACCTAAATTGAATATAAATTATAATAAAATAAATTACTATAAAGAAAGAGAAGATAATCTAACAGATAATTGGGATAAATTAAGTAGTAAAGTTAGAAATACATTTAATGATCTAGGTTTAGTAAAAGCTTCAAAAGAATATTTAGATGGAACTTCTTGCCAATATGATAGTGAAGTAGTATATCACAGTATGATTAAAGAATTAGAAGAAAAAAATATCATTTTCTTAGATACAGATACAGCCTTAAAAAAATACCCAAAATTATTTAAAAAGTATTTCAGTACTTTAGTTGCCACTACAGAAAATAAATTTACAGCCCTAAATGGGGCCGTTTGGAGTGGGGGAACTTTTATATACATTCCTCCAAATACTACTCTCGATAGACCATTACAAAGCTACTTTCGTATTGATAGTAAAAATATGGGACAGTTTGAAAGAACCCTAATCATTGTCGACGAAAATAGTTCACTTCACTATATAGAAGGATGTACCGCTAGGACTTATACAGAAGATAGTCTTCACGCCGCTGTCGTAGAAATATTTGTAGGAAAAAATGCCAAGTGTCGTTATTCAACCATCCAAAATTGGTCAAATGATGTATACAATTTAGTAACTAAAAGAGCTATTGTAGAAGAAGGCGGACTAATGGAATGGATAGATGGAAACGTAGGCTCAAAAGTAAATATGAAATATCCTTGTTGTATCTTAGCCGGTCCCTATGCAAAAGGATCTTGTATATCTATTGCCAAAGCTTCATCAGAACAAATCCAAGATGCTGGAGCTAAAATGATACACTTAGCACCCTATACCAAGAGCAATATAATATCCAAATCAATCGCATCTCACGGAGGTAATGCAACATATAGAGGAACAGTTCGCATCGGAGAAAAAGCACATCATTCCGTTGCTAATGTCAAATGTGATACAATTCTTATGGATGTTGACAGTAAAAGCGATACATTCCCTAAAAACATAGTAATGAATAATACCTCTCTTCTTGAACACGAAGCAACAGTAGCTAAAATTAATGATGAAAAACTCTTTTACTTAATGAGTAGAGGAATTAGTGAAGATAAAGCCAAAGAACTTATAATTTTAGGATTTATTGAAGCCTTTCGTGAAGAGTTGCCAATGGAATATGCCGTAGAATTAAACAGACTTTTAAAGGAGGAATAAATGAAAAAAATAATAATTCCCATAATAATATTCTTACTAATAACCTTTGCATATATTTATTTTACACATACAACTAACAAAAATAAAATTCCACCTCTAAAAGTAGAAGAACAAAAATTAGTACTAAACAACATCTATATATATGGAACTCATCTCGGATTAACTGGAAAAATAAATATTTTAGATGATTACGACGACATAAAATTAACACTATATAATGGTGATTTCAAAGATTATGACGTAAATTATGACAATGGAATTATAACCATATCAGAAAATATAAATGATGGATTATATTTGGACCCATTGGATGTAGGTACATATTACGCTTTTTTAAAAGTTGCTCGAACAATTACTACTAAAGAAGGCAACGAAGAATTACAATACCAATATTATATTATAGATAACGAAACAAACTATAAAAATATGACTTACTACACAATAAGTAATACAAATAATAAAATCAAAATAAACTCAGATAATAATTATAACACATTAATGTTTAATATTAATAATACTAAAGAAAAAAATATCTATGATATAACCATAGACCCAGGACATGGAGGTAGAGATAATGGAGCCGAAGCATTAGGGGTACGTGAAGCAGACTTAACAATGAAAATAGCCACATCTTTAAAAAAGAAATTAGAGAACCTAAATTTAAAAATAAAATTAACGCATCAAGAGAAACAACTATCATCATCGGAAACAATGAATGAATACGGAACACACGGAAGAGCTGTTATTCCCAATGAAGTACACTCCAAATATACATTATCTATTCATTTAAATAGTAATTCTTCCTCAAAACCACACGGCCTTGAAATATACACTCCTGTAAATATAAATTATGACTTTGCTAATATTCTTGCTAAAAATATAATTGAAAAAACAGGTATAACCCCATCAACTAATAAAATAAATAAGAAATATGATGCCATTTATAGTAGAAATTTTACAACTAAGGAAATAGAAGAAGACAATAATAAAAAAACATCCAAAGGATATAAAACCTACGATATAACGGAAAAATCCAATTATTATTATATGATAAGAGAAACAGGAGGAAATATGACTGGAGCCTATGTTGACGGAAGAAATCCTGAAATAAGTGAGGGTAATCCCTATTATAATAGCAATATTGGAAACGAAACATATTTATTAGAACTTGGCTACTTAACAAATGAAAGTGATCTAAATATAATAACAACTAAAATAGAAGAATATACTACAGCAATAGCTGAAGCACTCAAAGAAAATCTAAAATTATCTTAAACTTTACACTTGTTGGAAATTTATAGTATTGAACTCTTCAAATGCTACAAATTTCCTCTTTTTTCATATATAAAATAACAAAAATAAAAAAATAAAATCACTAATAATACGATTTATAAAAAACTGTATAGAATTGAGAACAATTAGACTGTAAAGCACGTTTGCAACCTCTAAAATAATGTGATAAATTCATACTCGAAAGGAGGGAAAAATGTTAAATCAAGTTGTTTTAGTAGGACGCTTAGTAAAAACACCTGAGATTAGAAAAACAGAATCAGGAAAAAAAGTAAGCCAAATAACTCTTGCTGTTCCTAGAAACTATAAAAACATCGAAGGACAATACGAAACAGACTTTTTAGATTGCACTCTTTGGACAGCAGTTGCCGAAAATACCGCTGAATATTGTCGAACCGGCGATATGCTCGGAATAAAAGGCCGTGTACAAACAAAAATAATCGAAAATGACGACGGAACTAAGCGTAAAAAAACTGAAGTAGTAGCAGAACGTGTAACCTTTTTATCTTCTGCACGAAAAGGCGACCTCAGCGAAGGATATGTCGAAATAGAAAAGGAAAATTAAAAATTTTCCTTTTTTTGTTAACTAGTGGTTAATTATGTACACAATTCTTAATTTGTATATTAAAATAGAATTAACAAAGGAGTAACTGAAAAGAGGTAAAAAAGATGTTATTAGGAGAAAGATTGAAAGAATTAAGAATGGAGAGAAATATGTCCCAACAAGAATTAGGCAACCTACTTGGAATAACTAAAGTATCAGTATGCGGTTACGAAAATGGTACTAGATCACCGAGTATAGATACACTTTGTGAAATAGCAAGAGTTTTTGGTGTAAGTACGGACTACTTACTTGGAATGGAAATACCAATAATAGCAAATGATATGGGAGAATACATAGGAGCCATATCAAAAGAAGACATCGAAATAATATACAATTTAAGAAGATACCCAAGTTTATATAATAATATGTTTAAAGATGCCACAAGGTTTGTAGCCCTAGTCAATAAAAAAATGAGATAAAAAAGGAGCGATAAATATGATAGATGTAAAAGAATTATTTAAAAATGAAGAAACTTATTTAAAAAAAGAAATAACTGTACAAGGATGGATAAAAAATCATAGAAAACAATCTCACTTTGGTTTTATAGATTTTTCTGACGGAACAACAATAAATACACTTCAAGTAGTGTATGATGATAAATTAAAAAACTTTGAAGAAATAACAAAATTAAAAGTAGGAAGTGCTGTAACTATAACAGGAATACTAATATCATCTCCAAAAGAAGGACAAAAATTTGAATTACAACTAAAGAACTTTATTCTTGAAGGTGAAGCAAGTGAAGATTATCCTCTCCAACCAAAAAGACATAGTCTCGAATACCTAAGAGAAATAGCCTATTTACGTCCAAGAGCAAACCTCTTTCAAGCTGTGTTCAGAGTACGAAGCATAGCTGCATTTGCAATACATAACTATTTTCAAGAAAGAAATTACGTATATGCCCATACCCCATTAATAACAGCAAATGATGGTGAAGGAGCAGGGCAAATGTTTGAAGTAACAACCCTCGATTTAGAGAAAATAGCAAAAAGTGGAAAAGTAGATTACAGCAAAGATTTTTTCGAAAAAAAGGTAGGACTTGCCGTAACTGGCCAACTAGAAGCTGAATCCTTTGCTTTAGCTTATAAAAAAACATATACATTTGGACCAACATTTAGGGCTGAAAATTCTAATACTAAAACCCACGCTTCAGAATTTTGGATGATAGAACCCGAAATAGCCTTTTGTGATCTAGAACAAGATATGAATATAATGGAAGAAATGCTCAAATATGTTGTAAAGTATACTTTAGATAATGCCAAAGATGAAATGGTATATTTAGATAAGTACGTAGAAAAAGGCTTAATTGAAAAATTAAACAAACTATTAAATAGCCATTTCACAAGAATAGACCATAAAGATGTAATAACAATATTAAAAGAAGCAGACAAAAAATGGGAATTTGAACCAGAATATGGTGAAGATATAGCTAAAGAACACGAAAAATACATAACAGAATACTTTAATGGTCCCGTATTTATCAAAAACTGGCCAAAAGACATAAAAGCCTTTTATATGAAAGAAAACCCCGATGGAGAAACCGTTGCAGCTGTCGACCTTGAAGTTCCTGGAGCAGGAGAACTAATAGGAGGAAGTCAAAGAGAAGAAAATTATGATAAACTATTAAATAGAATGAAAGAATTAAATATGGATTTAGAACCATTAGAATGGTATACAAATTTAAGAAAATTTGGAGGATGTATACATTCAGGATTTGGAATGGGATTTGAAAGACTGCTAATATATCTAACAGGTGTTGAAAATATAAGAGATGTTATCCCATTCCCAAGAACACCAAAAAATTGTGATTTTTAAAATTGGAACAAAATTCCAATTTTTTTTATCTATAATTTACACAAAAATGCTCATATTAAAAATGAATAGGAGGTAAAAATGAAAAAGAAAATAGCACTATTAACACCGTTAGTACTTCTTTCCCTATCAGCCTGTTCATTAAATGGCGAAGAAAAATTAACTTGCACTAATGAAAGAGAAGTAGGAGACACAACTACGAATATAAAATATGAAATAAATCATAAAAACAACGATATAAAAAAAATGACAATCATTTATGATTATAATAATACTAGCACCAACGCCAAAACAAAAAAAGATGGAACAGATGCTGATACCGACGGAATAACGGAAACAAAAGAAGAAGCTAAAGACGATCTTAGCGATAAAGTAATAGATGGAGTAGTAGGAGATACAGTAGATACAATTCTTGGCCCCATTACCGATACTATTATAGACTTATCCAAAGTAAAAGAACGTCACAATTCCGTGCAAACAAATTACAAAGATATTGAAGGCTTTACATATATAGTAGATAATGATGAAGACAATCATTATAAAATAAAATATGAAGTAGACTTCGATAAAATCTCTAGTACTGATCTAACAAGATTAGGATACACAAAAGATTTAAAAAAAGCCCGTTCTGATTATGAAAATCAAGGCTTTACTTGCAAATAAAAAGATACAAAATGAAAAGAAATAACAAATTTCTAATCATTAAAAGTATCTTTTTTTAAAATATCATATACATTTTCAATATCCATTTTTTTAGGTTTATTATACTTAGGAATAATATGTAAATGAAAATGCTTAACATCTTGGCAAATACCATTATTTTGAACTAACATAATACCATCAGCATTAAAATTCCTCATAAGACCTTTTCCAATCATTTTAGCTTTTTCTAAAATATGATTCATATATTCTCTATCAATATCAAATAAATCTACAAAATGCATCTTAGGCACAATCAAACAGTGTCCTACGCTTTGCGGGTTAATATCCAAAAAAACCCTAATAAAATCATCCTCATAAATTGTATAAGAAGGAATATCTCCATTATTAATTTTACAAAAAATACAATCCATTTTTTCAACCTCCATCCCCATTATAACACAAAAAAATAAATAAAATTACAAATAAATTCTAAAAAAAAGAAAAAAGGACCAAAAAATATTTGACAACCACTAAAAATTATGATATATTTTTATATGTGCTGGCGGATATGGTGAAGTGGTTAACACATTGGATTGTGGTTCCAACATGCGTGGGTTCGATTCCCACTATCCGTCCCATTAAAGACAATCAAAGAACTGCTCCAAGGTAGTTCTTTTTCAATAACGTAAGGTATAGGTTAACTGTTAGTTAATAATGTGAATAATCATTCAAAGTATATTATAATAATATATAGAAAAGAGGAATGCAAATGGAGTATTTATTAAAGATAGCATTAGAATACATCATTGTTTTCACAATCATATTCATTTTAAATTATTTTCTATTCATAAGAAAAAAAGTCAAATTAAACAAAAATAAAGTCCCAATGGAATTAAATTACCTAATAGCCTTATATAATATAGATATAAAAAAAATAAATTACAAAAAATTTGTATATACATATAGCCTGATAAATACCTTTATAGTATCAACAATATATATAATAGTCGTTTATCTCGTCAAAAACTTAATATGGCAAATAATAATAGGAATAATACTCCTAGCCCTCCTTATCATAATATGCTATGGATTACTAGGACGCTATTATAGAAAGAGAAGTGAATAATATGTACAATTTCAAAAAAGTAGAAAAAAAATGGCAAAAATATTGGGAGGAAAATCAAACATTCAAAACCAACCTATACGATTTTTCTAAACCCAAATATTACGCCTTAGATATGTTTCCTTACCCTTCGGGGGTAGGACTCCACGCTGGACATCCAGAAGGATATACAGCAACAGACATAGTATCAAGAATGAAAAGAATGCAGGGATATAACGTTCTTCATCCAATGGGATGGGATGCATTTGGATTACCAGCAGAGCAGTATGCAATAAATACAGGTAACCATCCAAGCGTCTTTACAAACAAAAATATCGACACCTTTAGAACACAATTAAAATCACTTGGGCTTTCTTACGATTGGACTAAAGAAATATCAACAGCAGATCCAAAATTTTATAAATGGACACAATGGATTTTCAAAAGACTATATGAAGATAAACTAGCCGAAGAAATAAATATGCCAGTAAATTGGTGTGAAGAGTTAGGAACAGTACTTTCAAACGATGAAGTAATAGATGGAAAAAGCGAAAGAGGAGGCTTCCCAGTAATTAGAAAAGAAATGAAACAATGGGTTATGGATATTCCTAGATATGCTGAAAAACTATTAAACGGATTAGATACCCTAGATTGGCCTGAATCAACAAAAGAAATGCAAAGAAATTGGATAGGAAAATCAGTGGGAGCTGAGGTGAATTTTCAAATTAAAGATACAAATGAACATTTTACAGTGTATACAACCCGTTGTGATACCCTTTTTGGGGCAACTTACTGCGTTTTAGCACCTGAGCATCCATTAGTAAACAAAATAACAACATCTGAGAAAAAAGCCCAAGTAGTAAATTATCAAAAAATGTGTCAATCAAAGTCAGAACTAGAAAGAACAGAATTAAATAAAGAAAAAACCGGTATCTTTACTGGAGCTTATGCCATTAATCCCGTTAATAATAAAGAAATACCAATATGGATTAGTGACTATGTATTAGTAAACTATGGAACCGGAGCAATTATGGCTGTTCCAGCCCACGATACAAGAGACTACGAATTTGCCAAAAAATACAACATTTCCATAATACCAGTTCTTGAAGGAGGAAATATAGAAAAAGAAGCCTTCATAGAAGACGGTATCCATATAAACTCAGACTTTCTAAATGGATTAGATAAAGATGATGCTATTGAAGTTATGCTAAACTATTTAGAAAAAAATAAATTAGGAAAGAAAAAAATAAATTATCGTCTCCGCAAATGGATATTTGCCCGTCAAAGATATTGGGGTGAACCAGTACCAATAATCCATTTAGAAAACGGTAAAACAATAGCCCTAAAAGATAGCGAATTACCACTAATCCTTCCCAAATTAGAAGATTACAAAGGCAAAGGCGGTAAAGCACCATTAGATAATGCAACAGAATGGAAAAATGTTGTTGTAGACGGAATAAAAGGAGAAAGAGAAACAAGCACTATGCCAGGATCAGCAGGTTCATCTTGGTATTTCCTAAGATACATTGATCCCCATAACGATAAAGCCTTAGCAGATCGTAAACTCCTTGAATACTGGATGCCAGTCGATTTATATGTAGGTGGCCCAGAACACGCAGTTGGACATCTCTTATATTCAAGATTTTGGAATAATTACCTATATGATAAAGGAATATCCCCAGTAGCTGAGCCATTTAAAAGACTATGCCATCAAGGAATGATTTTAGGTGCAAACGGATTAAAAATGGGAAAAAGACATCCCGAGTACGTTGTAAATCCAACCGATGTAGTAAATAGTCACGGTGCAGATGCATTAAGACTATATGAAATGTTTATGGGCCCACTTGAAGCCGATAAACCGTGGAGTGATGAAGGCTTAGATGGAGCAAAAAGATTCATAGATAGAGTATATAGATTAATCGTAGAATCCGATAAAGTAAAAAACGAAGACAACGAAAATCTAGAAATAACATACAATTACACAATAAAAAAAGTAACCGAGGATTATGAAAAACTATCATTTAATACTGCCATAAGCCAACTAATGATATTCATAAATGAGTGCTATAAAGAAGAAATTGTACCCCTCAAATATATAAGAGATTTCATAAAACTAATATACCCAATAACCCCACACCTTGGTGAAGAATTATGGAGTACATTAGGAGCAACAAATACCATAACGTATGAACCTTGGCCAACTTATGATGAAAAAAAATTACAAGTAACAAAAATAGAACTAGGAGTTCAAGTAAACGGAAAACTAAGAGCAATTATTAAAGCAAGCAAGGATGCCGATAATAAAACACTTGAAGAATTAGCACTCCAAGAAGAAAATATAAAAACTCATATCAAGGACAAACAAATAATAAAAATAATAGTAGTACCAAACAGAATTGTAAATATAGTAGTAAAATAAAAAACGAAACAAAGATTATGCAAAAAATCAAAAACTGCCCCCTTTCTCATACGAAAAAAATGTCTACTATGTGTAAATACTATTGTAATTTTTTTCAAATTGTTATATCCTTATATTAGAAGAAAAGGGAGAGTGAAAAAATGATTTATCCATCAATAGATAAAATACTAAATATAGTAGATTCCAAATACGCATTAGTATATGTAGTAGCCGAAAGAGCCAAACAAATGAAAAAAACTGGATACTACCAATTACCAATAAAAGAATATAAGTGTCAAAAAGAAATCGGAAGAGCACTTGAAGAAGTATATAATAATCTAATAAAAGTGGAAAAAAAGCCACATCATTAAAAATAATGAGTCTTTTCAAAAAGGCTCATTATTCATATAAAAAACTTTACAAAGAAAAAACTTTATAGTAAAATATAGATAGGAAAGTGATTGAAATGGAAATACATAACTTGTTACCTGCGGACACATATACAGTCCTAAACAAAAGCATAATACATACTGAAGATAGAAAACTCCTAAATATGTTGTATCTTCCCATAATCGGACCCCTTCCCGTAATGCTATATTTTTCATTATGGTCTGATCTAGATAAAATGGAAATAATAAGTGAAGAATATACTCATCACCATTTACTAACAAATATGCACGCCTCCCTAGAAGAAATAGTTATCGCTAGACAATCATTAGAAGCCATAGGATTATTAAAAACCCACTTTAAAAGTGGAAACATAAATAACTATATATATGAACTATATTCTCCCTTATCAGCTCACGAATTTCTAAATCATCCCATATTAAATATGGTTCTTTATAGCAATGTCGGAAAGAAAGAGTATGATAAAATAGTAAACTATTACAAAATACCAAGCATTCATACCGTAGGATATACAGATATAACTAAAAGCTTTTCTGACGTATTTCAAAGTATTCCCTTAACATCCTATGAAATAGTAAATGACAATATTCGTAGATGCAACAAAAAGAAACTAAATATAAATACCAATTTTGATTTAAACTTTCTCATCTCATCAATGCCAAAAAGCCTTGATTTAAAAAAAATATTCACTAAAGATAACGAAGAATTAATTTTAAATTTAGCCTTTCTCTATGACTTAGATGCGATGAAAATAAGCAGTATTCTCCAAAGTTGTATAAATGAAAGAGGAACCATAAATAAAAACGATTTAAGAAAAGCCTGTCGTAATTACTATCAATTTGACCACGGAGGAGTATTGCCAACAGTAATAAACCGATCTCAACCAGAATATTTAAGAACTCCATTAGGAGACAATTCCAAAAGAGCCAAAATGATATATACATTTGAAACAATATCACCCTATGATTTCCTAAAAAGCAAAAATAGCAGTGGTGAACCAACTAAAAGAGATGTAAGATTAGCTGAAACCCTAATAATCGATTACGGTTTAAAACCAGGAGTCGTAAACGTTCTAATGGATTATGTTCTCAAAACCAACAATAACAAATTAACCACATCCCTTGTTGAAACTATAGCAGGTCAGTGGAGTAGATTAAAAATAGAAAACGTCGAAGAAGCAATGTTACTTGCTGAAAAAGAACACAAAAAATATAAAAATAAAGTAACGGAAAAGAAAGTAATAACGCCCAAAGATGATCATCTGCCAGAATGGTTCGATAAAGAAATAAAAAAAGAGAAATTTGCCGAAGGTGAAGTAAATGAAATAGAAGAGATGCTCAAAGAGTATAGATAGGAGGATTTTATGGAAAGTCTAAGTGAAATAATGAAAGAAAAATACAAAACTTACGCATATAAACTAGAAAAAAACTACAACGATGCCCTCGAAACAAATCCAACTTTTGCTAGCCTTACCAAAAAATTAGCCCTCCCCAAAGCCGAACTGATGAAGTACACATCCAAACTAGAAGATACGGCCAAGGAACTTGACCACTGTCGAAACTGTAAGAGCATATACGATTGCCCTAACGGGGTCTCTGGATATGTCTGCTTTCCAAGTGTAAGTGAGAATAACTTAGTATTCAGTTATATTCCTTGTAAATATAGGAAAGCCCTTTCAAAAAAAGAAAGCTATCAAAAAAACATATACGCCGGAGGAATGCCAAAATATCTTCTTCAAGCAAGTATGAAAGATATACATACCGATGATAAAAAAAGATACGAAACCATAAAGTGGATAAAAAAGTTTTTAGATAACTATAAAAGCGGTGAAAAAAATAAAGGATTATACCTAAACGGAAATTTTGGATGTGGAAAAACCTACTTACTATGTGCAATGCTAAATGAACTTGCCAAAAAAAACATCAAAGTAGCCGTAATATACTATCCCGAGTTACTTAGAAAAATAAAAGAAACATTTAACTCTGATGAAGATAGTACCTATCTAAAAAAAATAAAAAAAATAGAAATACTACTATTAGATGATATCGGAGCCGAAACAACAACACCCTGGTCAAGAGACGAAGTCCTAGGAACAATACTCCAATATCGAATGGACGAAGGCTTAACAACCTTTTTCACTTCCAATTTAACCCTTGAAGAATTAGAAGAACACTTAGGTTCATCAAATAAAGGAGTAGAAAAAGTCAAAGCCCGAAGAATAATAGAAAGAATAAAACAACTAACCGATAACATAACTATGATAAGTGAAAATAAAAGAAAGTGAGGAAAAAATGAAAAATAGTTTTAATTGGGATTCAAATAAAAAAGACGAGATGGAAGGGGTATTACCAACAGGGGAGAAAATAGAAATAATAGGAGATGGAATTTATAAAACACCTGATATTCCTGAAAGTCATACAATAGCCAATAAAAATGTAAAGAAAAGAGTAAGAGAAAAAAGCAAATTAGATGTCGGCATAGGAAGTAGTGGCTTTACCAGTATGATAACACTAGCTTCCATAATAGTAATAGCAGGAATAATAATAGCATATATAATATTTAAAGTATAAAAAAGGAGTGAAATAATGCAAAAAAGATTATATAAAATAGAAGAAGGGAAGAAAATAGACGGAGTCTGTGGAGGAATAGCCGAATACCTAAATATAGATCCAACCATAGTAAGATTACTTTGGGTATTAGTATCCCTAGCCTATGGATTAGGAGTTATCCTCTATATAGCAGCAATGTTTATAATGCCAACCAAGTCAGAAGTAGTAAAAGACGAACCCAAAAAAGCCAAAGTAAAAGAAAAAAAATCAAAAGAAGACAAATAATATGAGGGAGGTGTAATCGTGTTAGCACTGCAAGTAAAAACTAGTTATTCTCTATTAAGTAGCTTATGTAAAATAGAAGATCTAGTAAAGAAAGCAAAGGAGTACGGTTACACCTCCTTAGCAATTACCGATGAAAATAACCTATATGGCGTTATGCCCTTTTATGAAACCTGCCTTAAATATAACATAAAACCCATTATAGGTGTTGAACTATCTTTGGAAAATAAGAAAATACTTTTATATGCTCGTAATAATAAAGGATATAAAAATATAATAAAACTAGTAAGCCTAAAAAGCGAAAAAAATATAAATAATGAAGACTTAACAACACATAAAGAAGGCACTATATTAGTTATGCCAAGTTACTACTATGACGAAAAAATATATAACATATATGACGAAAAATACATAGGCTTTACCAATATCAAAGACAGCCTAAACGAAAAACGAAAAACAATATATATAAATAATGTTGCCTACCTAAATAAAGAAGACTACAAATATTTAGATTACCTAACAATGATAAAAGAAGGCAAAACCCTAGGAACAATGCCTCTCGGAACAGGGATAGGACGCCATCTTCAAACCAAAGAAGAATTAGTAGCCTATGTTGGTGAGGAAATCCTTGAAAATATGGAAAACTTAGCATCGAACTGTAACGTTCAAATCACTAAGGAAGAAAACATACTCCCCATATATAATGAAGAAATAGATGCTTACGAATACCTAACAAAACTATGCCATAAAGGCTTAAATCGAAGACTAAATAACATTGTTCCCGATACCTATCTAACCCGTCTAAATTATGAACTAGACGTCATTAATAAAATGGGCTTTTGCGATTATTTTTTAATAGTTTACGATTATGTCAAATACGCTAAACAAAATAAAATCCTTGTCGGACCAGGAAGAGGCTCCGCTGCCGGTTCCCTTGCCTCATATACCCTAGGAATAACCGATATAGACCCCATAAAATATAATCTATTATTCGAAAGATTTCTCAATCCCGAAAGAATAACAATGCCCGATATAGATATCGACTTCGATGCAGAAAGAAGAAACGAAGTAATAGACTATATAACCCAAAAATACGGAGCAAAAAAAGTAGCTTCCATAATAACTTTCGGTTCCCTTGGAGCTAAACAAGTAATAAGAGATGTAGGAAGAGTATTAAATATCAAAATATCTATCCTCGATGCCATAAGTAGAAATCTCTCTGATACCCTTTCCGCCTCTTACCAAACAAACGATACCCTAAGAAAACTAATAAATAGCGATACAACCCTGAAAAAATTATGGGATATCTCCCTCCACCTCGAAGGCTTACCAAGACATACATCCCTTCACGCTGCCGGTATCATAATAAGTAGAAAAAACCTAGACGAATGCATTCCCTTAACCAAAACCCCAACTGGAAATTATGTAGCCACTTATACAATGAACCATTTAGAACAACTCGGCCTCCTCAAAATGGACCTCCTTGCCTTATCAAATTTAACAACCATAAATAAACTAATAAATGAAATCCGTGAAAAAGAACACCTAAACATAACCTTTAACAACATCCCCCTAACTGACCAAAAAACCATAGAAATATTTACAAATGTTGAAACAGATGGAATCTTCCAGTTCGAAACAACAGGGATGAAAAACTTTCTAACCGAACTCAAAGTAAAAAACTTTGAAGATATCGTTCTCGCCATTGCCCTTTTTAGACCCGGTCCAATGGATAGTATAAATAATTTTATCAAAGTACGAGAAGGAAAAATAAAAATAAATTACATAGATGAAGCCTTGCAACCAATCCTCTCGTCAACTTATGGAGTAATAATATACCAAGAACAAATAATGCAAATAGCCCGTGTAATGGGGGGATATACCCTTGCCGAAGCCGATATACTAAGAAGAGCAATGAGCAAAAAGAAAGAAGATATCTTAATAAAAGAAAAACCAAGATTTATAAACCGCCTCAAATCTCGCGGTTATAAAGAAGAAGTAGCCATAAAAATATATGACCTAATTCTAAAATTTGCCGGCTATGGCTTTAACCGTTCCCATTCCGTAGCCTATGCCATAGTTGCCTATAAAATGGCCTTTCTAAAAACATATTTCTATAAATACTTTATGGCAAACATTCTCTCTACCTGCCTTTCAAGTTCCATTAAAACAAACACCTATATATGTGAAATACGTGGCAAAAATATCAAAATACAATTACCAAATATAAATCAAAGCACCACCACCTATACCGTAGTAGAAGAAGGAATACTTCCCCCATTAAATATAGTAAGAGAATTAGGCCCCCTTCTAGTAGCAGAAATCATCAAAGAAAGAGAAACAAAACCCTTTACCACCTTTATAGACTTTGTCATTAGAATGAATAACAAAGGCATAACCAAAAAACACCTCATAAAACTAATAAACGGCGGTTGCTTCACCGACTACAATCGCCAAACACTCCAAAAAAATCTCGACAAAGTAATAACCTATGCCGAATTAATATCCACAAGCACCACTATTTTACCACCCCCTCCCGAAATAACCATATATGAAGAATATACCAAAGAAGAATTACTATCCCTCGAAATAAATACCTTTGGCTTCTACCTAACCGAAAGCCCAGTTAGCAAATATAAAGGCCCAAGTGACATAAATACCAAAGAATTAAAAAACCACTACAATCAAAAAATTCACATAATACTAGTAATAGACAACATAAAAGAAGCCATAACCAAAAATAACGATATAATGTCCTTTATAACCGGTAGTGATGAATACGGAAGCATTACCGTAACCCTCTTTCCCGACCTCTATAAAAAGTTTCAAAAACTATCCAAAAGAGATATCATAAGAGTATTTGGTCGTGTCGAAAGACGCTTTGACCGATATCAAGTAGTAGCCAAAGAGGTCCGTATTCTCAGACAAAATGAAAAGAAATAGATTACCCTGTACTATTTCTTTTTTCATAAATAACACTAAACTATATATAAATATCCTCCTCACTTACAATCCTAACCCCATTCATTACCCTTACCTTATCATACAAATCCATATTAACTTGCACTACATACCTAACCCTCTCTTCAAAGAACTTACTAACAATTACACTATCCCTAAACAAATAATTAATATAATCACACTTGTCATAATCAAAAACAATCACTATCCTCTTACCAAGCTCAATCTCCCCAATTCCCGCTTCCAAAATAACCCCCTTAGCACATTCACTATATGCCCTAACAAGACCACCAGCACCAAGTAATGTCCCCCCAAAATACCTAACCACAATAATAAGCACAAAATTAAGATCCTGCCCCCTAATAACATTCAAAATAGGTGCTCCCGCTGTCCCACTAGGCTCCCCATCATCACTACATTTAAAATAACCATTAATAACATACCCATAACAATAGTGCGTAGCTCCCTTAAATTCCTCTCTAACCTCGCTAATTATCTTATAAACATCATCCCCATTCCAAACCCGATAACCAAATCCAATAAATTTAGAACCCCTAATACAAATCTCATAAGAACTATCACATTTAATACATTTCATAAATATCACCACTCACATTATATACCAAATCCCCAAAAAATAAAAGCATTTTACATTTCCTGCAAATTAATGTATAATATATGTAGCAATCAAAAACGCGAGAAGAAAGGTGATACAAATGTTTATAGATGAAGTACAAATCGAAGTCGAAGCCGGCCGTGGTGGCGATGGCTGTATGGCTTTTAGAAGAGAAAAATACATATCAATGGGAGGACCCTACGGGGGTAGCGGAGGTAGAGGAGCCGATATAATCTTCAAAGCCGACGAAGGACTAAAAACCCTCATCGATTTAAGGTACCAAAAAAAAATAAAAGGAGAAGCCGGAGAGGCAGGACAAGGAAAAAATAAAAACGGAAAATACGCCACAAATAAAGTTGTCAAGGTACCACTTGGAACAACCATAAAAGATGAAGAAGGAAATGTTCTAGCCGATCTTACTCACAATAACGAAGAAGTAACCGTAGCCTATGGCGGAAGAGGCGGAAGAGGAAATGTAAGCCTTGCTACTAAAGCAAATCCATGTCCATCATTCTGTGAAAGAGGAGAACCAGGGGAAATAAAAACCATAAAAGTCGAACTAAGAATGATCGCTGATGTCGGCCTAGTCGGCATGCCAAGCGTTGGCAAAAGCACAATCCTTTCCAAAATAACAAACGCTAGTCCCAAAATAGCCTCATACCACTTCACAACCCTCTCTCCAAATCTAGGTGTAGTAAAAGTATATGACGATAGTTTCATTTTAGCCGACCTCCCAGGATTAATAGAAGGAGCAAGTAATGGAGCTGGACTAGGACACAAATTCCTAAAACACGTCGAAAGAACCAAAATAATAGCCCACGTAATAGATATAAGTGCATCCGAAGGAAGAGACCCCTATGAAGATTACTTAACAATAAGAAAAGAATTAGAAAACTTTTCTCCCAAACTAGCAAGTAAAAAAGAAATAATAATAGCCTCAAAAATAGATTTACCAAATTCCAAAGAAAATCTTGACGAATTAAAGAAAAAAATACCCAATAAAGAAATCCTTGCCATATCCTCATTAACAGGAGAAAACCTAGATATTCTCATAAAAAAACTAAATCAACTAGTAAAAGAAGTCAAAGATGAACCCCTTTATGAAGAAGAAAAAGTCCTAAAACACGTACTCTACAAATTCAAAGAAGAAAAGCCATTTACTATTGATAAAGAAGGAAATACCTATATAATAAAAGGAGATAAAGTCGAAAAAATATTCAAAATGATAAACTTCAATACCGAAGAAGCCATACCAAGATTTTCCAAAAGATTAAGAACCCTAGGCATAGAAGATGCCTTAGAAGAAATGGGAATAAAAGAAGGAGACATCGTAAGAGTTCTCGATTACGAATTTGAATACACAAAATAATGAAAATAGAAAAATTAAACCATAACGGTTTTGGTATATGCTATATAGACGGTAAAGTAACCTTTGTAAAAAATACCCTAATAGGTGATGAAGTAGAAATATCAATAATTAAAGAACACAAAACATATAATGAAGCAAAAGTAACAAAATACATAACCAAATCCCCATTACATACATCCCCCGTCTGTCCTTATGCAGATAAATGTGGAGGATGCACTTATCAAATAATGTCTTATGAAGACGAATTATCCCAAAAACAAAAAGTAGTAGAGGAAATATTAGGAAAAAAATCCCAAATCATAAAATGCGATGATTACAATTATCGCAATAAAATAACCCTTAAAGTAAAGGATGGTAAAATAGGCTTCTTTGAAGAAGGAACCCATAATCTAGTCAGTATCGAAAAATGCTATTTATGTACTGAAAAAATAAATAAAATAATAAAAGAATTACTAACTATCGATCTCTCTAACATCTATGAAATGACCATAAGAGAAGGCGAAGAAACCATAGTAATACTATATAATACAGGACCAATAAATATAAATATACATAATCTAAAAAATGCTGATAATATCCTCCTAAAAGATAAAGATTACCATATATTAAAAGGAAAAACATACATAACCACTAACATAGATAAGTACAAATACATAATAGAAAAAGACAGTTTCTTTCAAGTAAACAAATACTTAACCCAAAAACTATACGATAAAGCCCTTGAATACCTCCATCCCCGTGATGACGATGTACTACTCGATCTATATTGTGGAGCAGGAACCATTGGCATATATCTAGCATCAAGTGTAGAAAGAGTAATAGGTATAGAACTAAACGAATATTCAATTGCCTCCGCAAATAAAAACAAAATTCTAAATAATATCAGCAATATAAATTTTATAAATGAAGACGTAGCTAAGGCCATAAATAAAGTAAAAATGGCTACTAAAGTAGTGGTCGATCCCCCACGAAAAGGCCTTGACAAAAACACCATAAATAACATAAAAAGACTGTACCCCGCTCGCATAATATACATATCCTGCAACGTACATACCCTTGCTCGTGATATAAAATTATTAGAAGACTCTTATACTTTAGAAAACTACACTATCGTGGATATGTTTAAAGGTACATATCACACCGAGATAGTTTCTGTATTACAAAGAAATAATTACGAAGAAAGATTTTAAAATTAAATTGTACTTTAATAATAAGAAAAATGAATTAAATATTATGAGATTTCCAGAAACTTTTTGTTTTCAATTAACCGCCGAAGAAATAAAAAACTTGACATCACAATTTGTGATCTCAAGTATTACAAATAAGAGAAGAGTTAGAAACATTAATAAAAGAGTGGCATAATAACCATATCACAAGATAATCAAAGAACTTTTTTTGAAAAATTAATCAAATACTATAAAACAGGTGACAACCAAGAAATAAAAAACTGGCTCAATGAACCAATAACAACAAGATAATAGGCTCCCTAGTTCTTTTAGAAACAGATCCAAGATGGGGCGACAATAAAGGTAAGGAGTACTACATTCATAATCTAGTTTCTGATATAAACTATAAAGGCCTCGGCCCCCAGCTTCTAAGTGAAGTCCAAAACCTCGCCAAAGAAAACGGCAAAACCAAAGTAAGACTAGACTGTGCAATCGACAACACTAAACTAAATAAATACTATGAAACATTAGGCTTTAAGTATGTCGGCAAATGCCAAGATGGCCTCTATCAAGGAATAAAAAGAGAAAAAAAAGTAAATTAGTAAAGGAAATAATATGACTAAAGAAGAACTATTAAACTACCTAAAAAAACAAAATATATGGTACGAATTAACTAAGCATAAACCAGCTCATACAATGGAAGATTTATTAGGGGAGCATTTGCCTTACCCTACGGGCTGTGCTAAAAATATCTTCGTTCGTGATGACAAGAAGAAAAACTACTACCTAATAACCATTAAAGGCAATAAAAAAGTAAATCTAAAAAAATTCAAGGAAGAAAACAATACCCGTCATCTCAGTTTTTCTTCACCCCAAGACCTATTTACTATTCTAAAACTCCATTCTGGAGAAGTAACACCATTAGGAATACTTAATGATAAAGACCAAAAAGTAATCTTCTACTTAGATAACGATTTCAAAGAAGAAGATATAATCGGAGTACATCCCTTTACAAATACCGAAACAATGTGGCTAAAAGTAAAAGATTTACTCACAATAATCAAAACACACGGTAACGAAACCAATCTAACCAAAATATAGAAAGGAAGTGCAGTATGAAAATACTCCTCAAAATAATATTAACCATTTCCCTCATAACCCTAACCATAAGCGTAATAACCCAAAACGTCGTCGTAACAACCCTCTCAAACGAAATAGTTGCTAAGAAAATAAATAGCCTTATTCTCGATAAAACCATAAACGATATCGATACCGATAAGTTAGGATTACTAGAAAAAGCCATCGTAAAAAGTGGCTATATCGAAAAAATAACCCAAAAATATATAGATAACGAAATAAACAATATCATAAATAATACCAATAACAAAATCGATACAACTGATGACATAAATAATATGCTAGATGAGTACCTAACCGGTCTCGTTCCTAGCCAATCCAAAGAAGAAGTAAAAGAATACGTAAACGAAAAAGTACTTACCATTAGAGACAATATCCAGTCGGCAAGTGACAATACATTTAATGATAAATATAAACCAGTTTTACAAATTTATAGCATTCTAACTAGCAAAATTTTAAAAACTGTAACCATAATATTGTCAATTTTAAGTACATTTATACTAGTAATTTTAGAGAAAAAGAAAGTAGTAAAAACACTCTCTCACATAAGTCTAATACTATCCCTAACATCCCTAATAATGTACATAACAATATCCCTAGCCACTAACTATATAGACCAAAACATAATGGGAGGGCTCCTAAACCAAATCAACGTTTCCCTACCACTAAAGCTCTTTATCATACTCCTAATAGCATCAATAATCCTCCAAGTATTAAATAAAACCATCCTAAAAGAGAATTAACTCTCTTTTTTTCTTCCCAAAATCCCCAAATTATGATAAAATATAGGCAAAAGAGGTGAAGTATGGAATTAATAGATTTAACAAACAACATTTCCCAAACCAAATTACAGGAAATAAACAATTACCTAAAAGAAGGAAAACTAATAATATTTCCCACTGAAACCGTTTATGGTTTAGGTGCTATCGCAACTGATGATAAAGCCGTAAAAAAAATATATATAGCCAAAGGTAGGAAAAGCGATAACCCCCTCATAGTCCATTTATCAAGTGTAAGTGAAATAGAAAAATATGCCCATATAGAAAATGAAATAGAAAGAAAACTAATAAATACATTTATGCCAGGACCATTTACCATAATACTAAAAAAGAAAGACAATATCCCAAGTGCCGTATCCGGAGGCCTAGATACAGTAGGAATAAGAGTACCATCAAATAAAATAGCCCACTCAATCCTATCCCATAATAACCTCCCCATAGCCGCTCCCTCTGCCAATATATCCGGTAGGCCCTCTGGAACCAATATAGAAGACATATATAACGAATTCAAAGATAAAGTCTCCTGCATCATAAACGGAGGCAATAGCCAAATAGGCCTAGAATCCACTGTTGTAAGAGTAGTAGACAATATCCCCACCATATTAAGACCAGGCTATATAACCAAAGAAGATATCCTAAATACCATAGGAAGTGTCAAAGTAGATGACAACATCTTTAAAAAAGATGTTGATACCCCCCTTTCCCCAGGTATGAAATATAAACACTATGCCCCAAATAGTCCTAGCACTCTAATATATATAAAAGATAAAGAAGCCAAAATAAACTATTTCAAAGAAAATACAACCGAAAATACCATCATAATAGGAAGTAAAGATTTAAGAGACATACCCTGTAAAAAATACCTCCATTACGGAAATACCCGTAAGGAAATATCCCATAACATCTTTACCCTTTTAAGAAAAGCCGATACCTTTTCCCCAGATAAAATCCTCATCGAAGGAGTATCCCAAGACGGCCTCGGACTTGCCATAATGAATAGACTAATAAGAGCTTGTAGTCATAACTACGTAGAAAGGAAATAAAAATGAATAAACAGTACATAAGAATAAATGAAAAAGAAATATTAGTAACCGATGAAAACGGAAAAATAACTAGAAGAAACTATGAAGAAGGAATAAATAAAAAATTAGATAACGAGAACAAAGAAGAAATCATAAATGCCTTTGCCCACGAATTAACAAACAATAAAGAAAATATCCAATCCTTTACCGAAGAAATAAAAACCGCTCGTAAAATAATAATGATAGTTCTAGCCCTCCTTGCCGGAACCCTCGCTACCCTAAATATAAACGGAGTAATACTAAACCCCATAAGTACAGTAATAGCCCTCCTTGCTATACCACCCGTAACAACCATATTTACAAGTATAAACAAAAAATATATAGAAAATATGGAAAGTGCCTTAGAATGCTTAGACAATCTAAAACAAGAAATCCCAAAAGAACAAACCATAACCAAAAGCAAAAAAGGAATAATAACCCTAGATATAGAAGAGTATATAGATAAAGTAGAAGACGCCCTAATAGAAAACAAAAACAAACCCAAAACCAAGGTAAGAAAAAAATAAACCTTTACAAACCCCCATATTTTAGGTATAATGAGAATGGAGGAAAAATTATGGGAAGAGAGCAAAGACGAAAATACGCCAAAAAATACGGTAAACAGCCCGAACCAGCTGTCGTTACTGATGATAAAAGTTTAAAAAAATATATCAAAATAATAGTAGTAGTTCTATTAATTGTAGGCCTTTTCTATTTACTATCAGCAACACTAATAACTAAAGAACTAGGTTCTACCAAGAAAGAAAACAAAACCGAAACCAAGGTAGATAATACAATCCTTGCCAAAAACAGCCTAAGACAAACTGATGAAATATACTACGTATACTACTATGACTTTAATAGCAAACTAACCAAAATCGAAAACAATATAAGTAAACTAGATAACAAAGTATATAGAGTAAATACATCTGATGCCCTAAACTCAAACTTCGTAGGTGAGGAAAGCAACCCAAATGCTAAGGCCTTAGAAGAAATAAAAGTAAAAACCCCAACTCTAATAAAAGTAGAGAATGGAACAATATTAGAATACTATGAAACAGAGGATAATATACTATTATATCTAAACTAAAAAGGAGGCACAACGTATGAATTTATATATAGATTGTGATGGAGTAATACTAAATACCATAATAATATCATATCGAAAATTACGTAAGTTAGGCTACCTAGATGAAAACTATAAACAAATAAAAGAATATTCTACAGAAATAAGAGGTTACTATGCAACTATCGATTGGAATGAACTATTAAAAGAAGCCGATGAAATAAATAATAGCATAAGTGCTATAAGAAAAATAGTAGATAGCGGTAAATTCCAAAATGTCCAAATACTAACCCATATCAATTCAGTAGGAGAAGGAATAGTAAAAAAAGAATATTTTGAAAAACTACTACCTGATGTTCCCGTAAGACTAGTAGCAAAGCACGTCTCTAAAGCCGATGCCGTTAACCCAACTAACTCTATCCTAATAGATGACCACTCTCCCAACTTAGTAGACTTCGAAGAACAAGGCGGTCTTGGAATAAAGTTTGATGAAGATAAAACCGAAGATTATAGATCTTACATTCAAAATGGCAAAACTTACGAATTTCTAACAATTAACAACTTAGAAGATATATTAAAAATAAACTTTAATAAAAATAAAACCAGTATTAAAGTAAAACAAAAAACCTTTTAGGAGGTTTTTTATTTAAAGTGAAGGTGAATATTATGAATGTATACAAAGAATTAATAAAAAAAGAAAAAATACATCCATCCCTTTGGTGATGGAAATGGCCGTGTAGGCCGTATGATAATGTTTAAAGAATGCCTAAAAAACAATATAATGCCCTTTATCGTCCCAGATAAAGACAAACCCTATTATATGAGAGGACTAAAAAATTATAATGAAGATAAAATGTTCCTCATAGATACCATAAAATATGAACAAGACCTATACAAAAAAATAGTAACAGAAATGATAAACTAAATAAATAACCATAATATTAGTTACTTAGTATCTTCTAAATAAACCACCTTACCATTATACCAGTTGACCCCCAATCCCAAAAAACTTTCCATTTTTAGTTTACAAAAAAACATAAATATGATATATTAAATATAGACAGTAGGTGAGTTTATGAGAAGTTTTTTTAGTGCCCTATGGCGCCTTGGAATATACGTCCTCTTAATAGTAATACTATACATCGTAATCATATACAAAGTAAAATACGAAGGAATAGAAGACCCCACTAAATACCTCTATTTCTATAAATGCAGTGGCAATATCTGCACCACCAGTGAAACCATAACAAACTACCTCTCCAAGTACGAATGTGATAAAACCTGCCCTATAGTAATAGAGTTCCAAGAAAACAGTAAAGTAGAACTCCAACACAATAACTCCATATTCACCTATAACTATGAAAAGGGAGAAATAATAAATGAAGAATAAAAGAAAAAATATAATAATACTATTAATATTAATACTCCTATTAACCCTAGGAATAGGAATAACCTATGCCATCTTTAAATGGACTAGTTCTAACTCTGACATAACCTTTAATATTGAAGGCTGTTATGTAACCTATGATGCCGGAGGAGATATAACCGGTGCATCCCTAGGTCCAGCCCTATCCAAAGATGATACCAATAATGTCCTATCCAAAAAAATAACCCTATCCCCAGAATGTAGTGGAGTAACAGCAAATCTTACCCTAAAAGTAAATGAGATAGCACCTGAACTAAAAAACACTTCCTTTGTATGGTCCCTATATGAAGGAAATACCAAAGTATCAAGTGGTAACTTCGCTGATGCAACTACCAATAAAGTATACACTCTTCTAAGTACTAAAACCCTAACAGAAAATACTACTACAACATATACCCTCTATATCTATATAGATGGAACTGTCGATAATGATAGTAGTATGGGTGGTAAAAGTTTTAAGTTTACACTTGGAGCAAGTGGAGAGAATGCGTTGCTAAATCCATTTCCTGTTAATGCTGTAACCCTAGTTGAGAGTTTAGATGAAGGCACCACAGGGGATAGCGGTAGTGGAGTATATAAAGTACAGCACGACGCTATTGCGGGCAGTAACAGTGCAACAGGTAGTGAAATACCAGCTAGTATTGATTATAGGTATTATGGACCTAGTCCTAATAACTATATATGCTTAGATATGGAAGGTGGTAGTACTTGTCCTGATAAACACTTATATAGAATAATAGGAAGTATATATGAAGAGAAAGAAAATACTAATAG
>JABLTL010184330.1_pt1 | contig 31036 bp, 51 predicted proteins | sample 7160151 | NCBI WGS metagenome assembly JABLTL01 (sample SAMN14651223, study PRJNA627086) | human gut metagenome | isolation source: feces | host: Homo sapiens
AATCCAGGCCCACGGCCTCGCCCCTGCGCAGGCCGCACATCACGCACAGGCGCACGCCGACGGTGTGGCCGTCGAGCGGCATGAGGTCGAGCTTGCGGGCGAAGTCCAGGAACTCTTCCAGCGAGAGCGCCTTCTTCTTGGGCGTGTCCTTCTTGGGAGGCTTCACGGTGGAGACGGGGTTTGCGGGTATGATGCCGTCGTAGGCGGCCTCCTGCATGATCTGGCGGAAGCAGCCGTGCATGTCGTTCATGGTGGAGCCCTTGAGCGCGCGGCCCGAGAGATTATGGCCGCCGCGTATGGCGGCTATGCCCGTCTTCACCCTGTCGCGGGTTATCTCGTCGAGGCGCATGTCGCCGAAGTAGCAGCAGAGGTTGCGCACGCGGGTGTCGTCCTTCATGAGGGTTTGGGCGCGCACCTCGCCCGACTCGCGGCGCAGCTCCATCCAGCGGGCCGAGTACTCGGCGAACGTGGGACATGGAGGCTTTTCCTGCTCGGGGCTTTCAAGCTGAGAGCGGAACCTCTCCAGTTCGCGGCGGGCGGCCGTGTGGCTGCCCTTGAAGCGCCTTTCGCGGCGGGTGCCGTCGTCCATGTTGAAGCGCAGCCGCCACAGCCGGCAATCGGCCTTGGAGGTGCCTTCGAGCCTGATTATCGAGCCTTCGCCTTTGGGCTGGGCCATCGCGATCACCTCCTTCGGTACAGCGCCCTAGTACTTCTCGACCAGCTGCATTTCCCCGTCTTTGGTTCTCACGGCGTAATGAACCGGTTTGTTTTTAATCAAGCGCAGAACGTCAGCCTTATATGGCTCGGCATCCGCCGTGTAACTTACATGACAGACGACGCGGCTGTCATCCATCCAGCGCCAGATGCATTTTGCTATTACTATGCACTTCGGGCATTTGCCCGTTTTGGTGAGGGCCTGGGGAGCTGTCTCGACGGTTTCGGGTTCCTCATTCGCGCCGATGTTCGCTCCGCACAATTCATTAACGATATGCCGGCAGTCATCGGCGACCTTCGCGTCGGTAATCGCTTCGATGCTGGTTCCTATTTCGATTAAGTCTCTGCGGCGAAATTTGTATAGGCGGTTCGTTTGCTCCCTAAGTTCTGCCTGCGACGTCATGATTTGATTCCATGTCTCGTCGCTGGTCTTCTCGCCGCGAATATAGAGCTCCGGTTGTTCGCCGTTTTTGGCCATGTTGTATTCGTCCTTCGCTTTGAACGCTGCCGCGATCAGCCTGCAAAGCGCCTTAATCAACTCCCACCACCAAAACAGCAGCCAATACAGGCATCCGTGGCCATTCGAAGCCTTCTTCCGCTTCTTCGCCATTCCGTTACCTCAAATCCTTCTCGGCCTGGTACCAGACCACTACGCCTTTGAGCTTCACGGGCGCGTCGTCGGCCCTCACTATTATGTCGTCGAACGCCTCGCTGTGGCTGTCGGGCGACAGCATGAGCGCGGTGCTTCCCTTGCTGTACTTGCGCACGATGCTCTGGTATTGGTCGGTCTCGGCCAGCACGGCGCAGCCGTCGAAGGGCTGCATATGAGGGTCGACGAACAGCACGGAATCGCTGGGGTAGCGGTTGTTCATGCATTCGCCGTCGGCGTGCACGCAGAACCCGTCGGGGTGCGCCGCGACAACGTTCGCGGGCACTTCGACCATGCGGTCGCACTCGTCCTCGTCGGAGAACTCGCCCATGTGGGTGGTGCCGAGCAGGGGGACCAGCACGGAAGATGGACGGGCCTCAAGAGCCAGGCCATGGAGCTTGGCGTAGAAGCCGTCGGCAAAGCCGAATAGGTCTTGCTCATCAACATCGAAGCGGTCGCATATCGAAGTTATCACGCTCTTTTGGCGTGGCTTTTCGATAGTTCCGCCTTCCCATTTGATAACGGTCTGCTCTGCGACGTTTAAAGCGTCGGCAAACTGCTTTTGCGTTAGGTCATGTTTCTGTCTGATTGCCCTAACGTTCTTGCTGAACTGGCTAGCCATACGCGACCTCCTGTCGATACCTATAAGTAAAGCACGCGACAGAAAAAATTTTAACAACGTTTAAAATATATATTTACATCTATTAAAGATACGTTTAAAATATAGGTATGCCAACAACGAAGGAGGTGTTTGCAATGGCGGAAAGCCTCGTGGCGAAGGCCAGAAAAAGTGAGCTGAAGACGCTTGACGATTTTGCGCCCCTGCTCGGTGTCTCGGTTCCGACGCTTTGTCGGTACGAAAACCAACCCGACAGGTATTTCACGCCGGAGCGATTGCGTGTCTACTACAACAATGTCGGACCGTCAGGGAAGATGCTGTTAAAGCGATACGTTGGCTCTTTTTTTACACTATGACATACGCTTAAAGTATAGGAAGGAACCAACCATGACCCCCGAGCAAGCACGAATTCACACCGAGCACTTCGACGAGCTGGCAAAGGAGAAGCGATCCCGCGCGATCGACTCCGCCAACGCCGCGTTCCGAGCATTGGCCGCCGACGAGCTTGAAGACGCTCGCGAGTACTTCATCGCGGCCATCAAGCAAATCGACGATGCGCTGGTGGTCAAGGGCAAGGCGGCCCTGATGCGCGACGTTTCGAAGGCGCTGTAGGCACACGAACGTGCTTGGTAACGGCGCGTAACCCGCCTGTGACCGCGCCGTTACCCTGGCGACGACGGGGCGGCCGGTTTTGGTCAAGACCCGTGCGGCGGCGGTCAACGGGCCGCAACCGTCCGGGGCGCAGAATGCCGCCAAGTGCCGAAGAGGAAGGAGCAAAGCATGGAATTCTCACCGAACCGAAAGCTCGTGAGCGATGGATTCCCGGCGCACGTGACCCCGCGCGAGCTGGCCGACATCACGGGCGGCAGCGAGGCGTGCATCCGCCGCATGTGCGAGCGCGGCGACCTGCCTGCCTACAAGCAGGGCAAGCGCTGGTACATCAACCGCGTACGACTGATGGGGGCCGCGCTGTGAAGCCATGGAGCCGCAGGGAAGACCAGATTCTGCGCGAGTTCGGCGACCGCGGCGCGAAGTACTGCCAGCAGCTCATCGCCCGCCGGTGCAAGATCGCGCGCACGGTCCATTCGGTCGAGAACAGGGCGAGCCGCATCGGCGTTTCGCTGTACCCGGCGCAGACGTGCCCGCAATGCGGCCGCAGGGTCGCAAGGCTTCGCCAGACCACGGGCCTGTGCGATTTGTGCCACGAGCGCAGCTTCGTGCCCGCCGTGAAGCAGCGCAGCGAGGCCATGAGGGAAGTCGCCAAATCGGAGTGCGACCCCGAGTACCGAGAGGCCGTGGCCGAGGCGAAGCGCGAGAGGTGGCGCCGCCGCAAGGCCGACCAGCGCCGCCGAAAGCGCGTGGAGGATTTGTAAAGTTGGGAATGAACTTGGGAATACCCAGGTCAGAAGCCCGAAGTTTTTCGAACTTTTTTGGGAGGTGGAGAAATGGAAGCTTTGCAGTTTGCGGTGATGGCGATCTGCTGCACGGCGATTGTCTGCATCGACCTTAAAGCGATTCGCAGGCTATTGCAAAGCCTGCTTCAGGAAATCAAGAAGCAGCGGCAATAGCGTCGGCAGCATCGGACCAAGCAAGGTGCATGCGCCGAGGAAGTATTGGGCGCGGCGGTCCTTGCGGGCCTCTTCCGCCTCGAACTGTTTGTCGCTGATATGTTTCGGAACTTTAACCATGCCGCACACATTACGCGGCGTGTCACAGGAAGGAGAAAAGCAATGAAGACGAATAACGCGCCCTCGGATTGGACCCCAGCGGGCGCGGCTTATGAAAGCGCATCGGATTCTACCACGTTGCGCGAAGACCTGCGATTCGCGGCCGAGGCCCTGGGCTTCCGCGAGTTGCTTGCGAGCCTGGAAGACCCGCGAGAGGAGGCCCTGGCGCTGCTCGGCGGCGCGATGATGGCCCTGGGCTTCCTGCTGCTGGCCCTGGGTGCCTGATGCAGAGCTTCGAGGTGCCCGGGCGCTTCCCGAGCCAGAACGACGTGCTGCGCATCAAGAACCCGAACCAGCGCAACCGCATGAAGCGCGAGCTCGACAACCGCGTGAAGTGGGCGGCGAGGCACGCGGGAATCAGGCCGGTAGACCGCTACATGATTCGCATCGGCTGGCTTGAGAAGGATGCGAGGCGCGATTGGGACAACGTGCGCTCGGGAATCAAGTTCGTTTTGGACGGCCTCAAGAAGGCCGGAATCATCATCGACGATTCGCAACGCTATCTGCTTGATACCGACGATTGGTACGGGCACGACAAAGGGAACCCCCGAGTGGTGGTTCAAATCTATGAAGAAGATGATCCGACATGGCCGAAGAGATGACGAAGGTTCAACAGCTGGGCGTGCTGACCGCGCTGCAGAAGATGGTCAAAAAGAAGACCGACGAGCTCCGCTCCGAGGTTTATGAAGAAATGTCGACCGGCTACAAGAAAGGCGAGGGCACCGAACGCAAGGGCGTCGTGCTCGATGGCGACGAAGTCGGAAAGGTAACGCTCCGTGTCGACAAGACGGGCTGGGAGGTTACCGACCCTATCGAGTTCGAGGCATTCATGAACGACAACGGGCAGATGGAAGAGCATTGGACGCTCAAACCGGAGTACGTTGTCGAAGCCAGGGCGCGCCTCAAGGAATACCCGTGGATGTTCGACTGCGAGCTGAAGCCCAAGGAAGAGTTCACGAAGCTGTTCGAGAAATGCGGCGACGCGGTGATCGTGGCAGGAACGGATGCCGTCGTTCCCGGCGTGGCCCCGTGCAAGGCGAAGCCGATGGGCATCACGGTCACGGGCTGCAAGCCCCAGCAGGTGGCGCCCATCGTGGCGCGCATCGGCGGGCTTGACGCGATGCTGCTGGGGGATGGTTCCCATGAGTAGCCGCAAAGAGGTCAACGACCGCCTGACGCGCACGAACATCAAAGGCCGCCAGTACATCGACGTGGCCCAGCGCATCCAGGGCTTCTGGGAGCTGTACCCGCAGGGCCGCATCGTCACCGAGATGGTTGCAGACGACGGCAAGCGGTGCGTTTTCAAGGCCGAGGCCTACGACATGGCCGAGGGCGGCGCGGGGCTGCTCGCCACGGGCCACGCCTACGAGGTCAACTCGGGGCGCGGCGTGAACGCGACGAGCTACATCGAGAACTGCGAGACGAGCGCGGTGGGGCGCGCGCTGGGCATGCTGGGCATCGGCTCCACAGATTCCATCGCGAGCGCCGACGAGGTTATGGCGGCGCAGGCGTACCAGGCGCAGCCCCACCCGAAGCCCCAGCCGCAGCAGCAAGACCCCTTGAAGCCCGCCAAGGCCCGCCTGTGGCACGCATTGCAGAATTATGCGGCGGCGCACGGCGGAATCGCCGACCAGCTTTTGGAGGGCGTGAGGAGCCGCCCAGACGCCCGCATGGACGACCCCGAGTGGCTGGAGGACGTGGCGTCCGAGTTCGAGGCGGCGGCATAAATGGGCGCGTTCGACATCTGGGACGAGATTCAAGAGTGCTCCCGAATGCTCGACAAGGCGCTCGTGCTCGCCAAGGAGCGCGGAAACCTGATGGTCGAGGCCGAGGCCGCCTACTACACGGCCAAGGCCCGAACCGCCTATCAGATGGAGCGCGACGGCAAGTCGGCGAGCTTCATCGGTATGGTCATCAAGGGCATGCCGGGCGTGAGCGAGGCCATGGAGCTGTACCACCGCCGCGAGGTCGAGTACCGCAACGCCAACGAGGCGATCATGACCTACAAGAAGCAGCTCGACATGCTGCGCGAGCAATACGCCCGCGAGTGGGGAGCGGCGAAGGAGGCTCAATGAGCCAGTGCGACGAGATTCTATCCCACCTGTGCAACCGCGGCCCGCTCACGGGAGCCGAGGCCTACCGGCTGTACGGGTGCATGAGGCTTCCCGCCAGGGTGAGCGACCTGCGCGACAAGGGATACCCCATCAGGCGGCGCATGGTGACCGTCGAGAACCGCCACGGCAGGCCCGTGGGCGTTGCCGAATACTACATGGAAGGAAATGCGAAATGAGCATCAACAAGGTTTTGATCACTGGAAATTTGACCCGCGACCCCGAGCTCCGCGAAACCCCGAGCGGTTTCCAGGTGCTCAACTTCGGCGTGGCGGTGAACGACCGCAAGAAGAACCAGAGCACGGGCCAGTGGGAGGATTACGCGAACTTCGTCGATTGCACGATGTTCGGCAACCGCGCCGCGAGCTTGAGCCGATTCCTCGCCAAGGGCACCAAGGTTGCCATCGAGGGCAAATTGCGCTGGTCGCAGTGGGAGACCCAGGACGGCGGCAAGCGCAGCAAGCTCGAAGTCGTTGTGGACGAATTGGAGTTCATGACGGGCCGCGAGGGCCAGCAGCAGGCGCGCCCGCAGGCTCCCGCGCCAATGGCCCAGCCCGCCATCGAAACGGCCGTGTACGACGACGACATCCCGTTCTAGGCCGAGCCATGGAAGAGCGTACATTCACCTGGTTCCCGAAGCTGACGCGCGTCATGACGTCGCTGCCGCCCGAGCTGGCCGCCCAGTTCGCCGTGGCGGTTGCCAACTACGGCACGTACGGCATCGAGCCGAGCTTCGAGAACCCCATCATGGAAGCGGTCTTCGAGGGGGTGCGCGAGGACGTCGACAACTCGGCGAACAACCGCAGCCGCAACAAGGGTGGCCGTCCGAGCCAGAAAAAAACCAATAATGCCCCCAAAAACAACCCGAGTATCGAAACCGAGAAACCCGGGTTCGAAACTCCGAAAACCCCGGTTTTTGAAAACGAAAACCCCGGTTTCGATACCCAAGAAACCCAGGTTTCTGAATCCGAAAACCCCTCTTATATATACCAAGCCAAACCAAGCCATACCAAGCCAAGCCAAGATAACCCCCAAACCCCCCTTGCGGACGAGTTCGGGGCGGAACCGGGCGAGTTCGAGGCGTTCGCCATGGCGTGCCTTGACGCCTTCAACGCCGAGACCGGGCAGGACTACCGCAGCAGCGGCGGCACCGATTGGCTCGACCTCCGCCGCATTCACGACAACGGCCGCACCGTGGACGACGTGCGGGCCGTGGTGCGGCTCAAGCTGCGGGAGTGGGGCCGCGACCCCAAGATGCGCCGCTACGTGCGCCCTTCAACGCTGTTCGGCCCGAAGTTCGAGGAGTACCTGGCCGAATGTGGCGGGCTGTCAGCGCCTCCGGCGGCCAAGTGCCCCGAGTGCGGGCATGCCCTGGTGCCCATCGGCGACGTGGTGGAGAGCCCGAAAGACCCCTCGAAGCTGTGGTGCGAGCGGTGCCGCAAGACGATCAATCCGGGGGAGGTGGCCGAATGTTCTTGACGTACGACCAGGCCACGCTGAAGGGCCACACGGTGCGGGCGTTCTCGATGCTGGGCAAGCCATGCGTCGGGGCGCGGTACCTGGGGGCGGGCGATTCCCACGTGCTCGACCCCGAAGCCCGCTGTGTGGTGTGCGGGCGGCTGGCCTGCAACGCCCACCACGAGCCGCCGAAGGGCATGGGCGGAGGGATATTCCGCATGGACACGCCCAAGGGGCAGATAGCGCTGCGGCCGCCGCTTCTGGCGGTGTGCGGCTTCGGCAACACGCTCGGGTGCCACGGCCAGCTGCACGCCCACTGCGTCAAGGTGCGCTGGGAGTGGGACAAGGAGATTTACGAGCGGCACTGGCTCGAAGGCAGGTTCCGCCCCGAGTGGTACCGCAACGACCCCGTGCTGTTCGCCATGGGGCGGTACGTGATCGATTTCAACGGATGCGAGAAGGAGGTCCGGCCATGATTTCGAATGACGATCTGGAGCAGCTCGTGAACGAGTACGCGCTGCACTGCGGCGGCCCAGGCGACGAGAAGTGCGAGTCGTGCCCGTGGAACAGCGAGGCGAACGACGTGACGTGCGCCGCGTACGTCATCGACGCAAGCCGCCATCCCGAGCTATACGAGGTGCGCGACGGGCTCGTAGAGCCTGTTTTCGGCGGCAAGTCGAGCGACGAGGAGTGTTTCCCCACGCCGCCCGAAATCACGCCGCAGATGAAGCGACAGGCGGCCATACGGGGCATCTTCGAGCGCCCCGAGATGTGGCGCTACCCCGTGCGCCACATCGGCGACGGCGACTGCGTGCAGCGCGTGTGCTTCGACGCCAAGGGCGAGGAATGCGGCACCGAGACGGTTTCGGGCATCGAGGCCAAGGCCGAGCTGTACGAGGGCCTGTACCACGGCGTCAAGCCCGTGTTCCAGGATGGCAAGGCCGTGGGTCTCGAAGACGAGACGGGGCGCGTCGAGTTCTGGCTGTGCGACGAGTGCACGTACGCCGAATGGCTGGCGGCGTCGTGATCGCCTTCTGGGACGTGCTCGCCATTCTCTGGGGCCTGCTCATGGCGGCCCAGATGATTACTGGCGGCGATTGGAGATACCAAGCCGTGATGGGCATGCTCTGCATGATTCTGTCGCGGCTTGATTGGAAACGATAGGAAGGAAAGACATGGGCATTCGTGGGAGGAATTCGGGTGGCTAGAAACTATAACGCTATCGAAGTCGAGAAAGAGCTTTCAAGGCGCAACGTGTCTTACGCGAAGACGATTTCCATAGCGATTAAGGCGGAGGCCATATGCCGCAGCTTCGGGCTTCAGGAATATCTCGCCAACGGCAAAAAATACACCATCGATAAGAATGAAGCGCTCGGCTGGTTTGAGAAGAACCAAGACTGGTTTGAAAAACTGGCATTCGATTCGAGATTGCAGACGAATCCGCAAAACGCGGCACGTATGCCGGCCGGTGTGGTTGTTCCGCTCAAAGTGCACCTCGATGAATATGCGGTCGCGATTAACGTTGGCGAAAAATTCTCTTATTGGTTGGACGGCGTGAACGAGCCCGAATACGACGAGTGGTATACGACCCCCGCCCAGAGGAAGCTGTTTCGAGTGCTTGTCGAGCTGAACTCGAAGAAAACGGGGCTAAGGGGTCTTTCTCAGCACAAGCTTGCGAGCATTATCTACAACGCCTGGGCATTCGACCGAATTATTCCCATGGATGAAAGTGAGTACGAATCCGAGCCTTCCAACGAATACCTGTTCACTGATTTCGACTTCACGGAGGTTATGTAATGGAAATCAAGACCGTATGCGAGGCGGGCAACATGCCCGAGCGCAAGCACCCGTTCGATGCGGGCGCCGATTTGCGGGCCGACCTCGCCGGGGTGCGCAGGACGGTTCTCCCTCGTACCGTGGCGTTCATCAACACGGGCGTGCGCTGCGAGATTCCCGAGGGCTATGTGGGCTTTGTGTTCGCCCGCAGCTCGATGGCGGGGCGCGGGTTGATGCTCGCCAATGGCGTCGGCGTCATCGACAGCGGATACACGGGCGAAATCCTGGTGCCGTTTCTCAACGCGGGCGGCGTCCCGAGCGACGTGCTGCGCGGCGAGCGCATCGCCCAGCTGGTGATCGTGCCGTGCATGCTGCCGAAGTTCGAGCAGGTTGAAAGCCTGGGCGACACCGAGCGCGGCGAAGGCGGCTTCGGAAGCACGGGGGTGGAGTGATGAAAGACCTGAGAAGCGGAATCGAGCACCTAAAGCAGGCGAAAGACCACATGAGCAAGGCGAACGGCATCATGAGCGACCACATCTCGAAGCTCAAGGCGCTCGAAGAGGAGAACGCTGCGCTGAAGGCGGAGCTCGACGACTGGAAGGGCAACGCCGAGGGCTTCCAACCCGACGGCTACATGAAGCTGCCGCTCGATGCCGATGGAGTGCCGATTCGGCTCGGCGATAAGGTTTACGGCAAAGTCGACATTCCTTTTAAGGTGGACGAAATCAGATTCAGTGTCCACGGCGAAGCGGTCATCGTGGCCAGCACAATGAAGGACGGGGTTCGTTCCGCGATTGCGCGCGAGGGCGGCTTCTGGCGGCACGAGCAACCCGACAGCTGGGAGAAGCTGGAAGCTGACGCGAAGAAGGGCGCTTGCGAGCTTGCGTGGAAAGGCGGGGCTCACGACTGCGTTACATGCAAATGGTTGACGGGTAATTGCAACGAGAAGGCGCGCCTCGAAATCCTGAAGCGCGCCAAGAAGCTCGCAGGCATCGAAGAGGAGGCGGCGCGATGAGATTCGAGATAACCGAGGTGCACGTCGTCGACATTCCAGACGACGAGTATTACGCGATGGAAGACCCGCTCGGGGAAATCAGGGACAACGCGCCGTGGTTCATTACCCAATACGGGAGCGACGGATGGTGCGAGGATGTGAGCCAGCTTGGCGGGCCGTTTTAAACCGAGCTTGGTGCGGAAGGAGACAATGGAATGAATCTCGAAGATTTCTTCATCTCGGAATACGAAAAGCTCAAGGAAGAGAACAAGCGGCTCAAGGAGGACAACGCGAGCCTGAATCGCAAAATAGCAGAGCTTCCCAATCCTTCCGAAACAGCGAGCCCGATTGATGCCCGAATCGTCAGCGTAAACATTGAGGCCGTGAAAGTCTGCTGCGCGTCCTCGTGGACGCTGCAAAGCAACTGCTTCAAAGACAAGCCGTCCTCATACCTTGAAGAGAAGAAGGCTGACATAGCCAATGCGGAGAAATGGTCTGCGGAAGGCTACATGAAGCCGCTCGACGTGAAGCGCGAGAGGTTCGCGGCGGTCGTTGCGGTAAAAGTGCTGGGCAACGAGCGAAAATACCTGGTTCGCGACAATTGCGAGATAGAGAAGCTTTACGACTCGACGCTAAACATGTGGTGCCCCTCGGGGCAAGAGGCCGAGCTGATTGGAAAGGCGAAGAAGATGCTTCTCGAAGAGATGGACAGGGCTATCGAGCGGCTTAAGGAGAAAGAGGCGAAGGAGTCAGTGGAGTGATTGGAGACAAAAAGCGAAGCGAGATAACCGCCGAGCTTTCGCGCAAGGCGCTCAAGAGGCTCAGGGGCGAATTCGATTTGGTGTCGAGCGAGGTGTGGGTCGACGAGGCCCACAGGGTCGATTTCGTTGCGTATCGCCGCGGAAGCGGTTACGAGAACGCCTCAGCCGAGCGCGGCGAGTTCTGCTTCGTCGAGGTGAAGTCGTGCATGGATGACTTCACGAGCGGCCATGGGCGCACGTTCGAGGGCGATGCGAATTGGCTCGTGTGCCCGAGGGAGCTTGCCGACGCGCTGCACGGGAAGCTGCAGCTTCCGAGGCATTGCAAGGTGCTTTGCCCCGATGCCGCAGGCAACCTGCGCGTCGCGTACGACACCAGCGAGCGCGGGCGAAGCTTCAGGAGGCTTTCGACCGCGGCGTTGCTGATTCAGATGGTATTGGGCAGCGCCCAGTCGTGGCGCACGTCGAGGGAAGTGTTTTACGAGGAGGCGCGAAATGATTAGCAACGATAAGCGGAAGATAGTTGCGGCTAATCTTCGGCAATACCTGAAAAAGTACGAAACGCCTGACTGGCGAGCTTTCTGCAACATCATCCTTGGTAGTGGACGCTTGGACAACTTGAGAAAGGCGCAAGCGTTCGATCGCTTGGCCGACCTCATCGACGTGCCAACGACTGTGCTCGACCTCACCGAGACCACGCGCACCGTTCATGGCGAATGTGTGCGCGGTTGGGAGTGCCGAGAGTGCGGCCAATCCTGCGAGGAGATGTACGGCGAATACGAGTATTGCCCGCATTGCGGGAGGAAAGTGGTTGAGCCGTGATTACTGACGAGAAGCGCCGCGAGGTTGCAAAGAAGATGAGGGAATACGACATCTCGGAGTTCAAGGAATCGGCGATAGTGCCATTCTTGGAATGTCTTGGGTATGGCTATACGAACTGGCGGGGAGTCCTCGATGGACTGGCCGACCTCATCGATCGCCCGACATGCACCGTGAACATGGGCGTGACCGGGCACGTCGGGGTGTGCATGCACTGCGGCGCGATGATCGAGACGCGCGCAGCCGTGTTCAACGCTATCGAAGCGCTGCCGACGCGCTACTGCCCCAACTGCGGCGCGAAGTTGGCCGGCGAGTCCGCAAGCCGGGCTGTGACGCAACAGCGATAATGGAGGAGGCCGCCTTTGCGAGCGGTTTTCCTTCCTCCGCCCACGGCGTCGCTCATGCGCCGTGGGCTTTTCTTTTGCCGTTCGCCGTCCGAATGCTGCCACCCAAGTTGACGGTTCGTAAAAACGAACCCGATTTCGGCGGCTACTTGAAACGCCGCGTTCACAAAAGCCCAGGCCAGAGGCGATAGAATTTCCCCAATCCAGCGATGATTGGAGGAAGGCTATGAGTTACTGGGATGCTATCGAGCTGCTGGCGCAGCGCATGGACATGTGCGAGCGCCTTGAGGCGTCGAGCATGGGGTTCAGCTACGAGAGCCAGGGGTACGCCAGGGCCGAGGGCCGCTACGCGACGCGGGTTTTGGTGCGGCTGACTGGCAAGCCCTACGATGTCGTGCTGGCTGACATAAACGCGGCGGCCGAGAAGTACCGGGCGAAGCGCGAGGCGTAGGGCGACGGCTCGGGCGGCCGCTTGACCTGTGACCTACCTGCGAAAATATACCCAACAGGAAAAAGCAGGAAGGAAGCGGCATGAAGCAGCAGCCCGAGCTGAAGGTGGAGGAAGTGCCCACCGAATCGCTCATCCCCTATGCGCGAAACGCGAAAATCCACACCGACGAGCAGATCGACCAGATATGCGAGAGCATCGGGGAGTTCGGCTTCAACGACCCCGTGGCGGTGTGGGACGGCCCCGACGGCCCCGAGATAATCGAGGGCCACGGCCGCGTGATGGCGGCGAAGAAGCTGGGGCTTGGGGTAGTGCCCGTGGTGCGCCTCGACCATTTGACGGACGAGCAGCGCCGCGCGTACGGCATCGTGCACAACAAGCTCACCATGAACACCGGTTGGGACTTCGCTAAGCTGGAAAAGGAGCTGGACGAACTGTCGCCGAACTTCGACATGGGGGACTTCGGGTTCGAGAGTTTCGACTACGACCCGGATTCCCTCTTCGACAGCCCGCAGCCAGCCGCCCAAGGCGAATCCAGCCAGCCATCGCCGACTAAAACGGTGGTTTGTCCGGAGTGTGGACATGAGTTTCGACCCGAGTAACGTGAAGGTGCATTTCGCCGGTTACGACAACGACGAGCGCGCCATCGCCGTGCTCAAGGCGGCGGGAGTGCGCTATAGGCTTTTCACAAGCTACCCGTTCATCAAGGGGCGTTCGAGCGATTCCGACATGAGGGTCCCCAGGCTGGCCGAGATGGATGCTGGCTTCCAGCACGTTATCATGGACAGCGGCCTGTTCACGATGATGTTCGGCGCGGACAAGGCCACGCCGAAGACGCCGGAGTTCGTGCGCGAGTGGATGCATCGCATATGCTCTTTCGCGATCCAGAACAACATCAAGGCGAGTTTTGTCGAGTGCGACTGCCAAAAGCTCATAAGCGCTGAATTCGCGTGGGAGCTTCGCCGCGAGATGCGCGCAATTATGCCCGGCGCGGATATAATCAACGTTTTTCACTTGGAAGACGGAGAGCGCGGCTTCAAGGAGCTGGTCGACTTCACGGATTACCTCGCCATATCCGTTCCGGAGTTGCGCATAGCCCAGCCCAAGACGTACAGGAACACGGTGTGCGCCCTGGCTCGCATGGCCCGGCGCCAGAAGCCGCGGGTGAAAATCCACCTGCTGGGCTGCACCGAGAAATATCTGCTCGAGCGCAACCGATTCTGCACCACGGCGGACAGCTCGTCGTGGACGAGCTCAACCAGGTTCGGCACGCTGGACAAGGTGCATATCAGCAACATAAACGACAAGCAGGCGGAGAGGGCGTGCGCGAAGGTGCTCATGGCCGCCGACCAATACGGCATGCGCATACCCGACAAGCTGGCCAGGGGAGAGCCAAAGGCCGTCAATTACACGGCGGCCAACTATTACACGGCCCAGAAATGCCGCAAGGACTACACGGAATGGGCCGGACCCCAAGATTAAGGAAGAGAAATGAAATTCAGCCTCAAGACAAAGTACTCGCTGCTGCTTATTCTGTCGTGCGTGTACGTGGGATGCCTAATCGTTGCCAACACCGCCACGGGCAAGACGCTCGACGTGTTCGGCTTCACATGGACGAGCATGTTCATCGTGTTCCCCATCATCTACATCATCAACGACGTCATGGCCGAGTGCTACGGCTACAAGGTGGCCCGAACGGTCATCTTCGTCGGATTCGCCGTGAACCTGCTTGCGGTGGTCGTGTACCAAATCGCCCTGGCCCTGCCTGGCTCTCCGTTCTTTACGGAGCAGGCGGCGTTCGAGACCGTGCTCGGCACCACGTTCCGAGCCTGCGCGTCCTCGTTCGCGGGCTACCTGGTGGGCTCCACCCTCAACGCCAAAATCATGCAGGTGATGCACGACCGGGACGGCGAGCCGCACCTGATGCGCCGCTGCGTGGTGTCCACTCTGTTCGGCGAGCTGTCCGACGCCGCCGTGTTCAACTTGTGCATGTTCTCGTTCGTGCTGCCGTGGGAGGTCATCGCCGGAACGGTAATCACGTACGGCCTGGCGAAGGTGCTTTACGAGGTGGTCATGTACCCGATCACCCAATGCGTCATCAAGAAAGTCAAGTCGCTGCCCGAAATGTAGCCCCAAGCCCGCTCCGGCGGGCTTTACTTATGCCCGTGATTATATGGTATAATTAGAAGAAACGACGAAAGGGGCGAGTATGGCGGCGTCGGAGGCCCAGAAGCGGGCGAGCGCGAAGTATCAGCGCGAGAAGGTGAAGCAGGTGAACGTGAAGTTCTCGCCGAATGAGATGGGCATGTACGAATGGCTCGAAGCGCAGGGCGGCACGATGTCGGGAACGATAAAGGCGCTCATACGCGAGAAAATGTCCGAGAACCTATAATTCTAACCGATAATACCGCTGTTATATGGTACAATTATAGCAGCGGGAAGGAAAGGAGCCTTCCCATGGATGAAGAGGAGAAAGAGATGACCGGCAAGGAGATCGAGCGGTTCATCGAGCTGCAGGCGGCGGAGGGCAAAAGCCCGCTGGAGACCATCGAGGCGCTGCTGAAGGTGGTGGGGGCCGAAGAGGTCCCGCAGTTCAAGAAGAAGGACTAAAAGAAAAAGGGGCTGGGAGAGATTCCCGGCCCCGGCGAAGCAAAGCCATTGTACCACAGGCCCCGCAACGCGCGGGGCTTTTTCTTTGCCCTGTGACCCGAGCGGCATACTTGGGGCATGGCAGATGAAAGAAAACATAGGGGGCAACCCACCAGATACGACGCCAAGGCGCACGTGCCCTGGGGCGCTTCCCTGGCGCGTCGTGGCTGCTCGGACGAGGAAATCGCCGATGCTTTCGGCGTGAGCGTGCGGACGGTGTACAACTGGAAGAAGGCGCATCCCGAATTCTTGCAGGCCTTAAACGAGTGCAAGGGCAAGGCGGACGAGGCGGTTGTCGACAGCCTGTACGCCAAGGCCTGCGGCAAGGCGAAGCGCGTCACCAAGAAGAAGCGCGACGTTTTGGACAGCGACGGGCGCAAGGTGACGCTCACCGAGGTGATAGAGGAAACATTGCCGCCCGACACCACCGCAATGATCTACTGGCTGAAGAACCGCCAGCCCGAGCTTTGGCGCGACAGGCCCAAGCAGGACGACACCGACACGGCCGTGCTCAAGGCCGCCAAAGAGCTCGTCTCGTCCGTACAGAGCGCGATAGAGTAGCCCATGCTTACCAGAATGCAATCCGAGTATCTGAAGAGCTGCACGCACCGCTGGAACGTCAAATGCGGCGCAACGGGCAGCGGCAAGAGCTACGTAGACATAGCGGTGACCATCCCGCAGCGCATCATGGCGGCCAAGGGCGAAGGGCTGCTGGTGATGATCGGGAACACCCGTTCGACTTTGGAGCGCAACATCCTGGAGCCGATGCGGGCCCTGTACACGCAGGACGTGGTGGGGAACATTCGCATGGACAACACGGCGACCATCTTCGGCAAGAAGGTGTATTGCCTGGGCGCCGACAAGAGCAACAGCGTTTCCAGAATTCAGGGCGCGACGTTCGAGTGGGTTTACGGCGACGAGGTGACCACGTGGGCGGAGCCAGTTTTCCAGATGCTCAAGAGCCGTCTGCGCTGCCCGCACAGCCATTTCGACGGCACGTGCAACCCCGATTCCCCGAACCACTGGTTCAAGGCGTTCCTCGATTCCGACGGCATCGACATCTACCGCCAGGATTACACCATCTGGGACGGCGCGTTGCTGCCCGAGGTGGTCAAGCAATTGGAGGCCGACTACGCGGGCACTGTCTACTACGACCGTTACATCAAGGGGCTGTGGACGCAGGCCGAGGGGCTTGTCTACCCCGACTACCAGCAGGCCGAAGAGCCGCGCTTCGATGGCTCCGCGACCAAGTGGGCGGTGTCGTGCGACTACGGCACGCAGAACGCTTTCGCGGCGCTGCTGTGGGCCTTCGACGGCGATGTGTGGCACGCGGTGAGGGAATATCGCTACAGCGGCCGCGACATGGGCCACCAGAAGACCGACGGCGACTACGTGGCCGACATGGGCGCGTTCCTGGGCGATTTGCCGCGAGACACGCCGTTCATAATCGACCCCAGCGCGACGAGCTTCCACGCCGCCATGAGGCGGGCGGGCTTCACCGTGCGCAAGGCGCGCAACGCCGTGGACGACGGCATACGCGAGACGGCCTCGTGCATGGCGCGGGGCATCGTCAAGTACGCCGAGGGCCTGCCCGAGCTGAAGAAGGAATTCGCGGGCTACGTGTGGGACGCGAAGGGCCACGGCGACGCGCCCGTGAAGGAGAACGACCACCTGATGGACGCGCTGCGCTACGGCGTGGCGACGCTGCGCATGTGGAAGCCGGTCGAGAAGTACGTATCGCCGTTCGAGAGGGGCATCAGATGACGGCAAGCACCATCGTGACGTTCGCGGAGCTGCAGGCGAGCGGCGGCACGCCCGGATTCGTCAAGGAATGCATCGAGCGGCACAGGGCCAGCGAGATGTACAAGAACGCCCGCAGCGCCGACAGCTACTACCGCCAGCGCAACGAGACGATCGCGAAGTTCAGCGCCGTGCTGTACGGGCTTGACGGCTCGCAGCTCAAGGACTTCACCGCGAGCAAGCTTCGTCTGGCGAGCAACCTGTTCAAGCGCCTCAACGTGCAGCGCTGCATGTACAGCCTGGGCAAGGGCGTTTCGTTCGTCGAGGTGGGCGAGGGAGGGAAAGACACCACCAAGGCCAAGCTCGGCGACCGCTTCGACGACGACGTGAAGCAGATAGGCCTTTACGCCCTCATCCACGGCGTCGCGTTCCCGTTCTGGAACCTCGACCACATCGACGTGTTCAGCGCGGCCGAGTTCTGCCCCATTTGGGACGAGACCACGGGCGCGCTGATGGCGGGCGTCCGTTTCTGGCGGCTCGACCCGTACCACCCACTGAACGCGGTTCTGTACGAGCAGGACGGCTATACCGAGTTCGTTTCCGACGGGGATAGCGAGCTGCGCATGTCGGAGGCGGGCAAGCGCCCGTACAAGGCGACCTATGCAGAGGTGCCCGCGGACGGCCTGAAGCTGGCCGTGGACGCCGAGAATTATTCGCGCCTTCCAATCATCCCCATCTGGGGCAGCGACGCCCACCAGAGCACACTCGTGGGGCTTCGCGAGGCCATCGACGCCTACGACCTGATAAAGAGCGGCCTGTGCAACGACGTGCAGGACTGCGCGCAGGTGTATTGGATCGTGGAGAACGCGGGCGGCATGGGCGACGAGGATTTGCAGAAGTACCGCGACCGCCTGAAGCTCACGCACATCGCCAACGCGAACACCGAGGACGGCGGCAGCATCAAGCCGTACACGCAGGAAATCCCCTACGCGGCGCGCAAGGAAACCCTGGCGTGCATCAAGGCCGACATGTACGAGGACTTCGGCGCGCTCGACGTTCACACCGTGGCCGCAGGAGCCACGAACGACCATATCGACGCGGCGTACCAGCCGATGGACGAGGAGGCCGACGAGTTCGAGCGCCACATCCGCGAGGGAATCATGGACATTTTGGCGTTGCAGGGCATAGAGGACACGCCCATCTTCACTCGCAACCGCGTCTCCAACGTCAAGGAGCAGGTCGAAATCGTGCTTTCCGAGGCCGAATACCTGGACGACGAGACGGTGCTTCGCAAGCTGCCGAACATCACGCCCGACGAGGTGGCCGAGATTTTAAAGCGCAAGGACGCCGAGGCCGCCGAGAAAATGGCGATGCTGCCGCCCGCGCTGCAGCAGAACGCCCAGCAGCCCGAAGACGGCGAGGAAGAACCCGAGGAATAGCCCATGAGCGACCAGGCCCACGACTACGCAGACCGCAAGATAGCCGAGTTCCAGGCCGAGGTGTGGGAGACCTACCAGCAGGCGCAGGCCGACGCTCAAGAAGCCCTCTCGAAGTTCCTGAAGCGCTTCGAGAAGGAGGACGCCAAGCGCCGAAAGCTCGTCGAGAAGGGCGAGATGACCAAGGCCGAGTACCGCTCTTGGCGGCAAGGCCAAATCCTGCGCTCGAAGCAGCTCTCGAGCACGCTCGACCAGGTTTCGCAAGCCATGGTGAACGCCAACCAGGTAGCCATGACGGCTTTGGCGGGCAAGCTGCCCGAGGTGTACGCCGAGAACGCGAACTATTCGGCGTTCTGGGTGTGCAAGGAGACAGGCCTTGCGGTGGGGTTCGATTTGGTCGATCCCGACACCGTGCAGCACATGCTCACGGCGGGCGAGGCGGTGCTTATGCTGCCCAACGTCAACGTGGCGAAGGATATGGCCTGGAACCGCAAGCTTGTGGCCTCTCAGCTGACGCAGGGCGTGCTTCTGGGCGAGTCCATCCCGAAGATGGCCCGCAGGGTGCAGCGCGTGACGGGCAGCAACTACGCCACAGCCGTGCGCACGGCCCGAACCACCGTCACGGGCGCCGAGAACGCGGGGCGCGTCCACAGCTACCAGAGGGCAAAGGAGATGGGCATCAAGCTTGAGAAGGAATGGGTCGCCACGCTCGACGGCCGCACGCGCCATTCCCACAGGCAGCTCGACGGCCAGAAGATTCCCAACGAGGAGGGCGCGAAGTTCGACAACGGGTGCCGCTACCCGGGCGACCCGCAAGGGCGCTATGACGAGATTTGCAACTGCCGCTGCACGCTGGTCGCGGCAATCGAGGGCGTCGACATCAGCGACGCCGAGCGGTGGAGCAGGCTGCCCGATGGCATGACGTATGAGGAATGGAAGAACGAGCTCGCGCCAAGGCCGCAAGCTAAAGCCAAAACCAAAACCAAAGCAGGGGCGGAGCGCGTGCCGGTGCACGATGCCAGTGCTGCGGTATACGGGAGCCTCAACGAACAACAGAAATCGGCCGTCGCGGCCATCCTCGACCGTTCCGACGAAAAGGTGCGCCAGGTTTATCTTGGGTACGAGAGCATGTTCAAGCTGATCGATGGCAACTATCGGAAAACTGCGCATTACGACCCCGCAGCGAACGGCGTGCGGCTGAATCTTGCCGAGGTGTTCGCCGCGGATGGTAAGAGGCCGCAGGGAACGACTTGGTTCCATGAATTTGGCCACATGGTTGACGGTTTGAGCGGGGACATTTCCGAGACCTATAGGGACGGCGTGTTCGCGAAAACCATCCAAAGCGAGGTGAGCGCGTATATCAATGCGAGGAACAAGCAATTGAGGGATGGTTTCAAGAGGGCCATTGCAGAAAAGAATACGGATTGGCTCGTGAAAAACGGGTACATGTCAAATTGGAAGGCGGAATATATACGCGAGAACCCGGATATGGAGAAAACTGCCCTAGCTGCGCTGAGGCACACAAAAACGTACGCCTATAGGGCGGTGGCCGACGAAATTCGGAGCCTTGATGACGCCAAGAAGGCCGATCTATCCGACCTATTCGGCGGCGCGACGGTTTGCAAGTGCGACGACGGGTGGGGCCATTCGAAGGCGTACTGGCGGCCGAAGTGGTCGCAGAAGGGGTACGAGCTGAAACCGTTGGCGCACGAGGGCTTCGCGGAGTTCTTCAGCGCGTACACGGCGAACCCCGAATCGCTCGAAATGCTGCGGAAATACCTGCCCGAATCAACTAAAATATTCGAAGAGATGATTGAGGAGGTGCTTCGCTGATGGCCGAGCTGCATACTTGGGAAGAGGTTAAAGAGAAGGCCGCTGAATTCGAGGAGCGCTTCGGGTATGAGCCCGTCTGGTACGGTCACGTCGACGACGTGTTCGACATGATCGACAAGTCGCTCAAAACGGGCGAGCCGCTGTTCGAACCCTACCGAGAAGGCGTCATGCTTTAAGGGCAGGAGGTTCGAATAATCCCGCTCATCCAAGGCCCGCCCTGGCGGGCCTTTTCCTTTGCTGTGACTGATACGCCACAATGTCCCCAGAGCCCGCGCGGTTCGAGGCAAAGGGACCGCAACCCTTGCCACGCGGGAAGTCGAAGCCATTCGCGATACGTTCGGTTTGGACGGCGGGCCATGGCCGGGAGTCCCACCCCGGCCATACGTCTTTCAGGGGGGGGAATTGCATGGGCATCACCGTCAACCAGGACAACACCGAGCAATGGGCGCGGCTGTTTAACCAAGCGCTCGCTAAGGGGCTCGAAGAGGTCGGCCTGACCGCAGAGGGCTATGCCAAGAAGAAGTGCCCTGTCGATACGGGCCGCCTGCGCAACAGCATCACGCACGTCGTGAGGGCGAGCGAGAAGGCCGTCTATATCGGTACGAATGTCGAATACGGGCCGTATGTCGAGCTCGGAACCCGCCATATGAAGGCGCAGCCGTATCTCCGTCCCGCCGCATCTGGGCACCGCTCTGAATACAAGCAAATCTTGAAGAACAACCTGGGCGGCTCGTAACCCTTAAAAAACGCCAAAAATGAAGATAAGAATCCCGTTTCGGTAGAAAAAATACCGATTCGCGCGAAAAAGCGGCTATTTCGGCCGCTTTTTCTGCTTTTCGGCGACCTGTGACCCAAAGCGCAAACTAGTGCCATCGGCCAGCGAGGAACGGCTGGCATGCCCGAGGCAATGGGCGAAATTCCGAAGCAAAGGAGAAGCAGGGATGGCACTCACCCGCAAGATGCTCAAGGCAATGGGCATCGAAGACGAGAAGATCGAGCAAATCATCGAGGAGCACACCGAGTCCACCGACGCGCTGAAGCAGCAGCGCGACGAGTACAAGGCCAAGGCCGAAGCCAAAGCGACCACCTCCACGGAGCCGAAGCCGAAAGACCCCGAGTCCTCCGACGAGTACAAGGCCAAGTACGATGCCGAGAAGAAGGCCTTCGAGGACTACAAGGCTGGAATCGAGGCCGAGAAGGCCGAGGCCGAGAAGCGATCGAAATACCGCGAGCTCATCGAGAAGGCAGGCGTCGACGCGAAGCGCATCGACGCGGTGCTCAAGATTTCCGACCTCTCTGGCGTCACGGTCAAGGACGGCGCCATCGAGGGCGCCGACAAGCTCGTCGAGGGCATCAAGGCCGATTTCAAGGAGTTCATTCCCGTAATCACGACTAAGGGCGCCGACGTGGCGAAGCCGCCTGCGGGCGACGGCGGCACGGCGGCCCCCAAGAACCTGCGCGACGCATTGCACGAGCGCTACGAACAGAAAGGCTAAAGAATGGCTATCACGCTCGAAGAGGCCAAGGTCGGGATGTCCGACCACGTAGATCAGAATGTAATCGACACGTTTCAGCGCTCTTCGCTGTTGCTCGACAAGCTGACGTTCGACAACGCCATTTCCCCCGGCACGGGCGGCTCCACGCTGGCTTACGGCTACGTGCAGTTGAAGACCCCCGCCATGGCTGGTGTACGCGCCATCAACAGCGAGTACACCGCCAACGAGGCCAAGCGCGAGAAGAAGACCACGAACGCCATCATCATGGGCGGCTCGTTCTCCGTCGACCGCGTGCTGCAGAACACCTCAGGCGCGGTTGACGAGCTGGCATTCCAGCTTGAGCAGAAAATCAAGGCGACCTCCAACGAGTTCCACTACTTTGCCATCAACGGCAAGGCGGCGGGCACCGCGCAGGCTGGCAAGCCCGACGGCACGTTCGACGGCCTGGCGAAGCTGCTCTCCGGCACCTCGAACGAGCTCGAATCCTCCGTCGACGTCTCTACGGCCGACAAGATGACCGAGAACGCCCAGGCGTTCCTCGACGAAATCGACTACCTGCTCTCGCAGGTGGACGGCGCGAACATGCTGATGATGAACGGCAAGATGCTGACGAAGTTCCGAGGCATCGCCCGCCGCGCCGGTTACTACGAGCGCGCCAAGACCGACGCGGGCCGCTTCATCGAGACGTACAACGGCGTGCCGATGGTCGATTTGGGCAAATACTACAACGGCACCTCTTCCGTAGACGCCATCGCGGACACCGCCGCCACCGCATCCGCGCTCGGCAAGTCCGACATCTACGCGGTTTCCCTGGGCCTCGACGGCTTCCACGGCATCGCACCCACGGGCACGGGCGTCATCCAGTCATTCATGCCCGACATGTCGCAGCCAGGCGCCGTAAAGACCGGCGAGGTCGAGCTCGTCGCGGGCGTCGCCCTGAAGAACACGCTCAAGGCGGGCGTGCTCAAGGGCATCGGCACCGCCGCGAAGCTGGCCTAGCCATGCTTGAGGAAGTGCTGCGAAGCCTGAACAACTGGTTCGAGCGCGACTACGCGACGGGCGTTTTCGAGATCGCGGGCGGAAACATCGGCCTGCCCGACGGCTGGCTGCTCGATGGGCAGTACTTCCGCATCGAGGGAAGCGTGTTCAACGACGGGCTGCACCAGTGGCCCGCCGTTGATTTGCGAGACGAGACGTTCACGGGCGAAATCGCGGCCCTGGCTGTCCCCAAAGCCGTCACCGAGCTGGCGGCGCGAATCGGGGAATGGCAGGCGAAGTACGGCAAGGCCGCAGAAAGCCCGTACCAGTCGGAAAGCTTCGGGGGCTATAGCTACACAAAAGCCAGCGGCAACGGGTCGCAGGGCGGCTCTCAAGGCCGTTTGACGTGGTGCGACGCCTTCCGTTCGGAACTCAACCGTTGGAGGAAGCTATGAGCCTTTGGGAAGACATGATGGTGCCGTGCGAGCTGCTCGAAGAGCGCCGCGTTTCCGACGGCGAGGGCGGCTTCGCGACGGTCTGGGCGCCTTCCGCCCCGTTCGAGGCGGCAATCGTCCACGACGACAGCACGCAGGCCCGAATCGCCGAGAAGGAGGGCGTAACGAGCCTGTACGCGGTGACGACCAAGGCCCCGCTCGGGTTCCACGACGTGTTCACGCGCAAGAGCGACGGCCAGGCCTTCCGCGTCACCTCGAACGCCGAGGACGGCAAGACGCCCAGCATGGTGAGCTTCCAGTTCAACCAATGCCAGGCCGAGGCCTGGGAGGTGCCGAATGAATAAGAATGCCGCCTTCCAGGCGTGGGCTGAATCGTTCGGCATCCCCGCCTACGCGGCCACGGCCGTCCCTGACGATGCGACAGAGCCTTACCTGACCTATACGCTCGCCACGGGCATGTGGGGCGATGGCGAGCAGGCGTGCGACCTTTCGGTTTGGTACCGCACGACGAGCGAGGCCAAGCCAAACGCCAAGGCGCGCGAGATAGGCGAGGCCCTGGGCATCGGCGGGACGTGCCTGCCGTGCGACGAGGGCCTGGTTTGGGTCAAGCGCGGCCAGCCGTTCAGCCAGCCCGTGGATTCGGGCGACAACGCCGTCAAGCGGCGCTACATCAACCTTTCAGTGGAATTCCTGACTGCCTATTAAGGGGGTATGTATGAAATACAGCCAGATGCCGCAGGACATGTTCAAGCACATCCAGATGAACGCGGGCATCCTCGCGAAGAGCTTCACGCCGACGAGCGGCGAGGTGACGAAGTCCGACATCATCGGCGCTACGTCCGGCGGCATCAACTTCACGGCCACGCCGAGCTTTACCGACTTCGGCGAGGACATCGACAACTGCCCGAACAACATGAAGGAGCTGAAGAAGCTCGACTCGTGGGAGGCCAAGGCCTCGGGCACGTTCATCTCGGTGACGGTCGACGCGGCCGGCTCGCTCGTGGGCGCGGCCGACGTGGCCGGCGACAAGGTCACGCCGCGCAACGACCTTGCGGATGACGACTTCGAAGATTTGTGGATTATCGGCGACTACTCGGAAATCAACGAGGACGGCAGCACGGGCAAGGCGGGCTTCATCGCCATCCACATGCTGAACTCGCTTTCGACGGGCGGCTTCCAAATCCAGACTTCGAAAAAGGCCAAAGGCCAGTTCGCCTTCGAGTACACGGCGCACTACTCCATGGAAGACCCGGACAAGGTGCCGTTCGAGCTTTACGTGAAGCAGGGAACCGCCGACGCGGCTTAGATCGAAAGGGAAATCGCATGAAATTCAACGAACTCACGGCCGAGCAGCTCATGCAGTCGCTCGCGCTCATCGGCGAGGCGGCCGAGCACGTCATGCAGGGCGGCATCGGCGAGGACCTGGTGAAGGAAATCGCCGCGTACCGCTCGAAGCCGAAGGCCAAGGGCACCAAGCAGGCTGACGCCTTCGAATGGGCGGCGGGCCTGGTGTCGAAGTGCGTTCCGCGCATGCTCAAGGAGAACGTGGGCGACCTGTACAAGGTGCTGGCCGCCGTCGACGGTCTGACCGTCGAGGAATACGAGGCGTGCAGCAACGCGGCGAAGGTCGTTTCCGACGTGGCGGCGCTCAAGGCGGCGCTCGCCAAGGACGGCGAGCTTCGCCAGCTGTTCGCGGGTTTTTTAGCCTAGCGGCGCGCGACCCGTCTCTCATATGGCTCTGCTTGGGCGAGTACGTCGGGCCTCGGCGTGCTCGCCCTTTCCTTTGCTACGCCAAGGCCAGGGCCAAGCGCGAGGACGAGGAGCGGTCGTGGCGCCTGTACATGAGCGAGCAGGCGGCCCTGACGCCGCAGGGCAAATACATGAGGCAATCGTGGAGGGAAATCGTCGAATCGTCGCGCAGGCCCGTTGACGGGCGCAGCGCCGAGCAAATCGCGGCCGATGTGATAGCCAAAGCGGGATTGGAGGTCGTGTGATGGCACATCGGAAGCAAACGGCACGAGGGGGTGAACGCGCATGGACCTTCTCGACCTTGCGGTCAAAATCGGCGTCGACGACCAGGCGACGTCCAAGATAGGCAGCATAGCGGGCGGCATAGTCGGCACGCTCGGCAAGGCAGCCGGAGCTGCGGGAAAGGTCGCAAGCACGGCCGTCGCGGCCGTCAGCGCCGGCGTCGCGGCCGTCTCCGCAGGTGTCACCGCAGTGGGCGTGCAATCGCTGTCGGCCTATTCTGCGTACGAGCAGAATGTCGGCGGCATACAGAAGATTTTCGGCAACATGGGCAAATCGCTCGAGGATTACGCCGAGCTCACGGGCCAGACCGTCGAGCAGTGCGCCGGCAAGTGGCAGGTTCTCGAGGACTCGCAGAACAAGGCCCTCGCCAACGCCGACAAGGCGTGGCAGACGGCGGGGCTGTCCGCGAACGCCTACATGGAGCAGATAACGGTCTTCAGCGCAGCCTTGGTTGCGTCGCTGGGCGGCGATACCCAGAAGGCCGTCGATTACGCCGACATGGCGATCGTCGACATGTCGGACAACGCGAACACCTTCGGAACGGACATGGAGAGCATCCAGTGGGCGTACCAGGGCTTCGCGAAGCAAAATTACACAATGCTAGATAACCTAAAACTCGGTAGACAGTGCCATACCATTGCCGAGTATAAACCTCGTGAAAACGGTGAAACTCTTTTAGCAGCTTAAACAGCTCAAAGACAATACCGTGCGAAGTCTATGGTTATAATTCTGGTATCTGGTAAAATAAAATAATCAGATACGAGGTGATTCCAATGCTAAAGCCGATACCAGGATACGAGAACTATTCCGTTAGCGAAGAGGGCGTCATCGTGAACACCTCAACGGGCTCGGTAAAGAAACCCACCTTGAACAAAGCGAACGGCTATCTTTACGTTGACCTGTACAGGGGCAACAAGCGCAGCAAGCGCCCAGTGCACCGCCTCGTCGCAGAGTCTTTTGTTCCGAATCCCGAAGGCAAGCCGACTGTTGACCACGCCGACGGCAATCGCCAGAACAACAAGGCTTCAAACCTAAGGTGGGCGACATTCAGCGAGCAGAATTCGCGCTTCGAAACCACGGGCGTAAGAAGCGACCCAGTTGTGGTGCTGCATTACACCGAGAAGCGCAAGAAGCGCGGCGGCGGCCATGAGGAATGGCTGGACGTCGACTCCGTTATGAGGTTCGACAACATAACGAAGGCTGCAGAGCATTTCGGATGCACGCTGGGGAATATCTCGATGATGCTCAAGGAGGGCACCATCGGAAGGCGCGGGAAGATGCGCGGCTTCAAGTTCGAATACGCAGACGGAGAGCGCAAATACCATAGAAACGTGTAACGACTACCGAAAGCACGCAACGAGCGGAAGCGAGTAGGGTACGCCCAAGCGGGCGGAAGCGCGAGGGGCCTGGAAAGGTCAAGAGATAGTCTGAACTGCATGGCGACATGCAGCAGCCGAAAGGCGGCCACTGATTAGCGACCTGTGGCGAACACAATGTATGGCGGCACCAAGGAAGAGATGAAGCGCCTCATCTCCGACGCTTCGAAGATGACCGACGTGCAGAAGAGGCTCGGCGTCACCGTCGACGAGAGCTCCATGAGCTTCGAGAATATCGTCGCGGCCATCCACGTGATGCAGGAGTCGATGCAAATCGGCGGAACCACGGCACGCGAGGCCGCCACGACCATCGAGGGCTCTGTAAACTCCATGAAGGCGGCCTGGGCGAACTGGGTCACCGAGCTCGGCAAGGACGACGCCGACATGCAGAAGCTGACCTCCGAGCTGGTCGAGAGCTTCGAGACCGCGGCGAAGAACGTCGTGCCCCGCATCGGCACCATCGTCGGCACGGCCATAGGCCAGCTGCCGGCGCTCATAGCGAGCCTCGCCCCCGTCGTGGTCAGCGCCTTCGGCCAAATCGGCGAGCAGGCCATAAGCGCCCTGCGCGATTCGGTCTCGGCGGACAACCCCATGGCGGACCTCGTGTTCGGCGTCACGAACGCCCTCGAGGAGATAGCCCAGCGCTTCAACGGCTTCAAGTCGCTGTGGAGCATGGGCGACAATCCAGTCGAATCGTTCACGCTCGTTGCGAAGAACGCGCTCAACATGCTCAACGGCGATATCGAGGCGCTTACGGGCAACTCGCATTTCGCCGACGCGATAACCGGGGCGCTGCAGACCGTCGCCGACTTCGGCGCGAAGGCGGCTGACGGAATCTCGCAGCTCGCTGAGAGCTTCGACGAAACCTCGGCCATGGAGGCCGCCGCGACCGTCATAGACACCGTGGCGGGCTTCATCGGGCACCTGGCAGACCAGGCGGGCGAATACCTCATGCCCGTGCTTGAGGCGGCTGGCGAGGCAATGTCGGCCTTCTTCCAGGCCGTGGCCGACGCGCAGGTGTGGCTTGAGCCGCTCGCGACGTTCCTCGGAGACGTGCTGGTGGCCGCGCTCGAAATCGTGGTAGCTGCTTTCACCTTCGCGGTCGACACCGTGACGCTGCTCGTGAACGCCGTGACCGAGCTAGTAAACTTCCTTATGGGAGTCCCCGCGAGCGTGCAATCCTTCGTCGACCAGGTGGGAGCCTTCTTCGGTCAGCTTCCTGACCTTATCGGCGGCTTCCTCGCGGGCGTGATAGCGAGCATCGGCGCGTGGGTCTCGGGAATCGTGGCCCAGGCCGTGCAGGCTGGCTCGCAATTCCTCTCAAGCGTCGGGAGCTTCTTCGGACAGCTGCCGGGGCAAGTCGGAGGCTTCCTCTCATCGGTCATCGGCACCGTGGGAGGCTGGGTTTCGAGCATGGGCTCGAAGGCGGCGGAAGCGGCCTCGACCTTCGGCTCGAACCTAATCGGTGGCCTTCGGGGAATTGTCGGCCAGGCGCAATCGGCTGGCCAGGCAATCATCCAGGGCGTTATCGACGGCATCACGGGAATGATTGGAGCGGCGGGAAGCGCCATCGAGGGCGTTTTGAGCACCATCGCGAGCTACCTGCCGCACTCGCCCGCGAAGCGCGGCCCGTTCAGCGGCAAGGGATGGACGCCGTACAGCGGTCGGGCAATCGTGCACGGATTGGCCGAGGGCATCGCGGAACTGGCCGACGAGCCCGCGGACGCGATGGCTTCCGTGATGGAGGGCGTTTCGGCCACGACTGCGGTATCCAACGCGGCCGTGAACGGCGTGGTTTCGGTCAACGGCTCTTCCGAAGGAGGCACCACGCCCGAGGGCGCGGCAGCCATCATCGCGTGGCTGGCCGAGAACCTTCCCGCCATCATCGCGGAGTTCACGCCCGTGATGGGCGAATCGGAGTTCGGACGCAAGGCGAGAAAGGCGGTTGCGTATGCTTGATGTGAGCTATGAATCAGACGCGGGCGTTGTGATCGCGCTCAATTCTGGCGTGTACGTCGGCAGGCCGAACGACCTATTCAGCCGCGAATGGGACTACAAGATCGGGTATCGCGCCTTGGCCACGGCCTCGCGCGGTGCCCGCAAGGTTTCATTCAAGGCCTTCTTCGCGGACATGGCGCAGGCGGACGCGTTCCGCCGATGCGCCGACGCGGACGTGGCGAGCAACGCGCCTGGAACCTTGCGCGTCGAGGGCTGGTTCCAGCGCTGCTTCGTGGTTGCCTCTGAGGTCGACTGCATCGGCAGCGGCTTCTTCAAGGCGAAACTCACCCTGGTTCTGCTCGACGGCGTATGGCGCAGGGAATCCACGACGGCGTTCTCTCAGGTCAACTGGTCGGTGGATTACGAATACCTCGACCTTCCCTACGATTTGCCATACGACCTCGGCGCGACCCCGCCTCAGGCCTACGCGACGAACCCGGGGCACTCCGACAGCCCCGCGAAGTTCATCGTGTACGGGCCAGCGGTCAACCCCGCCATCAGGCTCGCGGGCAACCTCTACCAGGTCGACGTGACCGTGCCCGAAGGCGGGCGAGTTGAAATCGACCCGCTGCGCCGCACGGTTACCGAGGTCTTGTCGGACGGTACGCGAATCGACGCATTCAGCAAGGCCCACCGGGGCAACGGAGCGGGCTCGGGTGAGTACATCTTCGAGCGCGTGCCCGCTGGCACGTCTGAAATCTCGTGGGACAACAGCTTCGGCTTCGACCTCACCTTGTACGAGGAGGAGGGCGAGCCGTCATGGTCTTAGTGGTGCATGATTCAGCGGTGGGCGATATCCGCGAAATCGAGGACTTCGAGCTCGACATCGCCTTCGGCTCAGACGAGAACGCGCTGAAGCTGGAGGCCCGCGCGGGCGATGTGCCCGAAGAGGGGCAATTCGTGTTCATCGACGGCACGGAGTACGGCGGGGTTATCGACCAGGCGAGCTACGATGCGGGCAGGGAGGCCACGGACTCGATTCTGTGCAAGGGCCGCACCTGGCACGGAATCCTGGCGGGCAAGCGCCTGCTTCCAGATTCGGGCAGCGGCTACCTCTCGGTGAGCGGCAAGGCGGGCGAGGTGCTCGCGTCGCTCATAGCCCGCATGGGGCTTTCTGGGCTTTTCTCTGCCGCCGCAGACGATACTGCGGTTAATTACACCTTCGACAGATTCGTGGACGGCTACAGCGGCCTCAAGGCCCTGGCGAAGGCCAATGGCCGAAAGGTATCCATGCGCCGCACGGGCGGCAAGGTCGAAATCTCGCTTCCGCCCGTGGTGGACTACGCGAACAAGGTCGATTCCGACCTGCTCGACTTCACGCTGACCTCGGTTCACCGCTGCGTCAACCACTTGGTTTGCGCCGGCACGGGCGAGCTTGAGAACCGCGCTGTAATCCATTTCTACGCCGATTCGGCGGGCAACATCTCGCACACGCAGAGCCTTTTCGGGGTCGACGAGATTTGCGCCCTCTACGACTACAGCAGCGCGGACGCGGACAAGCTGGAGGAAGAAGGCAGGAAGAAGCTCAAGGAGTACCAAACTCAAGGCAGCGTGGAAGTCGAGGCGCACGACGACATCGATGTGGACGTGGGCGACGTGATTTCCGCGCGGGACAACGCGCACGGGCGCACGGTGTCGGCGACCGTCGTGAAGAAGATCGTGCAGGTGTCCCGCGGCGTGGCCACGTACAGGTACGAGGTCGGCAGCGAGACGAGCACCAAGACCAGCAGCAGCGGCGGAAGCGCCGGGGGCAGCGGCGGCGGGGGCCACGCCTACCTCGCTGGCAAGGGCCTGACGCTTGAGGGCTACACCTTCAGCGCCGACGTGGACACCGCGGCGCTTGAAGCCGTCGAAGCGAAGGCCGACAAGGCCGCGAAGGCGGCGGGCGACCTCGCGAAAGACAGCGTGGGAGAGGTAGCCGCCGCCTATCCAGTAACCGCAGCGAGGGACGGCCGTCGCGTGACGGTGGGCGTGGCGTGTTGCACGCAGTCCGACGCGAACAGTTGGTTCTCATAGAAAGGAACGCAGAATGGCAAACGGAAACCTTCCGACCGACACGCCGTACGACGCGGCGGCGGCGACGTCGACCGGGCGCGTGCTCAGCGAGGACGCTGGCCGAGAGATGGCGGCGCAGACGCGCAGCAACTTCGCGGCGGGCATCGGGATAAGCGGCCTGCAGATCCAGCTCAAGAACGGGCAGTCGTCCCCGGCCATCATCGGCACGGCGACAATCCCGACGGCGAGCCAGAGCGCGGCGGGCGCGATGACCTCGGCGGACAAGGCGAAGCTCGACGGCGTCGCCGCCGGCGCGAACAACTACGTCCTGCCCTCAGCGGGCAAGGGGACGCTCGGCGGCGTCAAGACGACCAGCGACGTGACGAGCGCGTCGGGCTACACCCCGGCGCCCATCATCGACGGCGTGCCCTACTACAAGGACACCGACACGACCTACGCGGACGCGACCCAGGGCGCCCACGGCCTCATGACGGCGGCGGACAAGAAGAAGCTCGACGGCGTGGCGGCCGGCGCGAACAACTACTCGCACCCGACCGCCCCGGGCAGCAAGCACATTCCGGCGGGCGGGGCTGCGGGCCAAATCCTCGCGTGGGCGAGCGACGGCACGGCGC
>JABLTL010013201.1_pt1 | contig 31012 bp, 22 predicted proteins | sample 7160151 | NCBI WGS metagenome assembly JABLTL01 (sample SAMN14651223, study PRJNA627086) | human gut metagenome | isolation source: feces | host: Homo sapiens
GCTGTCCGGAATGCTTATGCTCGTCAGACTTTCGCACTCACTGAACGCATTATCACCGATAGAAGTAACGCTGTCCGGAATGCTTATGTTTGTCAGGCTGCTACACTCACTGAACGCACAATCCCAGATGGATGTGACGTTGTCCGGAATCGTTATACTTTTTGCCTTACCTTCGTAATTGTACAGGACATTACGAATAATAACAAATCCATTTCGATTAACAAGTGCCTTACAGCCACTAAACGCCGATTCTCCAACGTGAGTAACGCTGTCCGGAATATTTATAATCGTCAGGTTTCTGCAACCCTCGAAGGCACCATCCCCGATGGAAGTGACGCTGTCCGGAATGCTTATACTCGTCAGTCTGTGGCAATCATAGAACGCCTTCTCCCCGATGGATGTAACCGAATCCGGGATCACCACATCCCCACCCTTCCCCGTATACTCCACCAGCTCACCATTTTCAATCCGAAAGTCGCTCATTTTCCTTTGCGCTCCTTTTCTTTTCGCTCCTTCTCCATCCAATCGTAAAATTGATGAATATTGGCGTAATAATCGTGTCCAAAACGGCTCTTCTTCTCAATCATCGGCTCAATTCGGTTCTTTATCGTGCCGTCCAAGTAGCCCTGCGCCAGTTCGTAAACCACGTTTCGATCATAAATCTTCTGGTTTACACCGACGCAGAAATGCTCGATTCGCGCAACATAGGCGCTTATCTGCTTGTACTCTTCGGAACGTGTGTTCTTCGCAATCTCCGCAATTTGCTTGGGCATGTACACGTTCAAATGATCCAGCACCTGCTCTTGCAGCCGATTGTATGCTTCCAGTGTCGCCTGTTTCCGGTCTCGGACTTTCGTCCAGATGAACGTATACAGCGTGAACCCCGCCGAAAACAAGGATACTACAAGCGCGGCAACGGATAAGGCTGTATCCATCTGCTTTTCCTCCGCGTCATTTATTGGTGATTTCAGCCATCTCCTCCACCTCTTTCCTCGTCAGCACCAGCTTCATCGCCCACACCGGCACTTCGGGAATCTCGCAGCCATCCTCCACAAACACAAACGCGGTCTTATAGGCGGGCATCCGCTCCGGGAATAAGCCGTAGCCATCCGTGAAGTAAATCAGCCCCTTCAGGTTGGCAAACTCCCCGTCCCGAATCATCTCATCCACCCGCTGGAATACCGGGCGGAAGTCCGTTCCGCCAAGCCCCTCGATGGCCATCGTTTGCAGATAGTGGTCAAACTCCTCCCGCAAGGTGATTTTGATGTCCTCCTGAATGTCCTCGTCGCACTGGATGATGTGGACGTTGATGTGGCTGAAAAAGCTCTCCGTGCTTTGCAGAATGTTGTACGTCTTCTGCAAAAACGCCTGCACCTGTTCTCCCATCACCGACCCAGACGTGTCAATCGCGATGACGAACTCGCGGATGCGCTTCACGTCCTTGTATTCCAGCGGCTCAATGAGCGGCATTCGCTTTTCGGGGAAAAGCCGCATCCCGTAGCTGTAAAACACATAGTCGAACTCATCGTCATTGATGCGCATGGCCTCGCCCATCACGGCGAATTTCTTCAGGAACGCCGTGTAGTCGTACTTTTCCCGGTTGACGGCGCGGAGATTCTGCATCATGCCGCCTGCCTCGTCGCCGCGCTGCTTGTTGAATGTCTCCAAGTCGGTCTGCATCTGCTCGGCAATGTGCTGCCAGTCCTGCAAGAGGGCAGATAGCGCCGCTTGTGCCTGCGCCGTGCTGGCATCCTCCTGCTGCCCGTCGTCCGGCTGATCGTCGTCCGGCTGATCGTCGTTCGGCTGATCGTCGTTCGGCTGACCGTCGTTCGGCTGACCGTCGTCCGGCTGACCGCGCTGTGATGTACCCGATGTACCGCCACCGTTATCCCCCGCTGCTTGCTCCTCCGCCATAGCAACGCGCGCAGTCGGTGCATACCAAAGTGCGTGATTATCCGGCGAAAACAGGCGCTTCAGGCGGGCAAATTCCGTTTCGCTCGGCGGATTCATCCGCAGATACGTATAGAGTTTCTCCGCCGTCAGCAGGTTGTTGACCCTCGGCGCAATCTGCTGGAGGACTTGCATCTGCCCTGCCGCCTGCGCGTTCGTGAGCATCGGCAGATTCAAGTCGTTGATGACCCCCTCCACCGCCATGTCGCACGCTAAATCCCATAGCGGATGCAGCACGCTCGGCTTCACCTCGAAGTGCCGGAAAACGCCGTGAAGGATTAGGTGCATGTAGGCGCGCGGGCCGTTGTTCTTGTCCGCGGCGTACAGCTTGCAAAGCGCCGTCGGGTCGTAGAGAATGGTTGTCCCCTCCGTCGCGAGGACAGTTTCGTCCAGCAGCGGCTGCAGCATAGGCATTTCCTGCACAGCATCCGGGATGGAAAGCCAGCGCAGGCGGCTGATGGCAAGATTCATGAACCGCAGGTGGATGGACAGCGTGTTTCGGCTGACGTTCAGGACGGAAAGCGCAAGAGTCGGCAAGTCTTGCGGCATACGTTCACCTCCTGTAAAAATATGAACGCGCAGGTTACAGCAAGCAGTTCCTTTCTGCTTCCGCAATCATCTCGTCGGGCGATAGTCCTTCGATGCGCTTTAAGTCCGCATCTGCCTCCGGAAGAATGCGGCACGCTTCCGTGTAGTAATCTTGCAGCTGACTGCGTGCATACTGGGCGAGTTCTGCCTTGTCGGAATCAGCGGAGGCTTTCGGATTGCAGGTCAAATCGCGGTCGTTTATCTGCAAATACGGTGACTGTGCCGCTTCCTGTACGAAGCATGACACCGGCCGCGTTGCCGATGCATAGGACATGTACAGGTTTTGTTTTGCGCGGGTGACAGCAACATAGAAGAGTTTCCGCTCATCATCAAGTGTACTTTGATATTTATCTTTGTTTTCCGCAAATACGCCGCCCAGCACATGATAGTATTGCTTCCCGCCCAGCGTACGCGCGGGAAACTCATTTTTCGTAAGTTCAGGCAGAAAAACCGTGTGAAATTCCAGCCCTTTTGCCTTGTGAACCGTCATGATTTGCACGGCATCATTGTCGGGGGACTTCTCTTGAAAGCTGGTGTACCGATATTCCTGTGCCGCTCGTTTCGCAAGAAATTTCAGCAGCATATCGACGCGCGATGACAGCTGATAATCGCCATAGATTTCATCAAAGTCGTCTAAAATTCTTTTGATTCCATCCAAACTCATTCTGCGCACATCAAGGTCTTCCGCTGCATCATCCAAAAAGTTGATTTTCTCGCAAAATTCACACAGAATCTTGCTGAATGGCTGAAAACCACCCCGTATTCCTCGCAGGAACTTAAACCCCGTTTTGATTGCGGACGCATCCGCAAAATCCCGCCAGCATTCGTTGAGTTTTGCCCTATCGACATCGTTCAAAATCCGCATCGTATCCACAAAGCGCTGGAAATAGTCGCCGATGAAGAAATTTTCCGCACTATCGGCTTCATATGGGATTCCCGCACGATTCAGCGCAGGAGAAAGCTGTGCAACCAACTTTCCCTTTCTGACGAGGATTGCAATTTCGCGATACGGCACGCCCGCCCTATTCAGTTCTTCGATGCGTTCAGCAATTGCGGCAAATTCCGCTTCTTTGTCATCATACCGATTTACTTCGATGTCTGCCTGCAGCGCGACCGCACCGGAAATCATCTTCTTCGGCAGGCGATACGCATTGTTGGCAATCACGCAATCCGCCACATCCACAATGCCCGGTGCGCAGCGGAAATTCTGCTCCAAATGCACCTGATGCACATGGGCATATCGCTGTGCGAAGGTAATCATGTTGTCCGCGTTGCTGCCTCGAAACTGGTAGATTGTCTGGTCATCGTCGCCCACGACGCAAATATTCGCACCTGCCTCCGCAATCCGAAGAATCAGCTTTTCCTGAAGATTGTTGATATCCTGATACTCATCTACAACCAAATACTGAATCTGCGAAAGACGCGCCTTGATTTGCGGATTGCTTTCCATTTGGCGCAGCGTCTCAAAAATCACCAAAGAAAAATCAATATACGCTAAGTGGAACGACCGGACGACAGAGCGGAAAAGGCGCAAGCCGATGGCGCGGTTGAATCTGGAAATAGTATTAGTTGTTGACCATGCCGGGCGCACCAAAAATCCTCCCATGCGATTCTTCTACTCGCATAGGAGGTGGCTGGGTTAATCACAGGGGCTTTCCATCGGGGAACGCCTGTCGCTTCTGTGTGGCACCATCCGAAATATATCATTAAATAGAGGGGTCACACAGGCAGATTGGATGCCTTCATCATTGATACGCCGCCCATCCCCAGCGTCGTCTTGACACCAATCCCGGCATAAGGGGCAAAGCTGTACAGCGTTGTCCACAGCGCCATCATGGGCGCAGGCAAGCGCGTTTCGATGCTAATCCGCCCCTGAAATGCAGGAAGCCGCACTTGCTTCATTGGATAGCGTGTGGTGTGCAAATTGTAATCCACAATGTGAATGCCGCGCAGAAGTGCCTGAAAAGCATCTTCGTCATCCATCGGAGCTTCAGGAAAACTGACATTCCAGCGGGAGATCAGGGACTGTAAAATCAACGATTCCTGCGGGAAAATCACATAACGCTTATCCTGCTTGAACGTTGTGGGCGTTAGAAAGTGGATTGGAAAAAGCTGAACGTTTGACAGCGATTCGCCGCACTTCAACAAATGCTGGAAATTTGGGACTTCCACGGTGCTTCCTGCGGTGGCAAGCAATGTGCCGCTTCGCAGAGCAATGACGGAGAGCGCATTCAAGACAGGCGAAAATATTTCGACCATCTCGTCGGTCATGAGGTTAACCACCCATTCGCCGCGATTGGCAGCAGCATTCCAAAGAATATGCTGATTGATTGGACGGGTGGCTTGCTCGTGAAGCGCCGTACCAACTTCAGTCGGCACTTGTGACAACAGCCATGCGTAAAGCGGATAGGCAATCGACGCATTGAGCCCAGCTTGCTTGCTTTCCAAGCTGATTCGGTATTGTTTTATCATAGAATATCCACCTTGCATGGACCGAACGGGAATAACTCCTGATGATACAGTCCATATTTCATAGTATGCGGGGAGATGCCCAGTGCAGGGTCGTTTTCATGATGATGCGCACGGAAAGACTTGCTCATGAACGCAGAAACATGCTGCAAAGCAAGCTGCTTTCCCTCATAGGGGTACGACAGCGTTTTGCTGAAAAAGCCGGCGCCGCCGCCAAGAAAGAGCGTTGACGCTGCAAGCTGATAATGCGCATGGTCAGGCACGGTAAAATGTTCAGCGTACGTTTTTTGATGGTATGCGGCAAAGGTTTGGATGGCACGCAGCAAGGATTCCTTGGTAATTCTGCCGCGCAGGATGGACTGGTCCAACGTCAGCGTAGTATGAATCAGCTGCCCCGGCGCAATGCACTCACGGCAGAGGGGCAGTTTGCGGACAGCGCCGCTGACGCTGGCATCGCACTTGCAGCTTAAACACATGGCACTGTCTGCGATGACTTGACTGTCGGAAACAGAAAGTCCGCGTAGAATGTCTTTCTGCGGTGTATCGCGCTCAATCTGCGGATACAATTGATGGAGATAACGTGCTTCAAAAGCGCCCCTTGGCTTCTGCCAATCAAGAGGGGCTTTTTTGCTGCCATCCTGCTGAATCATGGAAAAAAGCAGGGCTGTGCGCAGCGCGCCTTTGATACTGCTGCCGGGAACGTAAACCTGATTGGCCGTGTTGCGGATAAACGGACGAATTTCCTTGCACGAATGGTTTTCATCAAGTGCATCGGCACTGCGGAAGGTGCAGCGCACAAGCGCATGCTGCTCAGCGGGAGAAAGCGCAATGCTCTTGAAGAAGCGTCCTAAATCTGTGTCCGCACCAAGGCAATAGGCTTCAAAACGCTCCAACTGATTTCGGCGGAGAAGGATGGCAAACAGCCGTTCTTCATCAATGTAGGAGATGGTATTGCCGTTCAGCATGTAAAATTTTTTCGGGATGATTTTGCCGTCCCCAACGTGGAGCAGCCCTTGCGTTGTCAGCGTCAAGTCAAAGCATTGGAGCGTTCCTGATTCAATCATGCCTTCACCCCCAGAAACATCGGCTTGGAATAGCGGTAAACGGGGTGATTGCCCGATTCGGCAACGGTGTACAAATCCCCGTGATAACGCTGCGTACAAGTTGCGCCGGCGGCAAGGTAATACTGCGTTTGCTTTTTGAATGGCTCTGCATTAAATGTGTTTGATTGGATGAAACCACTCCGGCGAATCAGCCGATACTGCGCGTGCTGCATGGTTTGTTCCAGCTCATCATCGCGCGGCAAACTGGTTGTCAGCAGCAATTGATAGGGCGCAGATGCGTCCGCCAGTGCATGTTGGAGGAATACCAGCTGGGAATCATCAGAATCGTCCAAACGAATCTGCTCTTCGACGGTAAAACGCCCGTAGCCGACGCTGGTCTTTCCGCCAATGCCGGACAAACCAAGGACCGTAAACAATTCGGCGCAATAATCCAGCTGACGCTGCTCCTTGCAGCCAATCAGCACATACAAACCGCAATCGGGAAAGAAGCGATATGCGCCCACCTGATAGGGAACGGCATCCGTTTCGTCGGACACGGCGGCCTGCGTTCTGCCTGCAAGTGTCCCGAAAGCATCCGGCTGCGGCTGATAAGAGGCTTCTCCGGCAATAGAACGCCAGAAATCAGAAAAGCTGCGAGCGGGAATCCATGCAAGCTTTTTCATTGCTTTGCGGCTGCCCTGCGGCATGTCCTGTTTCTGCGGGAGACGAGAAAAAGTCCTGCAAGGCTTGGGCAGGTAGTAATCAACACCGTGCGCGGTACGATGCCACGGCATACTGTCACTGAGCAGCAATGAACCATCCGCAGCCTGCTGAAGGAGCGAATGGAGTCCATCAATGCCGTGGAGAGACAATGCAGTGTGGCAAAGTGCGGAAAAGAGCGTATCGGCATAGAAATGATCTTCTGATGTGAATAAGGAAAGCGCGGAATCGGAAGTGCCGAAGTGAGCAAGGCCATCAAATCGCAGACGAATTAGGGAATAATTCATAGTTCTCGGCCTCCTTGAAAATGTCCATCAACGTTTGGTCGGAGGTTTCATCCTGAAAATGCTGGAAAGAAAAATCGGAAAAGCCGACCCGCCCGCTGCCGCGCGAACCATGACCGCCCAGATAATCCATCTGAAGCAGCTTCATGCCAAGCGCCAGCAGCTGCAAATCAGGGGTCAGCTCACTGGAATTTTCAATATCGTACACAATGGTGAAGCCAAACTGAACGCCGGCTGTGACACGTTCAATTTGCCGCGGATTGGCTTGACTGGTTTGGCGGTTAATCGTGTTTTCCGCCTTTACTTCCGTCAAACTAATGCTTGCAAAATCGCTGGCATTGGATACAAAGCAGTCAGCGAACTGAAGCCGGGAACGTTTGACAGGTGCAGCAGAACCGAAAAGTCGCAGAATGGCGGAGTCGTCATGCTCGTGGTCGGGCATATTCTCAATATCCCCGCATTTGCTGCGAGCAAGCAGTGTGCGGATTTTTCCCTTCAAACTGCTGCCGGGAATAATGGGCCGATTGGTGTAAGGGTCGCGAACAACCGGGCTGTCCACTGCGCCAATGGCAGAAAAGGCAGAGGAATCCCCAATATGCAATCCTGTTTTGACGGTCAAAACGCAGTGGATGATAATTTTTCCGTACATTGTTATGCTTCCCTCCCGCCGAAGTATTTGTGATAAGCAACCAAGGCTTCCATGTACTGCGCAAAACGAATCATCTGCTCACGGCTGCTGCCGATGCCTTTGATATACGAAAGCAAATTCGCGCTGGTGACAAAATCCTTAATCTTGGAATCCTTGCCCGCATCGTAGACAATGCGCACGCGCAAATTCAGCAGTTTTGTGCAGCTTTCCGGCTTCAGGCCGATTTCGCTGCTGCGGCTTTCTACATTATAGATATCGTTGGCAATGCTGAACCAGTTGCGCAGCTTGGATGTTGTGATGTTTTTTGAATTTGCGCTCATCAGCGTTTCTGCAAGATCAACATAGTTTTCCGGGATTGCCTTGGGTTCAACCGGAGCGGCAGGCGCAGGTGTGAAGCCGCCTCTGGATGGCTGCCGCTGATTGTTATAGCTATTGTAGTTATTGTTGTAAGCCATTTGAATCTTCCACCTTTCTGTTCAAGTAGACATATAGGTAGATGGCAGTGATGAGCTGGTCGCGCTCTTGCGGAATGGCTGCCCAGCGGTACACCGCCTTGGAGAATGCGTCGTACTGTGCGCTTTTTTCCTTATCAAAGCTGCTTGGCTTCAGGCGTGCCAGCAGATAGGCTAACCGTGCCAGATTCAGCTTGTCTGTGGATGCGAGACGAAGCAGATGCGTGATGTTGTACAGGAAAGCCATCCTGCGCTCATCCTGCCCATCGAAAAAGGTTTTCAGCGCCTGATATTTTTCGCCCAGGACGGCGCTGGTAAAGACAGGCCACGAATAGGTGTGATGTTCCTGCGGATCAAACAAGGCAATCGCATTTTTGCCGGGCTCGTTTTTGGCGTGCTGCTCCAAGGCGGCCGTTTCTTCAGCAGCCATGCGGATGGGATATTTCGCATCGTACATCCCAATGCCTGCGCTGATGGTCAATGCGCCGGATGTATAAGCATGAAAAGCATCCGTAATCCGCGTTGCCGCGGTGATGACGTCATTCCACGCGCCCAGCAGAAACACATCGTCGCCGCCAGAATAAATGACGGCAATTTGCAGCGGCTTTTGTTCATTCTGCGTTAGCACAAGGTTCATATAGCGCTTGAAGAAGAGCGACATTTGCCGAGAAAACGCGGTCGTTCGGGAGAGTGTGACGAAATGATACCGTTCCTTCGGCAGCGGCTTGTCCTTCTGCTCAAAGCCGGAAATGAACGCTTCGCCCAGATTGTCCACATCCATGCGGCAGATGGCAAGGCGGCGAATCCCCTCGGACTGCGCCGCCAACGATGTGTTCAGATTGCTGGCATAATAATCGCACAAGTCGAGCCGTGTGCAGATCTGCGCGCCGAGAATGGTGCGATTTTTGCCGTACAAGCGAATCATCTGCCGGTCTTGCGCAATTTGCTTGGCGGCTTCGTCCTCTGTCAGCAAAAGCAGGGAAACATCCTGACCATTGCGGTCAGGCAGGGTCAAGTCGTATGCGGATGGATTGCGGGTGATGCAAAAAGCGGTATACTGCGGATTCTGCAATTTCCGCGAAATGTTCTCGAATGCACGGCACCACGGGCAGCGATTCTCCTGCAAATTGTCCACGCGCCCGCAGACGGTGCATTCGCGCCCGGAAAGCGCATCGGCAAACTGATTCAAGCGCTTGATTTGCGCAACGGAATAACGCTGCAGCTTATGCTGACTGAGGACAGCGGAAGCCTTGGCGAAAATCTCCTTGTAGGGGGATTCTTCCGCGGGGCGATTGCACAGCGCATCAGCACTGCACGGACACCAGCCGTTGGCAAGGAAAAGCTGGATACCGAACTGCGCAATCAGCCAGTCATTTGTCTTTCGGTTGACTTCACGCACTGTGGCTCTGACGGCATCCGTGTTGGGCAGCAGCAGATAACAATGACCGCCGCCGCTGTAAAGCAGATTCGCACGGCTGAGACCGCACGCATCCAGCACAAGGTCGATGTAATTCTCCATGAACAGCTCCAGAAAGAAGGAACGGCTGCGGAGTGCGCGCTGTGCGCCGCGGGTGGCGACGGTGTAAATGAATTTCTGAATGCCGGAAATATCAGCGGTGTACAAAAGAAAAACGTTGGTTTTGCGGAAATCAGAGGTGGGAGACTGCAAATAGTCCCGCCAATTGTCAATCCCCTGTGCCAGCAGATATTCGCTGATGCAGGCGCTGACGGCAGCGGTAACTTTCAGATGGTCATACAGCGAAACATCCTCGCTTTGTGCGCGATAGGTGCTGGCAGGCACGGTGGACGTGCATTCTTCCAGCAAGGCAAGCAGCGCATTCAGCCATTCCGCGCCATAGCCGATGTGCGATAAGCCCTGCTCAAAATGGCGGAAGAGCTGCTCGTAGTCAGCCTTTGCGACGGATGCGGCGGAAACGGGGAACGGAACGCTGCCGCTTGGCTGAATAGGAACGACAAACTGTTTGGGATGTTCGCCATTGAGATGCGAGAAAATGGACAGCAGCGGCTGTGAAGCATCATAATCTTGATTGCCCGATTCGATGCCGCGGCGGTCGATGGAGGCAGCAATCGAGTCGGCTGCACAGGTGATATAGGCGGGATGATTTGCCGGCAAGGAAGCCGCACGCAGTTCCTTCTCGTGATGATACTGCACACAGGTGAGAAAATTCTGCGCTTTGGGATCGGCAAAATGTGCTTTCAAGTATTCCGCGCCCGCGAACGCGTGCGTGCGTTTCCCCAGTCCAGTGCGCCAGACAAGTTTGCCGATGTCATGCAGCAGACCGGCGAAGGTTGCCTGTAAAGTTAATTCGTTCAAAAAACCACCTCCGTTAGCAAGAAGGAAAAGTTCACCATGAAGTATAGCAGAGAATGTGCAAATTGTCAATAAAATGACGGAAATTTGCCGGAGAAAACACATGTAGGGAGTCCCCTCGCGGGGATAAGCTGCATCGAATTGTAAGTGTGAGAAGTGCGGCGAAACATTTGAGTAACCGTCCTCTCGCGGGGCTAAGCTGCATCCGGCATGGCGAAAACGGCTGCGAAGTACCTGTCGTAACCGTCCCCTCGCGGGGCTAAGCTGCATCTTGCACTCTCTACTACAATCAGGATATCGCCGAAAGGTAACCGTCCCCTCGCGGGGCTAAGCTGCATCCTTGGCGAACGGGCGAAGTCTGCCCAGACCGAGTAACCGTCCCCTCGCGGGGATAAGCTGCATCCCGACGCGCCGAAGCCCGTTGACCTTGACAAACTGGTAACCGTCCCCTCGCGGGGATAAGCTGCATCACGGCTGGAAGAAAACGATGAAGCGCCCTGAACCCGTAACCGTCCCCTCGCGGGGCTAAGCTGCATCATCCTTGACCAAGACATCTGCGACGCGCTGGAAGTAACCGTCCCCTCGCGGGGCTAAGCTGCATCGCAATCCGCCGCATGGCTTTAATCCTCGGGCTTGTGTAACCGTCCCCTCGCGGGGATAAGCTGCATCTGTCCGTGCATTGAAGTCCGAGGAAGATCCCGCGTAACCGTCCCCTCGCGGGGCTAAGCTGCATCCCATCTGATTAGAGAACGTAATCAAGACAGGTCTTGTAACCGTCCCCTCGCGGGGATAAGCTGCATCGAGAACGCCAGTGCCCCCAAGACGAACCCCCGTGGGTAACCGTCCCCTCGCGGGGATAAGCTGCATCGGGAGAGGATTGGCGCTGGGAGAAGTACATCAACGTAACCGTCCCCTCGCGGGGATAAGCTGCATCAGCAAAACCCCACAAAAGAAGCTGTGCTGATAATGGAAGAATAGCACAAACAGCAGAAAAAGTCAAGCGAAAGTTCGACAAAACAACACCCAAAACTGGTCAAAACAATCCCCAAAGCGGTGTGAACCTCTGAAAAAGCTGCCGATTTGGCGCACAAAAATTAGAGGTTCGCAGCGCCCAGCTGTAAATGCGCCTTGATGTAGTCGTTGCAGCGGTCGTAAATCCTGAAAAGCGACTTGTCGCACACATCCGGGTATGCCTGTGCCAGCAGTTCGCCTAATTTCTGCACAATTTCAGCAGAACCATAGTGCTTGATGCCGAAGAAGCAATCGTGCTTGATGTCCTCTTCCAGCACAGCATGAAGCTGATGCGCGGCTGTGTTGCGCTGCGCTGTGTTGAGCGCATTGCAGGCACGAAGGAAATTCTGATGCGCGTCGGAGAGTGTATCTGTGACAAGCAGCATAGAAATGCCAAGAAAGATGCTAAAATTTTTGTAATCAAGCAGCGTTCTCTGCGCTTCGGCTTGAAGCCTTTTCATCAGTTCCGGTTGCTTGCTGTTCAGCACATCCGTCGCGACATCAATTCGACCGTTGCTCTTTTTCAGATAGCTAGCAAATTCCGTCTGCATAAGCAGGGTATATAGCAGCTCCGTCAAAAACGGATTCAGCCGTAGCACAAATTCCGAATACCGCCCCAGTTTTTGCAGATTGCGCAGCAGCAGATAATACTCGCTTAAATCGCGGTAATGCGAATCACTTTTCATCGCCGGATACAGCGGAAAGCCTAAATCCGTCAGCTCCTTTGACAGCTTGTAGGCTTCCTCGCTTTGCAAGTTGTTTCTTGCGTTCAAATGCTGGAGCAGCGTTCGCAGCTGTTTGGGTAAATTCTGCGACATGTCCAGCATGGCGTCATAGTCCTGCCGCTCCAGCAGCTTCAGCAGCTGATGGCGATGGCGCTGATGTTTGATGGCAAACATTTTCGGCTCAGACGTTCTGTTGCGCCGTTCGCCTTCCGGCAGGCAATCCGGCTCATCATCAAAGTTTGTTGCCAATTCGTAGTCAACGTTATATGTTTCGTTGTCCGTGCGCGACTGATCTTTTTTGTTTTGCTGCGGGCCATCAACCTGAACCCCTAACACATGGTAAGGAGAATCAACCGCAAGGAACTGCATCAGCGTTTTCATTTGAGGCGTGCCAGAACTCAGGTTCAGCAGAATGCGGCAATTCGGATTTTCTGCGGCAACAGAGGTGAAATACTCCAGCAGCGGCTTTTCGACGAGGTCTATCTTGGAGGCGTCACACAGCTGGCTATTATGCATAAAAAGACTGGGCTGATAAACGATGCCTTGCGCTGCACAGACTTCCTGCATGTGCTGGAAAGTCTTTTCAAAGCGGTGATCTTGTGCTTCCAAGTCGGCGATTTGCTGGCTGAGGAAGAGATATACTCGCTTCGGGTGATAATAGCGCATGATATGCAGAATACCGCCGTCGCGATTGCCGCGAACAGGGTCGCTCGTTCCTGCACAGGTAAACAGAATGTCATCCATTGTAATACCTCCTAACGGTGGTGGGGAGTGTGGCATAACCTTCCCCTTGCGGAGATGCAAGGGGCTGCAGAAAAAGCAAACGCTACAATAGGAAGATAACACAGGCAGCAAGAAAAGTCAAGCATTTAGGAACCATGCGATACCAGATGTTTTCACTGCCGATTCAGGTATATGGTATTCAAACGGCTTCTCGAACTTTTTGGCGTTTGCTTTTCTCCGCACCATTTGGGACATTTCTTTGTTTTTCCCTTGTTCTTATTTTCCCTCTGTGCACTCCACTTTGCATATTTCATGTTTTTTTGTTCATCGCCCCTTTACTTTTTCTTGAAACGATGGTGTGATTCGTCCATGAAATGCAAGTTTCGTGTATCGTTCCTGCATTTCAAAATATAGAAAGGGTGAAACCCGGATGAAAAAGTGGCTGGGAGGCGCTGTTCAAGGCGGAAACCCTCGTCATGCAGGAAGCTGTCATTGCGCCGCTGTTCACCAAGGCGAATGCAAACCTGATTACTGAGGGCGTTGAAGGGATTGAATTCCATCCTGTTGCGCTGAACCGCGTGTATAAGAGTGCCGTCATCAAGTAATCAGTCGTGTGCGCTTTTAGAAGAGGCTGAGCCAATCTAAAATCGTATCGAAATCTTCAGGCAGAGCGGTTCTCCTCAGGCAGACCGCTCTGCCTCTTGCATCTGGAAACAAACGAATGAAACAGTTAGAAACCTGCCCGCCGGTGCAGGCAGCGGAATACGTCCCGGTTGCCGGGGACTTTGCGCAGTTGGAGCAGGCAGACATTGCGACCGACACCAACTATGCTTCCCAAGGCTACTGGAAGGGTGTCGCAACGCACTTTGTCCGCAACAAGCGTGCCATAATTGGGCTGATTCTGGTACTGCTGATGATTTTTCTGGCGTTCGTCGCGCCGCTTTTCAGCGGATATGCGTATGACGAAATCGTCACAGCGCTCAATGCCAAGGGACGCAAGAAGGCCGCCGTCGGCATCAGTCCGCGTGTACCTGCCATCCACGAGATGGTGACGGGCGAACCTTACGACGACATTTATGCCGATAAAACGTTTCTCTTCGGCACGGACGACCTCGGCCGCGACCTCTGGACACGGACGTGGTACGGCGCGCGCGTATCGCTGATGATTGCCTTCGTCACCATCATCATTGATATGCTCATTGGCATGAGCTACGGGCTGTTATCCGGTTACTTCGGTGGACGTGTGGACAGCATCATGCAGCGCTTCGTCGAAATCGCCAACAGCATCCCACGGCTGGTGATTGTGTCCGTGCTGGCGATTTTTATGCCCAAAGGCATCGGTCTGGTGATTGTAACGCTGCTGCTGACCGAGTGGATTGGCATGAGCAAAATCGCCCGCGCAGAAATGCTGAAGATGAAGGAGCAGGAGTATGTTCTCGCCAGCCGCACACTGGGTGCAGGCAGCGGACACATTATCTTCAAGGAGATTCTGCCCAACACCATCGCCCCGATTATCACGCAGGTGATGTTTTCCATCCCGACCGCCATCTTTACCGAGGCGTTCCTGAGCTTCGTGGGCGTCGGCATTGTGCTGCCGCAGTGCTCCATCGGCACGCTGATTGAGGATGGTTTCAACAACATCACTACCCTGCCGTATCAGATTATTCCGCGATTCTGGCGCTGGCGCTGCTGATGCTGGGCTTCAACTTCATCGGCGACGGACTGCGCGAGGCGCTCGCGCCCAAGCTGGAAGACATGTGAAAGGAGAGGATTCAAGATGTCAGCAAAGACCATTCTGCAAATCAAGAATCTGAATATTTCCTTCCGCACGAACGCCGGCGTGGTACATGCCATCCGCGGCATCAATCTGGATTTGCAAAAGGGCGAAACCGTCGCCATCGTGGGCGAATCCGGTTCGGGAAAATCCGTAACGATGAAAGCCGCCGTCGGCTTGCTGGACAGCAACGCCACCATCAACAGCGGCGAAATCCTGTATACATACGATGACGGGCACGGGCAGGACAAAACCGTTGATTTGCTGAAATTGAGCAAAAAGCAGCTGCGCACGGAATACAACGGTCAGCGCCTCGCGATGGTATTCCAAGATCCGATGACGAGCCTTGACCCCACGATGACCATCGGCCAGCAGATTATGGAGGGCATGCTGCTGCATAAGCACATGCCGAAGGACGAAGCGCGCACGAAAGCCCTGCAGCTGCTGGAACTGGTGGGCATCACCGATGCTGAAAAGCGCTTCCGCAACTATCCGCACCAGCTTTCCGGCGGTATGCGGCAGCGCGTCGTTATCGCCATTGCGCTCTCCGCCGAACCGGACATTCTTATCTGCGACGAACCCACCACCGCACTGGACGTGACAATCCAGAGCAAAATTCTCGACCTCATCAAGCAGATTCAGCAGAAAATGCATCTGTCCGTCATTTACATCACGCATGACCTTGGCGTCGTCGCGAAGGTGGCGGATTATGTGAATGTGATGTACGCTGGGAAAATCGTCGAAGTGGGCAATGTGGAGGAAATCTTCTACGAGCCATGCCATCCCTACACATGGGGTCTTTTGTCCGCCATGCCGGATTTGGAGACGGCTGATGACCGCTTGTACTCCATTCCGGGCAGTCCGCCCAACCTCCTGCATGAACCGGTCGGCGATGCCTTTGCCGCGCGCAACCGCTTCGCCATGGTCATCGACAAGAAGGCAGAACCGCCGCTGTTCAAAGTTTCCGAAACCCATTACGCCGCCACATGGCTGCTCCACCCGGACGCACCCGCCTTTGAGATGCCGAAGGAATTGAAGGAGCGCCTTGAACGGGCGAAGAAGGAGGCTGCCAAGTATCTATGAGCGAGCCGCTATTGAAAGTAGAAAATCTTGTTCAGCACTTCCCTGTCTCCCGCACCTATACGGTCAAGGCCGTCAACGGCGTGTCCTTCAACATCTATCCGGGCGAAACCTACGGGCTGGTCGGCGAATCCGGCTCCGGCAAGACGACCATCGGGCGCAGCATCATCCGCCTGTATAACCCGACGGACGGTCGCATCACCTTCAACGGCAAGGTGATTTCCGGCGCGCTTGACCGCGACACGCGCAGTATGCTCCGCTCGGATATGCAGATGATTTTCCAAGACCCGATGGCGAGTTTGAATCCGCGCAAGAAGGTCGGCGACATCATCAGCGAAGGCATGGACATCCACCACCGCTTCGCCAACCGGCAGGAGCGCGAGGAGAAAATCAGCGAAATGCTCAAGAAAGTCGGACTTTCGCCGGAGCACGCTGCCCGCTATCCGCACCAGTTTTCCGGCGGTCAGCGTCAGCGCGTCGGCATTGCCCGCGCCCTGATTATGAACCCCAAGCTGATTATCGCTGACGAGTGCATTTCCGCATTGGATGTGTCGATTCAGGCGCAGGTCGTCAACCTGATGAAGGACATTCAGGAGGAAACGCAGTGCGCGTACTTGTTTATCGCACATGATTTGAGCATGGTGAAGTACATATCCGACCGCATCGGCGTGCTGCATTTGGGCTACATGGTGGAATCCGGTACGAAGGAGGAGATTTTCTCTCACCCGATTCATCCGTACACCAAGAGCCTGCTGTCCGCCATCCCCCACCCCAATCCCGTGGTGGAAAAGCACCGCGTTGCGCTGACCTACAACTACGCCACCAGCGGCATTGATTACGCCAAAGGAACGGAACATTCCGCCGGCGGCTCACACACCGTGCTTGCGACGGATGAAGAGTTTGACGCATGGACGAAATAACGTGCTATCTTGCCTTCACAAAAACAGCAGCAGAGACGCTTGTCGCCCCTGCTGCTGTTTTAATCTTGACATTATTCTATTCCATTCACCACATGCGCCGGTCGTTTTCCCGCCAGTGCATCCGCAATCTGCCGTGCGCACTCCTCCGCCATCCGCAGCCTTGTCTCCTGCGTGTTCGTGCCGATGTGCGGGGTCAGCACAACCTGCGGCAGCGCGATCAGCCGCGGCGGAATGTGCGGCTCATCCGGGTACACGTCCAGCCCTGCGCCGCGTAGGTGCCCCGATTCCAGCGCATCCGCCAGTGCGTCGCAGTCCACAATCGCCCCGCGCGCCGTGTTGATGAGGATGCTCCCCTGCTTCATTCGCGCCAGCGCAGAACGGTCAAGCAGTCGGCGCGTCTCCTGCGTCAGCGGGCAGTGCAGGGACAGCACGTCAGACTGCGCCAGCAGCTCCGGCAGGGTCACGCTTTCCACCTGCGGATGATTCACCCCGTGCCGGCTGTACCCGATGCAGCGCATTCCGAGCGCCGCCGCGATTTCCGCCGTCCGCTTGCCGATGCGCCCACAGCCGAGGAGACCCAGCGTCTGTCCGCGCAGACTGCGCCCCATGTTTTTGCCCATGCCGAACAGGTTTTCCGGCGCTTCCTCTCGCGCGCGGAGGCTGTTTTCCCCAATTCTGCGCGAAACTGCAAGCATCAGCCCGATGGCGAGCTCCGCCGTGCTGTCCGTCACGGTGTCGGGCAGATTCGTGACCGGTATGCCGCATTCCGCCGCCGCGCGCACGTCCACGCCGTCATAGCCCGCGCCATAGCCCGCGATAATGCGCAGCTTTCTCCCCCTGCGGATGATTTCGCCCGGCAGCGCGCCGCACGCAACGACCGCATCCGCCGCCGGAATCAGCGCCGCAAGTTCGTCCGTCGAGAACTGCATGAGCGGCTTCGGAATCACAATTTTCTCTCCCGAAAGCAGCGAAAATCCCTCTGCCGGGATGCCGTGCGTCACCAGAATCGTCGCCATAAGCTGCTCCTTTCAAAAAAGCGCCCGTCGTGTGACGAGCGCCATTGCTTATTCTTCAAATACCGTTTCGGCTTCCGTGAAATCCGGGTCAGCCGCCGGCATGTGGTCGCAGACCATGATGAGCGCGTCCTCGCCATTGTCGGCATAGTAGCGCTTGCGAACGCCAAGCTGCACGAAGCCGAGCGACTTATAGAGGTTCTGCGCAATATCGTTGCTGCGGCGGACTTCCAGCGTCGCGTATGCCGCACCGAGGTTAGAGAGGTATTGCAGAAGCCCGTGCGTCAGGCGTTTTCCCGTCCCTTGCCCGCGGTGTTCCTTTAGCACAGCGATGTTGGTGATGTGGCTCTCATCGAGGATGACCCACGCGCCCGCATAGCCGATGATTTTCCCGTCCTGCTCCGCCACGAGGTAGCGCGCAACAGGATTCTTCATGTCGCTGACGAACGCGTCGCGGCTCCACGCATCGACAAACGTGCCGATTTCCACGGCATACACGCCGTCCACGTCGTCCATCGTCATCCGACGAATCGTGATTTCAGGCATGGAGACCCTCCGTCAGCTTCTTGTTGAGCGCGGCGTTCGGGGCGCGCAGGTAGAGCGGCATGAGCGTCAGGTAATCAACCGTTTCCGTCTCCAGCGACGCAAGGTACGCCACTGCTGCCGGGCGCAGGAACGCCTGATGCGGCTGCGCGAACACGGCGGCATCCCCCAGCAGAGTTTGCAGCTTCTGCCGATGCACGGGCATACCGTCGCCAAGGAACAGGAAGCGGTCGCCGAGGCGGCTGATTTCCGCCACATAGTCCTCAACTTTCATCGGCGTGTCAGCCATCAACCGATTCGGGCGATTTTCTCCCGCGGAGAACGCTGCGCCGTACACCTGCCCAGCGCGCGCATCCTGAATCGGGCAGACGACACCGCTGAATCCGCTGATGCCTGCCGCCATTGCTTCCAGCGCGTTGACCGCGACGCAGGGCTTCCCCGCGCCGTGCGCCAGCCCCTTCACCGTGCTGACGCCGAGCCGGACGCCCGTGAACGACCCCGGCCCGACCACGACAGCCAAGCGATCCATGTCCTGAATCGTCAGCCCCGTGGACTGAAAGGCGTTGTCAATCATGGGCAGCAGGTTGACCGAATGCGTCTTGTGGTTCATGACGGCACACTCATGGCGAATGCCGTCCTCCGTCAAAATCGCCACGCCGCACACCGGCCCGGATGTATCCACAGCAAGCAGCTTCATTGTTCTTCCTCCAAGGATATTTCACGGAATCCGCCCATCGGAGTAATGGTCACATCGCGCGTCGTTTCGTCCACCGGGGTCAGGCGGATGGCAAGGTGCGTTTCCGGGATGGCTTCAGGGCACTGGCTGGGCCACTCAACCACCGCCACGCCGTCGCCGCCGAGGAACTCCTCCATGCCCATTTCGTACAGCTCCTCGACGCTGTTCAGCCGATACCAGTCGAAGTGGTACAGGGGAATTCGCCCGTCGTCGTAGACGTTGAGGATGGTGAACGACGGGCTGGTGACGGTCGCCGTCACGCCAAGCCCCCGCGCCAGTCCGCGCGTGAACTCGCTCTTGCCCGCGCCCAAATCGCCCCACAAAAGAAGCACATCCCCCCTCCGAAGCTCTTTCGCCAGCCTTTTCGCCAGTTCGCGTGTTTCATTGGGAGAATGTGTTCTCATAGTTATGTTCCTTCCTATTATAAGGAGGCGCAAGGGGCGTTGCCCCTTGACCCCACCAGAGACGCTGTCTCTGGACTCTGCAAGGGAGTTCCTCCCTTGACCCTTTTTCGCGATTGAGTTGTGCGCGCTTTCAGGCTGTGTCCGCGTGTTTATTTTCTTTACTTCCGGACGTGCAGCATCGGCGACAGCCGCTTATACAGCACAAACGTCAGCAGGCTCAGCACAAAGCCCTTCAGCAGATTGAACGGTGCCGTCACATACAGCAACACCTTCCATTCCGTATCCACGAACGGCAGTGCCTTCTGCGCCATGCCGATAATCGCTTCCATGTCCATGTGGAACGCGGTCATGTAGAACGGAATCATCATCTTCCAGTTCACCAGCACCGACACCACAATCATGCACAGCGTGCCGACCGCCATGCCGACCAGCGCGGTTTTGCGCGTCTTGTGCTTGCGGTAAATCAGCGACGCGGGCAGGATGAACGCCGCGCTCATGATGAAATCCGCCAGCTCCCCAACATACATGCTCGACGAATACGCCAGACGTGACAAGTCCTTAATCAGCAGAATCGCCAGACCCGGCAGCGGACCCATCGAGAACGCGCCGAGCAGCGCCGGAAGCGTACTGAAGTCGAGCTTGTAGAACGCGACAATCGGGATTTCCAGCGGGAACAGGACGGCGGACAGTGCGCCCAGAATGGCGATGCGCGTCATGTACTGGACAGAGAGATTGGAACGGGTTTTCTGCTTTGTCATAGGACAAGCCTCCTTAAAAATATGCACGCCCCTGAAGCAGGTTCGCTTTTCAGGGGCGGAACATCACGGAACTTCGGCATACTCGCCGAAATTCCGCGCATATTTCCAGCTTTCCTCTCTCATCCAGACTATACTGTTGGCGCCGGAATTGACTTTCGTCTCACCGGCTCAGCCTTCCTGCCCATTGCGGTGCGGAAGGGTCGCGGGCTGTACCGCCAGTAGGGAATTTCACCCTGCCCCGAAGAAGCTCCAAGTGGCCTGTGCAGTTGTTTCGCGCGTTTCAGCAAAATCTGCCGCCCGCGCCATCGTTATGATAGCACAGGCGGCAGTCCTTGTCAAGATTTTGCCGAAATTATTTCATTATTCCAGCCGCAGCACGGCCGCACCTTCCGGACGAATATCCAGCACATTGCAGCAATGCTCCCCAAACGTGCCCTCCATCGTCTCGATGAACTGACTCAGCAGCTTATCCGGCACGAAGTTCAGCGTCGTACCAGCGAATCCGCCGCCGTGCACGCGCCACGCGCCGTCCTTGTCCAGCATCATGTGTTCCGCCATCGCCAGCGCAAGCGACAGGCTCTGATCCTTCGGGTTCGCATAGACGTTTTGCAGATACATATATGACGACCGACCGGAGCAGATGATTTCCCACAGGAACGCGAACAGGTCGTTGCGGTCAAGCGCCGCCACTTGACGAACCACGCGCTCGTCCTCTTCAAAGAAGTGCATGGCGCGCAGCAGCGCCCGGTCGCTCACCTTGCCGCGCAGGGTCGGCAGCGCCTGATAGAACTCCTCCGGGCGCACACGGCGCAGGTACGGTTCATTGAACAGTGCCGCCACTTTCTTCATTTCCGCCGGAATCGCCGCGTAATCGTTCGTCAAATCAGCGTGATTGCCGCCCGTCGCCACCACGACCAGCGAATAACCGTACTTGGCGAAGTCAAAGTGCATCGGGCGCACATCGGGGTCATCGTGCTTGAAGTCCACCGTCACCAGACCGCCAGCAGAAGACGCCATCTGGTCAAGCAGACCGCTGGGCTTGCCGAAATACACGTTTTCAGCGTACTGGCTGATTTTCGCGCGCGTCTTGTAGTCGATGGTGAAGCCATTGTAGAGCGCGTCGAAGATGGCGCACGTCATCACCTCGAACGCCGCCGAGCTGCTCAAGCCGCTGCCGGACATGACGTTCGACGTCACCGCCGCGTTGAAGCCGCCGATTTTGTAGCCCAGTTCCGCCATCCGCGCCGCCACGCCGCGCACCAGCGCATGGGTTTTCCCCTTCTCCTTTTCAACGACATCAAGGCTGCCCAAATCCACCTTGATGGCAGGATAGCCGTCGGAGTGGATTTCCACCATCATATCGTCGCGCGCGGAAACCGCCGACAGCGTATCCAGGTTGATTGCCGCCGCCAGCACACGCCCGCGGTTGTGGTCGGTGTGGTTGCCGCCAATTTCCGTGCGGCCGGGGGCGCTGATCATCAGCACTTCGCGGTTCTCGTGGAACAGCTCTTCATGTCGTTTGAGCAAACCAATATAGCGTCCCGTCTGCTCCACCAGCATACCGTCGCGGCGGCCATACAGGTGCATCAGGCGTTCCATCACCTCAGGCGATTTTAGGTTGCGGATCATCGTGGCGTACTGATTCATGTTTGTTCCGTCCTTTCATTCAATGGATGGTTTCTTGAATGGTTTGCGTATGTATATACTATTTTCAAATGAGAATGCGCCAAGGCGCGAGCAGATGGTGCAGGTGAATGCAGGAAACAGTATTACTTGTCAAGATGCCATGCATTGTCATAGGCACTTTGCCAGATACTGACCATCTCGTCGATGCCCAGTGCCTTCACCTGCGCGCAGAAATCTGCCCACGTTTCATCATTAAGTTCCACGTCCCCCGCGACGAACCACGCCATGCGCGTTTCCGCATAGGTGCTGATGCCGTTTTGCAGCTCCGTGACACGGTTCATCTGCTCCTGCGTCAGGTAGAGCAGCGGCATTGCACGCTTTTCCCATTGCCGGACGCGCGCCAATTCCGCTGCCAGTGCGTGCGTTGCGTCATCATCCATTTTCATTTGAATTTCCGCACTGGCATAGGAGGGCATCGAGGTTGTCCAAATGGTATTCGTGCCCTGCATGGCGACAACTTCCTCCGCCGTACGGGCATACGCCCATGTGCCATCGTCGTTCCAGTCGTAGTCCTCTCCTTCCCGGCCAACCTGCGCCGCCAAGAAGCCCTCGTCCGTGTAGAGGTAGTCAACCCATTGCAGCAGTTTTTCCGGCTCTGCGCAGGTGGATGAAATTGCGAACGTGCCGCGGTAGAGGTCGCCGGTGAAATCACGGTAAACCTGCTGACCGTTGTACAGCAGTGGATCAAGCGCGATATACTCCGACGCGAGATTCACGCCGACCACGTCCTGCGGCGTTGCACCGAAGAATACGCCATACTTCGCCGTTTCGCTGCTGCTGGAAGATGACGAGGACGTTGCCGCCTCCACCAGCCGCATGGCCATAAAGCCCTGCGAATCCAGCAGCCCCTCAGTGTACAGCTCGTGCAGCCACGTCAGGAACGCGCGGTTTTCCTCCGTCGTCAGCACTTCGCTGATTTTTCCATTCTGTTCCGTCAGGTAGTAATCATCCGCATTGATGCCGAACGCGTGCGCCAAGAAGCGCAGATCCCACATGCTCACGAAAGACAGTGGGATTTCGTCGTTCCGGCTGCCATTCTGGTTCATGTCGCGGTCGCGGAATTGACGAAGCACCTCCGTCAGTTCCTCTGCCGTCGTCGGCACGCCCATTTTCAAGCGGTCAAGCCACGTCTTGTTAATCCACATGGTATTGTTCGGCGTCAGTTCGTTGATGCTCGGCAGTGCGACAATCGCGCCATCGGGCAGCGAAACGGCTTCCATCCATTCCGGATTGGCTTCCAGCAGCGCCCAGACGTGCGGCGCGTACTCCGCCAGATACGGGCGCAGGTCAATCAGCTTGCCCGCTTCATAGAACGCAAGCGTCTCCTGCGGGGTTAGTTCCGCCTTGAAGAACATATCCGGCATGGCAACCTCGCCCGCCAGCATTTCCGTTTTCCCCTCCGTCCATGCCTCTCGGCTGACGTATTCGGTAAAGGAGAAGGCAATCCCGGTTTTTTCCTGCATTGTTTGGAAGAATAAGTTCGTATCCCAGTCATGCTGCGCTTCCGTGCTGCTGGAGGACGACGCAGTTTCCAAGCCGGCAAGCATAATCGGCGCTTCGGCGGCGAAAGCTGTCGGCAGCGCCATTGCTGCCATCAGCACGAAGATTTGCAGAATCGCAAGAAGTTTCCGCACAGTTTTCCTCCTTCAATCAGACGGGCATCTGCCGCGTCTATCTGTCTGTGCTTTATTATAGACCAATTTCACCCGTTTGACCAGTCTTTTTTCACAAAAAAAACGAAATATCTGCTTTTTTTCGTAAACCGTCTCTCTATTGAGTGATGAAAAATATTTCCATGCAGATTTTTTTCATTTTCGGGGCAAGATGGAAAGAGAAATATGGGAGGCGTGGCAGGCATGAAGAAAGAAAGGCATTGGGTGCTTCCGGCGATTTGGGCGATTTTGCTGATGCTGCTGCTCGGCGGCGCGGTTTGGGCGTATCATGCGTTTTCCGTGGCGGATTGGCAGTCGCTTGACCCGTCCCGCCTCACGTCGCTCGCCCAGACCGGCGCCATACACGATAAGAACGGCGATTACGTCACCTCACTTGTCGGCAAGGAGAACCGCACCGTCATCGACACGTCGCGTCTGCCCGCGCACGTCGTAAATGCGTTCCTTGCTGCGGAGGATTTGCGCTTCTACAAGCATCCGGGCTTTGACATCACGCGCATCATCGGCGCTATGCTCACCAACGTCCGCGACGGCGCGTTCAGTCAGGGCGCATCCACCATTTCCCAGCAGCTGATTAAGCTCTCCCACTTGTCCAGCCAGAAGACGATTGCCCGCAAGCTGGAGGAAATTCACCTTGCGCTGCAATTGGAAAAGCAGTACACGAAAGACGAGATTCTGGACATGTACCTGAATTTCATCTACTTCGGGCAGGGCGCATACGGCGTGCAGGCGGCGGCAGAAGTCACGTTCGGCGTTGATGCGGCGGAGTTGACCCCTGCGCAGGCAGCCTCCCTCGCTGCTGCCATCAAAGCGCCATCCGCGTACAGCCTGCAATCCGCGCCGGAGAGCAACCGCGAGCGCCGGGAGTATATTCTGTCCATCATGCTGGAGGAAAATATGCTGACACAGGCGGAATACGACGCGGCAATGGCGGAGGAACTGACCGCCCGCGGCGCGCCGCAGGTGCAGACAGATTACGGCTGGTTCGTCGATGCTGTGCTGGATGAAGCCGAATCCCGGCTGGACGTGAGCGCCGAAACGCTGCTTGCGGGCGGCTACCGCATCGACACGACGCTCGACCCGGACATGCAGCGCATCATGGACGAGCAGTACCTGACGGATGTCTTTCCCGCCGACAACAAGGACGGCACGCCCGTGCAGGCAGCATCCGCCGCGGTGGACACAAGCAGCGGGGCAGTGCGCGCCATTGTCGGCGGACGCAAGTACGTCACCCGCCGCGGATTGAACCGCGCGACCCAGCTGCGCCGTCAACCCGGCAGTGCGCTCAAGCCGCTGGCTGTCTACGCCCCCGCGATTGAATCCGCCGTATGGACCTGCGCCAGCGTAATTCTCGATGCGCCGACCGCTTTCGGCACTTACAAACCGCGCAACGCGGGCAATGCTTACTACGGGAACGTGACCGTCCGCACGGCGCTCAAAAACAGCCTGAACATCCCCGCCGTGAAGGTGCTGCAGGCCATTGGCGTCCAGACTGCGCAGCGTTATCTGCGAAGCGTCGGCATTGAGCTGGATGAACGCGACGCGAATCTCTCCCTCGCCTTGGGCAGCATGACCTACGGCACCTCCCCCATGCAGATGGCGGCGGCGTACGCGCCCTTTGCCAACGGCGGAACATACTACGCGCCGTACTTCATCGAGCGCATCACCGACCGTGACGGCAATGTCATCTACGAGCGCGAAACGATCGGCACGCGCGTGCTTTCGGCGCAGTCCGCGTATCTGATGACGAGTCTGCTCAAAACCGTCATTTCTTCCGGCACGGGCACACGCCTCTCCAGCGCGGGGACGCCTGTCGCAGGCAAAACCGGCACGGTCAATGAAAGCGGCGGCGGCAACCGTGACGTGTGGATGGCTGCGTACACTCCGGAATTATCCACCGCCGTCTGGATGGGCTACGACGAGCCGGACGCGGCGCACCGCCTGCCCAACCGCGTCTCTGGCGGCACGAATCCCGCTTCGCTGGCGCGCAATTTTCTCCGCGCGTGGTACACAGGACGCAAGAAGCCTGATTTCACCAAGCCCAAGGGCATCGTCAGCGCGGACATTGACAAGAAGGCCATCGAGTGGCGCGGCGAACCGATGCTGGCCACGTCGCTCACGCCGAGCGCCTACCGCCTGAATGAGGTTTTCCTCGACGGCACACAGCCGAAGAAGAAGAGTGATGTGTGGAATGCGCCCGCGTCCGCAAAATCCTTCTCCGTCTCGCATTCTGACGACGGGCAGCCGCTGCTGGTCATTCAGGCCAGTGATGCCGCCGTCTACCGCGTTCAGCGCGACGCTGCCGGAGAGAGCTTCATCCTGACCGAGCTTCGCGCCGCCGCGGGCGAAACACTCTACTACACCGACAACCGCGCCCAGCCCGGCGTAACGTACACATATCGCGTAATTCCCGTGCACGCGGAGCTGCTGGACAATGGCATTCTATTGGAAGGAACACAGAGCGTGCAGGTGGCGCGGGTGGAGAAGCCGAGTGCGCTGAGCCGGTGGTTCAGCGGACTTTTCGCCCCAAAGCCGGAGGAAAAGCAGGAGGAAGAACTGCCTGCATCGATTTTTGCCCCGTAACAAAATGCGCCGCCGCACCGTAATTTACTTTCCGGTGCGGCGGTGTTTTGTTATGGATATTCTGCTTTGGGGCGCAGGGCTTTCCGTTCGCCCCCTGCACCTCTTCGATACCATCACTTTTAGGATTCGCCCAATCCTTGCGCGGCGTTTCTTTGCTTACTGCGCAGCTTCCGCCATGTCCGCTAAATCACCCTGCGGCAGGATTTCCGTCACTTCAAACGGGACATTGTTGCCGGTGAAGTAGAACATCAAGTCCGTTGTGTTCTGGCAGTTTTCCAACTGCGCTGTCGGGAAATAGCGCACATGCAGGCACGAAACGCCGTTCTCCATGCTCGACATCACCAGAATCGGCGCGCCTTCATCGTACAGCAGTACGTACATGGCATTGGTGCGTTCGTTCAAGTCAAGGTACAAGTGTTTCTGCGTGGCTTGGTTCATAATCAGCGAGTAGCGCGCGTCGATTTCTTGCGTCAGTTTCTGGAAATTTTTCACTTCCGTCTTCAGGGATTCATCCGGCGTATCCGTCTCACTCGTTTCGTCCGTGAAGAGGCTGTCGCTTTCCTCATCCTCGTCCTCTTCCTGCTGATACAACGTCCGCACGCCCGCGTTGTATTCGTCGTACATGGCAAAGAGTGTCACCATGCGATACATTTCCAATGCCCACGAGCAGGTTACCTCGTACAGCACCTGCGGCGCTTCTGAACGGTAAGTCAAGCGGAGCATCTGCGCCATCGACGATTTCATCAATTCAATACGGTAGATGCTGCGCGGCGACTGCCCCTCATGCGCGTATGCCGCCAGCTTCGCCACATCCTCGTCGCTGATGCCCCACGTTGTCTGCAAATAGCGGCTTTCAATCAGTTCATCCAGCGCATTGCCCGCTTCTGCCAGGCGCTCGAACGGCACAGGCTCGCCCTCGTCGCCGAACGGATCCTCCGCAAAGGGATACGCCGCAACGCCCGCCAAATCCACCGCCGTGCAGGCAAGTTCGGGCATTTGCTGCGCCGCGAACCACGCCGTCACTTCTTCAGCGGATTTGCACGCCGCCAATTTATCCGAGAGCACCGGCGTGCAGTACATCTCGTTCACCGTGCCGTCGCTGATCCAAAAACTCATCATCGGCAGTGCATCCGAGTACAGAGCGATATACATGCCCATTTCCGGCTCGCCGTCCGGCTTGGGATACTGCGTCGAGCGCGCCATTTGGTTCAGCATTTGCTTGCCATATGTATCCTGCTGCTCCATCAAAATGCGCTGCGGCATCAGCTGAAGCACCCTGCGCTGCTCCGGCGTGTCGGTGTAATCCGGGTTATCGCCGATGAAGCCTGTCAGCAGCGTTTCGCCCGTGACATAGTAGACGGCGGATGGCATCGTGCGGTTTCCCGCGCGCAGGCGATTGACAATCTTCTGTTCCTCGGTGATAGCGGCGTCCGTGTCGCCCACCAAATCGGTCACAATGCGGTCGCTGCGCAGGAGGATATCCACGCGCTGGCACAGTTCCAGCATATGGCTGATGTTCGTGTTGTTGTCCGTCGTTTCTTCCGCTGTCGCCATACCGCTGAGCATCATCAGCAGGGCAAGCAGAATTGCAAGCATCTTCTTCATGGGGTTCTTCCTTTCTTTATTTCCCATTTCATTTCCCTTGCAGGATTATTCCAGCACAATTCCCGCCACCTGAGCATTCAGCAGCACCGCCAAGTCCTCGTTCGTTTCGCACGCGCGAAGCTGCTCCGACGGCATCCAGACAACATGCGCGCGCATCATGCCGTTCTGCACCCGCCACAGCATTTGAACCGGCGCACCCGTCTCCGGAATCAGCACAGTCATCCCCCAGCCTTCTTCCTCCGTCGTCACGCCTTCCGCAGTGCCATGCCGCCGCATGTACTCCATAATGTGTGCGCTAATCCACTGCTGACTTTTCTCTTCCTCCGGGTCAATGATTGCCAGCTGATTCATCGCCATCTCTGCCGGATAGTACAGCCACGAAGCCTGAATGCCCGCATCTGCATATTCCGGCGGAATTACCAGACTTTCGCACACTTCCGGCTTCAATCTCACTTGAAGCAGATATTCCTTGCCGTTCAGCAGGTCGCCGCCGTCTCCGTCATACACAATGTAGTTCCGCAAAATTTTCTCCGCCGTGTCGCCAAATATGACATCCGAGCGAACCCAATCCAGCGTGTCCGGCAGATTCGCTGTATCCCACGAGTACGCTTTGTCTCCCCATTTGTGCAGAATATCTTCCTTCGTGTACCGCGGCACATGGGCAGAATAGTCGTTTTCCTCCGCACCTCCCGAAATTTCCACGCAAATCAGCGCGTCCGGCGCAAAGCACAGCAGCAGTGACAGCGTATGCGGCTGATTCGTCACCGTCAGCATTTCATTGTTGCGAAGCGTCACAGCGCCCCATTCATTGCTCAACGTGTCAGGACAAATCCAGACTTCCGTCGGGCGCGAAACGTCAGCACTGCGAAGTCGGTCAATGTCGCCGATGGTGTCCTCTTTCCGCCACTGCTGCCAATCCACAAAAGCGTCGTTTGACACCATGTCCACCAGCTTCCGCGCCGTCATGATGCCATTGATGACCGCCGTCTGCTCCCACGTATCGTCCTCTTCATCCTGCGGCGCGTACACGCTGCGCATCACCACCGCGCCGTTCATTGCCTGCCACGCCACCACAATGGGCGTACCCGTCCTCGGTCGCAGATACAGCAAACCGCCCGTGTCGTGCGCGTCGCAGGGGTACAGCGCAATCGCCAGTATGTCGAGGAACTTGGTCTCCGTCTTGCCGCACTGCTGCATCTGCGCTTCAAACGCCGTCATCTGCGACGCATCGTAGTCGAGTATGCTGATTTGCACTGCCGTCTCCGCCGTATTCCACGGGATAATGCCCTCCTGCTCGCCGCTCAGCGCCGCCCAGTGCTGCATCTCCTGCGCTGATTGCAGGGCAAACTGCCGGATGGTCTCCTCGTCCGGCTGATGCGGTTCCAATTCCGCCAATGCCACCGCGCAGGACAAGTCAACTTCCTCAAATTCGCCTGCGTAGAATTCGCTCAGCTTGTCCGTTGTCAGCTCGGTCGCCTGATGCGCCACCGGAATCGCCGTCAGGCACACACAGCCGTTTTCCGCGAACCAGCGCACCAGCACCACGCCATTTTCGCCGTAAGACAGCAGCAGCAGTCCCATTTCCGGCGCATCCCCGGCGTAAAGCAAGTTCGCGGCGGCACTCGTTTCCTGCGCGTCCATCCCGAATTCCGGGGATACCGCGAACGTACGCTCTACAATCTGCAGATAGGCGTTTTCCGTCTCGTCCGTCGCATCCGTGTCCGCGCTGGCATCCATCATCATCAGCGCAAAAAACAGCACCGACGCCGACTTGTCCGTGCCGTTGACGCTGATGAACGCCTGCCGGGGCATTCCACGGTCAATCGGCTGCGGCGTTTCTGTACATGCCACCTCTGTAATATTGAGCGTGTCCTCAAACAGCCGCCCCCGCTCCTGCGCATCCATCTGCCGCACAAGCTCTATTGCGCGCCCGACCAGCTCGTACTCCCAAGCGTCGTCCGCCGCATCCTCCGCCGTCGCCATGCCCAGCATCAGCAGCATCAGCGCCAGCAGCATAGAAATCCATCGTTTCATCATTCTACCTCCTATTTCGCTTAAACGCATCTTTCCTATCAACGTCATTTTGCCATATTTGCGCAAGTTTTGTCAAGCGAACAGGCCCTTTTCTAATGCAATTTTCATCCTAATATGCAAAAAGCCCTGCTTCCACGTCGGAAACAGGGCTGGTAGTGTATATTAGTTGCCGCGGCGCTTCATGAACGAAGGTACGCCGTTGGCGTCTGTCGTCGGGCGCTTGGGCTGCTGCGGCTGCACAGAGGGCATCGGGCCGGTTGCACCGCCCGCATACTGCTGCTGCACAGGCTGCATATTGCCAGTGTAGCCCTGCTGCGCGTAATCCAGCTGCTGGGGCTGATTGCCAAACAGCTGCGGCTGACCATACGCCGGCTGCTGCGGCTGCGCGGGCTGCTGGGGCGCATAATACGCGGGTTGTGCCGGCTGCTGCGTCATCGGCGCTTGCGGAACGCCCATGGTCGGATGGCTGTTGTAGCTGTCGCTGCTGGTGTAGGACGGCGTGTACCCGCCCGTCGCACCGTAGTTGCCGGGCGTATAGCTGCCGGTCGCACCGGTCGCACCGGTCGCGCCGTAATTGCTGCCATAGAGGCGATCGCGGTTGATATCGCGCGCAGACTTGACCGGCTCACGCGGCGGGAACGGCGTTTTCTCAAAGCCCGTCGCAATCACGGTGATGCGCACCTTGTCGCCCATGGACTCGTCGATGCCCGCGCCGAAGATGATGTTCGCATCGGGATCGGCTTCCTCCATGACGAGGTTTGCCGCTTCGTTGATATCAATGATGGAAATATCCTTGCCGCCGGTGATGTTGATCAGCACCGCGCGCGCACCGCTGATGGACGTCTCCAGCATCGGGCTGGAAATGGCGTTCTTGGCGGCGTCAATCATCTTGTTCTCGCCTTCGCCGTAGCCGATGCCCATATGCGCCATGCCGCCGGATTCCATGACGGTCTTGACGTCCGCGAAGTCAAGGTTGATCAACGCAGGCACAGCAATCAGGTCGCTGATACCCTGGATGCCCTGATGCAGCACCTCGTCCGCAATGCCGAACGCCTCGACCATGCTCGTCCCCTTGCTGACGACCTGCAAGAGCCGGTCATTCGGGATGACAACGAGCGTATCGACGCGCTGCTTGAGGTCAGAGATGCCCGCTTCCGCGTTGCGCATCCGCTGCTTGCCCTCAAAGGCGAAAGGCTTGGTCACGACCGCGATGGTCAGTGCGCCCTGTTCGCGGGCAATTTCCGCCACAACCGGTGCGCA
>JABLTL010176192.1_pt1 | contig 30882 bp, 30 predicted proteins | sample 7160151 | NCBI WGS metagenome assembly JABLTL01 (sample SAMN14651223, study PRJNA627086) | human gut metagenome | isolation source: feces | host: Homo sapiens
AATTTTATAAAAGATATAAAGACTCAAATTATTAATCTAATTTAATAATTTGAGTTTTTTGTTGAATAAATGAAAGCAGTAGAGTATAATATTTCACATAAAAGGACGTGATTTAATGGATATTAATAATTTGACAGAAAATATATTAAGGAGAATGCCAGCGAATTTAACTCAGATGGAACAAGCAAGATATATTTATTTGCAATTAGGCAAATTGTTTACATTTGATGAGAAATATTGGCTTGGAAATAGTAAAACGAGAAGAATGATATATAAGTCTGCGAAGAGAATACAGACTCCTAAAGATCTGAAAAATAATAAAGTTATATGTGTATCACTTACAAACATGTATAACAGTTTGCTCCAAAGGATGGGGATAGAGGCGGAAGCTGTGCATGCTGAAGATGATTTGCATGTTTATACAATTTTTAAGATTGATGGTGTTGAATATGAGGCAGATTTGCAAAGAGACATGAAATTTATACAAGCACACAGAAAGACAAGGTCGTTTGGAAGAGAACCAGATTATTCGACGAGAAAACTAATCTCGGATGAACAAATGCAAGAAATGGATGATAAATTTGGATATACATATGAGGGAGATGAATATTTAGCTATATTGATAGATAGGCTTAGAGATAAATTAGAATTGTTACCAAACATGGAACAAAAAATAAAATATGCACTTAAAAAAATAGAAAGATATGAAGCTGATACTGATATGGGATTTGTAGAAAAAATGCTATATTACGAGATGATTTTACCAGATGTACTTAGCTCAAAAGAATCAAAAAAAGTTCAGATTATGGATATGTATGTTGAAGAAGATGGAGAGAGAAAGTATACATGCTGTATATCTGCCAACAAAGAAAAGAATGAATATGTAAGATATATGTATTCTGAAAAGACAGGTACATTTTTACCAATTGATGAACAAGAGCTTATAAAGCTAATGAGTGAAGGACTTAGAACTGTTGGAAATAAAAAAATACAGGGATTAAGGAAAATTGAGGAAAAAAGTAGGTAAAATATATTGAATTTAATAGTATAATATTATATAATTTTTCAAAAAGGAGGGGATTTTTTGAAAAACAAGAAAATTTTTATACTATTAATTATAGTGGTAGTTGTGGCTGGATTAATTGGGGTAACAATCAAATTAAATACTAGCTCAGCTGAACTTGTATCCGTAAAATCAGAAAAAGAATTAAAAGCAATATATGAGAGGAATAGCTTAGAAGAAGATAATAAACTAGTAAGATTATTAACTATGCCATTTTCTCTTTCTTATTATGCTAAGTCAGCAACGCTTGGCGGAGATATTGCATATGATACAAGTATATCAAGTTCGATTGACAGTTTAAATGGAGATGCAAGTGTATCAAACATACATAATGATTCTTCGAGTACATCGAATACGAAGGAACACTCAACGACTAACGTACAGGTAGAAAACGTGGATGAAGCAGATATTACAAAAACGGATGGAGACTTTATTTATTCATTATCTGATAGTGAAGTTATAATAACAAATGTTATGGATCCTTCAAATATAAAAATTGAAAGTAAAATTGAATCCGAGGATGACTTTTATCCAGAAGATTTAATATTGTACAATAATAAATTAGTTGTAATTTCTACAAAATATATCAAATACAATCAATATAATACTTTGATAAATGTATATGATATATCAATAAAAGCAACTCCAAAGCTATTAAAAAGTTGTATGCTTCCAGAAAAATATTATACTTCGAGAAGTATTGATGGAAGATTGCTAGTGATTGCGTCTGGAAACTTAAGAGAAGAAGATAATAAGATTGTAACTTACTATGAAGAGGACAATGCAAAGAAAGATATTGGTTTAAAGAATATAAAAAGACTAAAAGACTTATTCTCGGATAAGAATACTCTTATTGCAACAATAAATTTAAACTCAGAGGATAGTGTAAAGGTAAATTCATATTTGTTTGATGTTGATAATGCTTATGTATCAGAGAATAATATGTATTTATTAAACGAAAATTACAATAACAAGAATATGTTTGGAACATACATGAAAAAACTTTTAGGACCAAAGGGGATAATTGGTTTCTTCAATTATGTAATGTATGAAGAATACAATGAATATGATGACTATACCAATATATACAAATTTAACATTTTAGATGATGGAAATATTGATTATGTGTCTAAAACTAAGTTAAGAGGAAGTACAATAAATCAATTTTCACTTGATGAATATAATGAAAATTTAAGAATTGGTTTAGAAACTTCGGAAGGTTCAAAAATTGTAGTCTTAGATAAAAAGCTAAATAAAATAGGCGAGACTGAATGCTTAGCTAAGGGCGAAAGAATGTATTCGACAAGGTTCTTAGGAAACAAGGCATACATGGTAACATACAAAAATGTTGATCCATTATATGTAATAGATTTAAGCAATCCGACAGAGCCAACAGTATTAGGGAAATTAAAAATTCCTGGATATAGCACATATTTGCATCCTTATGATGAAAATCATTTAATAGGAATTGGAATGCAAACAGAAGAAACGGTACACAGAAATTCACAAGGAAAAGTTACATATACATCAACTAATATAACAGGAATGAAGATGGCATTATTTGATGTATCTGATGTTAATAGTCCAAAGCAAATATCTCAAACTATAATAGGTGATAGCAGAACAACATCAGCTATTCTTACAAACCATAAGGCACTATTGTTCTCAAAAGAAAAAGGAATTCTTGCAATTCCTGTAAATTCATACCCAGATGATTTCGAGATAAGTGTTAATAGTAATGACGTATCAAGAATGGTAGGGGAGTATATGAATTATAACAAAAACTATACAGCTGAAGGTTATTTAGTATATAATATAAATTTAAATGATGGTTTTAAATTAAAAGGTATAATAAATCATGAAATAACAAAAACATCAGGCTATAAATATAGATATTCTGGAAAGCTTATAAGAGGTTTATGGATAGAAAATAATTTATATACAGTATCTGAAAAAATGATTAAAGTTAATAAGTTAGATGACTTATCGCAAATTTCTGAGTTGAAAATAGGAGGGAATGATTAAATGAAAGAAGAAAATGTAAATGAAAAAAATAAAAGTGCTATGGCGATTGCAAGTTTACCACTTGGAATAATATCTATTGTAACAAATTTATTTTGGTATATGTCTATACCAACTGGTATTTTAGCAATAATATTTGGAGCTAAAACAACAAGAAAATTAGGAAGTAAATTAGGAAAAGCAGGATTAATAACAGGTATAATTGGTGTGGCATTATGCACATTTGTATATGTTAGCATTTTTGCGTTAATAATTCTTAATTCGTATTTATAATACAAAGAAGGTAGGAAGATGAATATAGAGGAAAAAAATGAAAAAAAGAGAGTTAGTACGGCAAAAAAGATTATATTATCCGTATTATTAATATTAATATTGGCAATCATAAGTTTTTTAATTTATGAAATTGCAACAGTAAATAAGACATATTATATAGGTGAGAAAAACTTACAAATCCCTGTATTCGTATATCATGATATAGTTGAGGACGAATCGCAAATAGAATACGACTATATGCAAACAACTGCAAAACAATTCGAAAAACAAATTACAGGACTTATGAAATTAGGATACAAACCAATAAGTTACGAAGATTTAGTAGCGTATAAAAATGGTGAAAAAGCAATACCAAAGTGGAGCTTTTTGATAACATTTGACGATGGATATACAGGTGTATATAAATATGCTTTTGAGATTGCAAAAAAATATAATATTCCAATGACATCGTTTGAGATAAGTGATACAGTCGGAATTCCAGGCTATTACACATGGGACGAAGCAAGAGAGATGAAAGAAAGCGGACTGATGTCAATTTATTTACATGGCTACACACATATAGAGTATGATAAAGAGACTCCAGAAAGAGTGCTTTCAGACACAAATAAAGCTCAGGAAGATTTGCAGAACCAATTAGGAGATAATAATATATTAAAGGTATTTACATATCCATATGGTTTATCTACCAATGAAGAAAGAAGTTTGCTATGGCAGGCTGGATATATACAAAACTTAACAGATAATAGAATAAACCTTAGTGATAGACTTGATTTATCTGGACTACATAGATCATACCCTTTAAATAATTCGGTATTAAAAATACTATTAAAAATACAATATAGGGTACTAAGATATGAAATATTGTAGAAGAGTGCACTAACTGAATATTAATTTTATTAGATATAAAAGGACGAAGAAATTGTATATTTTCTTCGTCCAAAGTTTATTTTTTATTCAGATTTAATTTATTCAAAACTACTGCAACAGCATGTACTATTTTTGTTGAATTTTTCTGTGCTATAGTTTTTCCAATGGCTTTGCCTGATACTGTAAGTGATGCTACCAATGCACTTATTAAAAATTGTAAGTTAAACGAAATTCCAAATGATGCTGTAATTTTTAATGCTATTGAAGCACTTATGGAACCGCTTAAAACTCCGCATATATCACCAATTACATCGGCACAGAAGTTTGCAACTTTGGCAGAATTTCTAATTAATTTTACAGATGTTTTGGATCCTGCAATTCTTTTTGATGCTTTTGCATGGAATTCATTTTCGTCTGCAACGGTAACAGCAACACCGATTATATCAAAAAATATACCAATAAATATAACTAAAAATAATATTAATACAGCAGGGAATAATGGTAAATTTGTAATCGAGTTTGTTGAAATAAATGAGAACACGATTGACAAAATAAATGTCGTGATAAATACTGTGATTAACCACTTTATATTAGAATTTGTGTTAGAGTTTTTTTCTTTATTAACCTTTGAATTGGTTACATTATTATTTTCTGCCGCTTTGTTCTTTGAATTGTTATTTGTCTTATTGGATGAATTAGTGGAATCTTCTGCGTTTGCTAAATTCTCCTTAGAGGATTTATCGTTCTTACTCATATAATTAAAAAATCTCCTTAAATTAAATATTTCGATAGTGTTAGAACACTATCGATTAATTTCTAAATTAAAGTTAAGATGGTAAAATTATAAGTAAATTTTACGGTTTGAGGTCTAGCCTAATTTCTCTATCTGCTACTTAACATTACTGTTAAGCAGTTTCCTTTTCAAGCAGATATTCCAGGTAAAGGAATGCCAGATTGCCACTTAAGTCCGTACCTTAATCCTTACAATTCTATGCTTCTAATGAAACAAACATTCTAGAAGTTTTCCTTGAAATACTTTTCTAAGATTAGTCCCTTTTGCAATAGAAATTTCATATACAAAGATAAACGTATAATCCCAATGCTATCACTCAAGACAGGCTACACTATGTATGTTGTACATAGGTTATACTTAAAACGTAGATCTATCTAAGCCTCCGCGATAATAGGGAGCCTGATATGTATGCCATTACATATTTCCCTAAAATCTTACTCCCTGAAAACACACAAAACTGGCATTTCGCGCATTAACAAGGAACTTCAACGATGTGCCCTTTAGTGGATTTTTAGCCCCACCCTCATAATAGAAAGCATTACTAGAATAATGCACCATCAATTAGAATTATAACATGAAAATTAGTAAAATGCAAGGGGATAAAAAAGGAAGTTTTTGGAGAAAAATAATATACAGAAACACGGAATGCTCAATTAAAGTATCTGCTTTTGCAATGTAAAAATGCATAACGAAATCGATAAAAGTTGCACAACAAAACTATTAAAAAGTGCACAATAAATATACTAAAACTTGCACAATGAAATTGCTAAAAAATGCACAATAGTATTGATTTTACGCTATTTTTATTGTAGAATATGGAAGTATAAAAATAAGGCTTTCAAGATGCCACGAAAGGAAAGTGATAAAAGTGAAAGTTAGTAAAGAAGAATTATTACATATAGCAAATCTTGCAGATTTAAAAATAAAAGATGACGAAATAGATAATTATTTAGCCAATTTGCAAGATATTTTAAATTTTGCAGAAATTGTAAACAAGGCACCAATAGATGATTTACAAGAAACAATCGGTGCAAATGAGAATTCAAATGTATTTAGAAAAGATGAAGTAAAAATATTTGAAAATCACGAAGGTTTAATGGCAAACGCACCAGAAAAAGAAAGAGATATGTTTAAAATACCAAAGGTTATATCTTAAGAGAGAAAGGAACGCATGAATATGGGAAAATTATTTGTAATAGATGGAACAGATGGAAGTGGTAAACAGACCCAACTAGAGACTTTGAAGAAGAGACTAACAGAAGAGAAAATAGATTATAGAACTGTTAGCTTTCCAAACTATGATAGTCCATCATCTTCACTAGTTAAAATGTATTTGGCTGGAGAGTTTGGCACAGATGCAAAAGCAATTAGCCCATATATTGCTTCTACATTTTATGCGGCAGATAGATATGCAACTTATGTAACACAATATAAAGAGTACTATGAAAAGGGTGGAATAATTCTTGCAGATAGATATACCACGGCTAATATGGTTCATCAGGCAGGAAAAATTCAAGATAAGTCTGAAAGAAAAAAGTTTTTAGATTGGTTATGGGATTTTGAGTTTAATTTATACGGACTTCCAGTTCCAGCAGAGGTGTTTTTCTTGAATATGCCACCAGAATATTCTGCAAAGCTTATGAAAAATAGAGAAAACAAAATAACACATGAGGCAAAAAAGGACATACATGAGAAAGACCAAGTGTATTTAACACAAGCTTATAATGCTGCATGTGAGCTTTCTAAGGAGTATAATTGGTACGAGATTAAATGTGTTAAAGATGGAAAAATTAGAACTATTCAAGATATAAATGACGAGATTTTTACGGAGGTAAAAAAACACATATAGGAGGTAAATTGGCAGATGGAAGATATTACAAGACTTACAGTCCACGAGCTTGTGGAAAAATTGAATAAAAATGAATTATCTTCAGAAAAAATTGTAAAAGCTTACAAGGCAAGAATTGAAGATAAAGAAAAAGATGTAAAAGCCTTCATTACAACTACTTTAGACGAAGCAGAAAAAGAAGCTGTTAAGGCTGATGAAGAAAGAAAAAATGGAGCTAAATCAGGTTTAGCAGGTGTTCCAATTGGAATAAAGGACAACCTATGCACAAATGGAGTAAAAACAACATGTGCATCTAAAATGCTAGAAAACTTCGTTGCACCATATGATGCAACAGTTGTCGAAAAGCTAAAAGAGCAGGACATAATCAGCTTAGGAAAGCTAAACATGGACGAATTTGCTATGGGAAGTTCAACAGAAAATTCTGCAATGCAAATTACACACAACCCATGGAATTTAAACAAAGTACCAGGAGGTTCATCAGGTGGTTCTGCAGCAGCAGTTGCAGCAGACATGGTGCCATGGGCTTTAGGCTCAGACACGGGTGGATCTATTCGTGAGCCATCATCTTTCTGTGGAGTTGTTGGACTAAAACCAACTTATGGATTAGTTTCAAGATATGGACTAGTTGCATTTGCTTCATCATTAGATCAAGTAGGACCAATCACAAAAGACGTAACAGACTGTGCTATGCTTTTAAACTTGATTGCAGGTCATGATGAAAAAGATTCTACATCATATAACATAGAGAAAAAAGACTATACAAAGTCTTTGAAAAATGATGTTAAAGGCTTGAAAATAGGCGTTCCAAAGGAATTCTTCGGAGAAGGAATAAATGCTGAAGTAAAAGCAAAACTAGAAGAAGCCATAGAAAAATACAAAGAAATGGGAGCAATTGTTGAAGAATGCTCACTTGATGTTGCTGAGTATGCACTTGCAACATATTACATAATCGCTTGTGCAGAGGCAAGTTCAAATTTAGGTAGATTTGATGGAATCCGCTATGGATACAGAGCAAAAGACTACAAAAATTTGAAAGAATTATTTGTAAATTCTAGAAGTGAAGCCTTCGGACCAGAAGTAAAAAGAAGAATTATATTAGGAACTTATGTACTGTCATCTGGTTATTATGATGCATATTACAAAAAAGCTCAAAAAGTACGTACATTCGTAAAGAAAGAATTTGATAAAAACTTCGAAAAATATGATGTTTTATTAACACCTGTTGCTCCAACAACAGCATTCGGAATTGGAGAAAAATCAAACAATCCATTAGAAATGTATTTGGCTGATATATGTACAGTTTCAATAAATATTGCCGGAGTTCCAGCAATATCAATACCTTGCGGAGTTGATAGCGAGGGAATGCCAATAGGAATGCAACTTATTGGAAACAGATTCGATGAAGAAACAATATTAAATGCTGCATATACATTTGAGCAAAAAGAAAAATTCAGAGAAAAATATAAACCAGAATTTAAGAAAGGAGAGTAAAAAATGCCAAGAGAAGATTATGAAGCTATAATAGGACTAGAGGTCCATGCAGAGCTTTCTACAAAAACAAAAATATTCTGCAGTTGCTCAACAGAATTTGGCGGAATGCCAAACACACATACATGCCCAATTTGTATGGCAATGCCAGGAACTCTTCCAGTATTAAACGAAAAAGTAGTAGAATATGCCGTAAAAGCAGGCCTTGCAACCAATTGTTCAATTTCAAAAGATAGTAAAAACGATAGAAAAAATTATTTCTACCCAGACTTACCAAAATCTTATCAGATTTCACAGTATGACAAGCCTCTTTGCAACAATGGTTACATAGAAATTGAAGAAGAAAACGGTGAAAAGAAAAAAGTAAGAATTTTAAGAATTCATATTGAAGAAGATGCCGGAAAGCTAAACCACAACGAGTTTAGCGAGGGAAGCTTAGTTGATTTAAACAGAGCTGGAGTTCCTCTAATAGAGATAGTTTCAGAGCCAGACTTAAGGTCTGCAAAAGAAGCAGATGCTTATTTGAAAAAACTAAAATCTACATTAGAATATATAGAAGTATCTGATTGTAAGATGCAAGAAGGTTCATTTAGAGCAGACGTAAACGTTTCTATACATAAGCCAGGAACACCATTTGGAACACGTACAGAAATGAAAAACATGAACTCATTTAAGTCAATTTCGAGAGCGATAGAATATGAAATTCAAAGACAGTCAGAAGTGCTAGAGAATGGCGGAATTATAGAGCAAGAAACTCTAAGATGGGACGATGTATCTGGTAGAACATTTTCTATGAGAAACAAGGAAGATGCTCAAGATTATAGATATTTCCCAGAGCCAGACTTGGTTGCAATAAAATTATCTGATGAATATATAGAAAATATAAGAAAAACACTTCCAGAGTTGCCAGAAAGCAGAAAAACAAGATACATGGAAGAGTACAAGTTATCTGAAAAAGATGCAAGATTACTTACTGCTTCTAAATATTTATCAAACTTGTTTGAAGATGCAGAGAAAATATGCAAAAACGCAAAAGCAGTTGCCAACTGGATTTTATCAGATATTTCTCGTATATTAAACGAGGAAGAGCTAGAGCCAGAACACATTCCATTTACAGGAGCTGAACTTGCAAGTTTAGTAGAATTAATAGACAAAGGAACAATAAGTTCTGCAATAGGTAAAAAAGTGCTTGAAGAAATGTTTGCAGAAGATGCTACAACACGCAAGCCAGAAGAAATAATAAAAGCAAAAGGCTGGATACAAATTTCTGATGAAAGTGCTATAAAAGAAGTTGTAATGCAAGTATTAGAAGCAAATACACAATCAATAGCAGACTACAAAGCAGGAAAAGATAGAGCCTTAGGATTCTTAGTCGGACAAGCTATGAAAGCCACAAAAGGCAAAGCAAATCCACAAATGTTGAACAAAATGTTCATAGAAGAAATGAATAAATAATAATAAAGATGCACAAAGAAGAATACTTCAGATGTGCATCTTTTTGTATATAGGTTAGAAAGTTATCTACTAGTTTTTTCTTTTAAAATAGTATTAAATGCGACACCACTTATAAAGAAAATAGCCATAAACATTGTAAAGGACTTAAATAGTGAAGAGCCAATTTCATATACTATGTAAGATTGATTCATGGTTAAGTAAATAGACATTATAAGTGTGGCAAATAGCACTAAAATAAACGAAATTCGTAATCCTGTAGCCATAAGATTTTTTACTTTTTGCTCAAAAGAAAAATCAAAAACAGAAAGAAATTTATTAAAAAAGTTCAAAAACATTCAAAAATCCATCCTTTCTAGTTATCTATGTAAAAACTCTACTATATAAATGATATCACAGAGAAGATGAAAAATATAGTTGAAATAAATGGAAAAGAAGTCTATAGAAAAAAATAAAATCGCAATAACAGATGTTATTACGATTCTACTCAATAAAAAACTGTGCACAATTTTTTATTTATGCATTCATTGCATTTAATTTTTTTGCTAAAGCAGATTTTTTTCTAGAAGCTGTATTCTTAACGATAACTCCTTTTGTACAAGCTTGATCTATTTTCTTTGTAGCTTCAGAAAGTAAAACTTTTGCGTCTTCAACTTTTCCAGCTTCAACAGCTTGCTCAAATTTCTTAACAGCTGATTTATATCCAGATTTAATCATATTATTTCTAGCAGTTTTCTTCTCTATAACGTTTACACGTTTGATTGCAGATTTGATATTTGGCATGTTTATTGCACCTCCCTTTGAGTTTGTAATTATAACGCATATTATTGTACCATGAAATTAGCAAATTTGCAAGGATTAGTAGAAAAATCTTTACAAAAAGTAAAAAAATACGTATAATTGACCATGAAATTCAATGTAGGAGGCCTAAAAAAGTGAAAAAATTAGGATTTTTTGGTGGCAGTTTCAATCCACCAACACATGCACACATAAATATTGCAAAAATGTCAATAGAAAAATTTAATCTAGACGCAGTATATTTTGTTCCGGTGGGAAACTTATACAATAAGCCTAGCTTGATAGATGAAAATTATAGATATAAAATGTTGAAGCTTATCTGTGATGATAAAATAAAGGTTGAAAACATTGAATTAGGAAGAAAAGAGACTTTAAATACTTTGCAAGCCTTTGATCTGATAGAACAAAAATATAAAAATACAGAAAATTATTATATAATGGGAGCCGATAATTTTGAAAAATTGCCTACTTGGAAAAATTCAAAGGAATTAATAGAAAATTACAAGTATATAATATTTGAAAGAAATAGTTCGAACTCTAAAAGCATGATAGATACACAAGAATTATTAAAACAAAACAGAGATAATTTTAAATTTTTAAATGTAGAACAATACTCAAATGTAAGTTCTGGTATTATTAGAGAACTCATACAAAATGGAAATTATAAAGAGAGTGAAAAATACACAAGACCTGAAATCGTACAATATATAAAAGAAAATAAGTTATATAAGTAAAGCTTGATAGGAGAGTTTCTATCAAGCTTTTATATGTCGCATTATGTAGAAATTTGACGATGAGTTATACTTGCAAAATGGAAAATTATGGCATATAATAATTAAAGCTTAAATCAAACATTTTTATTCAAAAAAATTAATTCGAAAAAAAATCCAATTATTAAATTTTTATAGGAGTGATGCATTAAATGCTATCAAAGGTTAATAGTATTGCGCTCAGAGGTTTAGAAGGTTATTTGATTGAAGTGCAAGTAGACATCTCATCTGGCATGCCTTATTGGGAAATTGTTGGACTACCTGATATGAGTGTAAAAGAAGCAAAAGAGCGTGTAAAAACAGCCATAAAAAATTCTGGTTATGAATTTTTAAGTAGGAAAGTTATAGTTAATTTATCCCCAGCAGATTTACGAAAAGAAGGCTCTTATTTTGACTTACCAATAGCGGTGGCCATTTTATTAAACATGGCTGTAATAAAAAGGATAGAAACTAATACTGTTATAGTAGGAGAGCTGTCTTTAGATGGTTCTATTAATAGAATTAATGGAATTTTGCCTATTTGTCTAGAAGCTAAAAAGATGGGAATTGATAAGATAATTTTGCCAAAAGAAAATGCAAGAGAAGGAGCTTTAGTTGATGGTCTAGATGTAATTGGTGTAAAAAATATAAGAGAAGTAATTGGGTATTTAAATAATAGTGTTGAGATTTTACCAGAACAAAAAGTGGGGTTTAAATGCGATAATCTATATCAAAATATGGACTTTGAAGATGTTAAAGGGCAAAAAAATGTAAAGCGAGCATTGGAAGTTGCGACAGCAGGAGGGCATAATTGTCTGTTGATTGGTAGCCCCGGCTCGGGTAAAACAATGATGGCTCAAAGAGTTGCATCTATATTGCCGGATTTAACCTTTGAAGAAGCGATAGAGATTACCCAAATATATAGTGTGGCTGGGAAAATGCCACCTGAAAATCCGATTATAAGTAGTAGACATTATAGAGCACCGCATTATACTGTTACACCAACGTCCTTAATTGGAGGAGGAAAAACGCCACAACCAGGAGAAATAAGCCTTGCACATAATGGAGTGTTATTCTTAGATGAATTGCCACAATTTAATAAAAATACATTAGAACTACTTAGAGGGCCAATGGAAGACGGAAAAGTTAATATAAATAGATTAGGAGGAAACATTACATATCCGTGTAGATTTATGTTTATTGCCTCAATGAATCCATGCCCATGTGGATATTATGGAACAAAGGAAAAGGAATGCACATGTAGTGAAAAGGCCATCTATAAATATATGGACAGACTGAGTGGACCTCTATTAGATAGAATTGATATACAAGTAGAGGTAAATTCTGTAAAATATATAAACCTAATAGAAAATGAAAAAGAAGAAAAGTCAGAAGAAATTAGAAAAAGAGTAAATATGGCTAGAAAACTACAAAGAAATAGATATAAAGACTATAAAATTTTTTCTAATGCAGAATTAAATTCAAATCTAATAAGTAAATTTTGTATCCTAGATAATGAATCCGAAAGACTATTACACTCAGCATTTGAAAGATTAAAAATGAGTGCAAGAGCATATACAAGAATATTAAAAGTTGCGAGAACTATAGCGGATTTAGATAATTCAGAACAAATAAAAAAACAGCATATAGCAGAAGCTATACAATATAGGAGTTTGGATAGAAAGTATTGGACAAGATAGAAGTTTGCTAAATTTGTATCTTATTATAGGAGGGAGATTAATTATAGAAATAATTAAATGTTATGAAGAAAAATATCCACAAAGGCTATTACAAATAAGGGAATATCCAGAACAGTTGTATTGCCAAGGAAATGTGGATTTATTAAACGAGCAGAAAATAGTTGCGATTGTTGGCTCTAGAGATTGTTCAGAATATGGCAGAAAATATGCTAATATATTTGCAACAGAACTTTCTAAGCATGGTATATGTGTTATTAGTGGAATGGCAATAGGAATAGATGCATCTGCACATAGTGGTGCTATGCAAGAAGCAGGAAGAACGATAGCTGTTCTCGGTGGTGGTTTAAAAAATATTTATCCTGTGCAAAATTTATGGTTGTATAATAATATAATAGCAGGAGGAGGATGTGTAATTACAGAATATGCAGAAAATGAAGAAACTAAACTGAGTAATTTTCCGAAGAGAAATAGATTGATTAGTGGTTTAGCAGATGCTGTTTTGGTTATAGAAGCAGAACATAGGAGTGGCAGTAAAATAACGGCTAAATATGCTAAAATTCAAAAGAAAAAAATATATTGCATTCCAGTAAATTTAGACCAGAAAAATAGTTCTGGAATAAAAGAACTGCTGATTGATGGAGCGAAAATAGTAACTACACCGCGACAATTAATAGATGATTTATATGGCAAAAACGATAATGAATTACAAGAAAATAAAACTGAAGAAATATGCGAAAGAGGTCCAATTTTGGGAGAAGATAATATGGTTTCAGAAGATTGTAAAAAAATACAAGAACTATTAAATGATGAAATGACGTCAGAAGAAATAGCAGAAAAAATGAATAAAGATATTTCTGAAATAAACTCAATACTTATGATTATGGAAATAGAAGGAATAGTTGAAAAAGTACCAGGAAATTATTATAAGAGAGTAAATTAAAAATTTGCTGTTTAGGAAGGATATTGCTAATGGATATTAGACAAGAAGTGGGAAAAAAGGGAGAAGAGATAGCAACTAAGTATCTTAATAGTAGTGGATATAAAATACTAACAAGAAATTTTCGAGGTAGTCATGGAGAAATAGATATAATAGCAAAAGAAAGAAACCAAATAATATTTGTTGAAGTGAAAGCTAGAACAAATTTAAAGTATGGAAGACCAGCTGAGGCTGTGACTAAAACAAAGCAAGTTCATATAGAGAAAGCAGCTAAATATTACATATATAAAAATAAATTAGAACATAAAGAAATAAGGTTTGATGTTGTGGAAGTATATTTTCTAGATGGAAAGTATAGAATAAAGCATATAAAAAATGCAATGTAACAATAAAAGCACAAAAAACACTTGAAAAAAGCACAAAAAACATATATAATGAAGTCGCAAAACAAAATACATTTCGATAAATTGAAAGGAGCGATTTTTATGAACATAAAAATAACAGGAAAGGAACTAAAGGCAACAGATGCAATAAAAAATTATATTGACACAAAATCAGAGAGAATAGAAAAATACTTTGATACAGAAGATATAAATTTATTTGTAACAATAAAAAAAGAAGGCGGAGACCAAGTTGCAGAAATGCAAATATCTGTTTATGGAGAATCATTCAGAGCCGTAACGGCAAGCAATGATTTATATGCTTCAATAGATAAAGATATTGACATATTAGAAGGCCAAATTAGAAAAATGAAAACTAAAAAGGACAAGCAAAATATGACAGATTCTATAAGAGCTAAAGAAGCAAGCAGAGCCGAAGAGCACGAAGTAGAAGATGAAATAGTAAAGACAATGTATTACAGCATAAAACCAATGGGAGCAGAAGATGCTAAATTGTTGTTAGAAGATCAACCACAAAACAGATTCTTAACATTTGTTAACATTGAAACAGGAAAAGTAAATGTTATATACAAATTAAAAGATAATAAAAACTTTGGTTTAATAGAACCAGAAGCATAGTTTGAAGATATGAGATTATAAGACTAATTATTAGTTTTATAATCTCTTTTTGTTTTTATATAAAGAAAGAGAAAACTTATAAAATTAATTGTCGAATTCTGATATACGATACTGTAAAAATATGTAAAAAACATATTGACTATATTTCAAAATAATGTATAATTGAATTAGTTAAATTTTGATATATCAAATTACTATATCACAAATGATTTTTTCAAAAAAATTTATTCTAAAATAAAAATCCAATGTAGTAAATTAAATAGAGGGAGGCAAAAGTGAATAAAAAGCTATTTGTTTTATTTATTGTGCTTGTATTGGCTGTAAGTATAGGCTTCTTGTTTTCGTATGATAAAAAAGTTATCGAAAATGAAAAACAAAATACTATTGAACAAGCAGAAGAAACTGAAGAAACAGAGCAAGAAATAACTGAAGATGACGGATTTGATGAAGATATAATAGGCTCTTTAATAATCAATAAAATCAACTTAAATGGAACAATTAAAGAAGGAAGCACAAGTGAGATATTAAAAGATTATATAGGCCATATTGAAGAAACAGCAAAATATGATGGAAATGTAGGATTAGCTGCTCATAATAGAGGAAATCAATATTCATATTTTGCTAGAATAAATGAGCTAGAACTAGGAGATGAAATAATATACCAAACTAAATATGGAGAAAGAAAATATGTTGTAGACTCTAAGAACGAGATACTAGAAACAGATTGGAGCAAACTAGAAGGAACAAAAGAAAATAGGCTTACGTTGATAACATGTATAAAGAATAAAGTAAACCAAAGACTATGTGTACAAGCTATACAAGAAAATATTTAGATGAAAGGGAGAATTATGGTTAAATTAAAATTAAGTAAAATATTAGTGATTTTACAAATTCTAATGGTGCTTTGGCCAACGGCCTTTGTTATAGCAAGCACCGTAAACATAGGAGATACAATAAATATTGAGAGAGGAGAGCTAGGATTCTACACTATTCAATATTGGAGTGACTATAGAAATAAATGGATGTATATAACATACTCAAGAACATATTATACAGACAAAGATGGAAATAAGAAAATTGCATATTGTATGGATCAAGATTTAGATGGAGTTGGTTGGTTGCCAGGAGAATATGAAAATTATGACGCACAAGTTAAATATGAAATGCAAGACGAAAAAATATGGAGAATATTAAAAAATGGATATCCAAACGTTACTCCTATAATATTAGGAGTGGAGACAGAAGATGATGCTTATCTTGCAACGAAACAAGCTGTTTACTGGGTTATTAAGTATGGAAATGAACCTAATGCAAAAATAGAAAACATACACACTCATTTTAGAGCCGGAGAGACAGAAATCAATGATCAAAATCTAGAGGATATTCAAAGGAGAGGGAAAAAAGTTGTAGATGCAATATATAAATTAGTAGATATTGCAGTAAATGGAGCAAAAGAAGAAATAATACATCCAGAAGTAGTTGAAAATGAATGCCTAAAAATAGATGGAAATGATAACTATTATTCAGCAAGATATAAAGTAACAGAATCTAATGTAAATGCTAAAATTAAGATTAATGAAATAGATTATACAAATGATGATATATTTACTGCAGATATAAATGGCAATCCTAAAACAGAATTTTCGCCGGGAGAAATATTTAAAGTAATGATACCCAAGAAAAGTATTGTTGAAGGTGCAAATGCAAGAGTGGATTATACAATAGAATCAGAACTAGATGTAATATATTATGTTGCAAGTAAAATTGATGGAAAACAAAATTATGTTGTATTTTCTAATAGAATAGAAGATGGAAAGAGTAAATTTTTTCTGAAAATACCAGAGAACCAATCAGAAATTCAAATATTAAAATTAAGTAGTGATACTGGTGAACCAATGAGGAATGTTAAATTTCAGTTTACATATGGAAATGGCCTTAAAAGAATATGTAGTACTGATAAAAAAGGATATATATATTGTGATAATATGCCAAGCGGAAAAGTGATTGTAGAAGAAATTGAGACAAATGAAGGATATGTTTTAGATAATAGAAAGCATGAAATTAACTTAGGGTATAATGAAATACATATGATTACGCTTTCGAATGATCGACAAAAAGGCACAATTTCTATTGAAAAAGTTGATAAAGATGATAATAGTATAAAACTAGAAGGAGTGGAATTTGATATTATTGATGAAAGAGGAAAAATAATTGACCATGTTGTAACAGATAATAATGGAAAAGCCTCAATAACAGTGAATACTGGAAATTATACCATCAGAGAAACAAAAACACAACAAGAATATAGTATTGGAGTAGACCAATCAGTCACTGTTAAATGGAATGAGACAGCAGAATTGAAAATAGAAAATGAGAAGAAAAAAGGAAAAATAAAAATTATAAAACAAGATAAGGACAACTCAGAAATAAAATTAGCAGGTGTGAAATTTGAAATATTAAATGATAAAGAAGAATGTGTTGCAATACTTGAAACAGATGAAAATGGAGAAGCAGTAACAGAAAATTTACCAATAGGAGATTATTACATAAAGGAAGTTGAGACAAAAGACAATTATGTATTGAACAATGAAAAAGTAAAAGTAACTGTAAAATTTGGAGAGACCAGTGAAACAATTATCGAAAATGAAAAAATAAAGGGAAAAATTCAAATAAAAAAGGTCAGTGAAGATAAAAATAATATCTTAAAAAAGGAAGCAGGAGAACCTATTGAAGAAGCTAAATTTAATATTTACGATTCATCTAATAAACTAGTGGATACTATAATAACTGATAAAGCTGGAATTGCAATATCCAAAAAACTTGAAAAAGGTAAATACACTGTGCAAGAAGTGGCAACTGGCAAATGGTACATATTAGATGAAAAATTATATGAAGCAGAAATAAAAGAAAATAATGAGATCATAAAATTAGATATAACAAATAAATCAAAAGATCCAGAGGTTGAAATAAAAAAGTCATGCAAGAATGTTACAAAATCTAATGATGAATTAGACTATAGTTTTGAAATAAAAAATACTGGAAATGTAGAATTAGAAGATTTTACTTGGTATGATTATTTGCCAACAGACTATGCTAAAATCACTGGAATTGAGACAGGAACGTACAATAAAGACATTCTTTATAATATTTATTACAAAACCAATCAGAAGGACGAATATATGGTATTAAAGAAAAATCTAAATGGTGGCGAAGATAATTTTATAAGCTTAACAGATTTACATTTAGAAAAAGATGAAAAAATTACAGAAATGAAAATCTATTTTGGAACTGTTGATGTAGGTTTTAAATCAGAAAAGAGACCACATATAATAATGAAGACTAATGAAAATCTAAAAAATGATACTAAAATAGAAAACAGTACAGTACTAGAAGGGTATAACCAAGATTATAGGGTTAGCTCAAAAGATATGGCTATATCAACAGTTTATGAAATTTTACAAGAAAAAAAGTTGCCAAGAACAGGATTTTAATAAAAAATTTGCTAAAAAAATTGAAAAATGTAGAATTTTGTAATATAATGTATCTGTTACGAAGGTAACGCGTAATTTTATAGTATTGAAAGGAGCAATTAATATGATTTATTCAAAAGACGTAGAAAAAATGTGCACAGTTGCAAAAGGCGTAAATCATGGACCAGCCCCAATCCCAGAAGAAGGAAAATGGGTTAAGGCAAAAGAAATTAAAGATATTTCAGGACTAACACATGGTATTGGTTGGTGTGCACCACAACAAGGAGCATGTAAATTAACATTAAACATAAAAGAAGGTGTAATACAAGAAGCATTAATAGAGACAATAGGATGCTCTGGAATGACACAATCAGCAGCCATGGCAGGTGAAATACTTACAGGTAAAACAATACTAGAGGCACTAAACACAGACTTAGTATGTGATGCTATAAATACAGCTATGAGAGAATTATTCTTACAAATAGTATATGGAAGAAGCCAATCTGCATTCTCAGAGGGTGGTCTTACAATAGGTGCAGGTCTTGAAGACTTAGGAAAAGGTCACAGATCTCAAATAGGAACAATATACTCAACATCATTAAAAGGACCAAGATATCTAGAAGTTACAGAAGGATATATAACAAGCCAAGCATTAGATAAAGATGATCAAATAATAGGATACAAAGCATTAAACTTTGGAAAAATGATGGACTTTATCAAAGGCGGAATGGATCCTAAAGAGGCTATAGAGAAAGCTACAGGAACATATGGAAGATATGCTGATGCAGTAAAATATATAGATCCAAGACAAGAATAATTATGAGGTATGAAAGGAGCAAATAATATGGCAGTAACATTTGAAGGTTATGAAAGAAGAATAGATCAGATTATGCCCGTATTAAATAAATATGGAATAAAAGATTTAGAAGAAGCAAGAAAAATTTGTCAAGACAAAGGATTTGATCCAGTTGAAATGGTTAAATCAATTCAACCAATATGTTTTGATAATGCTTGTTGGGCTTACACAGTAGGTGCAGCAATAGCTATAAAGAAAGGTTGTACAAAAGCAGCAGATGCAGCTAAAGCAATCGGAGAAGGATTACAATCATTCTGTGTACCAGGTTCAGTTGCAGATGATAGAAAAGTTGGATTAGGACATGGAAACTTAGCTTCAATGCTTTTATCAGAAGAAACAAAATGCTTTGCATTCTTAGCAGGACATGAAAGCTTTGCAGCAGCAGAAGGTGCAATAGGTATTGCAAAATCAGCTAACAAAGTTAGAAAAGAACCATTAAAAGTTATATTAAACGGTTTAGGAAAAGATGCAGCACAAATAATATCAAGATTTAATGGATTTACATATGTAAAAACAGACTTTGATTATTATACAGGAAAATTAACAATAGTAGAAGAAATTCCTTATTCAGACGGAGAAAGAGCAAAAGTAAGATGCTATGGAGCTGATGATGTTCGTGAAGGTGTTGCAATAATGCATTATGAAGACGTAGACGTATCTATAACAGGAAACTCTACAAACCCAACAAGATTCCAACATCCAGTTGCTGGAACATACAAAAAAGAATGCTATGAAAAAGGAAAGAAATATTTCTCAGTTGCATCAGGTGGTGGAACAGGAAGAACATTACACCCAGATAACATGGCTGCAGGACCAGCTTCTTATGGTATGACAGATACAATGGGAAGAATGCATTCAGATGCTCAATTTGCAGGTTCTTCATCAGTACCAGCTCACGTTGATATGATGGGATTAATTGGAATGGGTAACAACCCAATGGTTGGTGCTACAGTTTCAATAGCAGTTGCAGTAGAAGAGGCTATGAAATAGCATATTACAGAGTTTTTTAATATATAGATAAAATGGTGGAAATAGCAAAAGAATTGCCCACTGCCCACCATTTGTACACAAAAAATTGTCCGCTAATTTAGTGGATAATTTTTTTATGCAATAAACGAAAAAATGTTCGTGAAACCTATTGACAAATTCTAAAAAGCGATGTAGAATATACACGAAATACGAACACGTGTTTATATAATGAATTGATAGGAGGATAAAAAGATGAATATTCTAAAGCAAAAAAATAATAAGATAATTGATTTGACTAAACCAGTAGAAATAAAGACATATTTAACGGTTAGTGTTTTAGGAAGAAGTTTAAATTTGAATATCAATTTTAAAAATATAAATGTTCCAGAATTAGATATGAACGATAAAGAGGTAAATTTATTTTTACCAGTAAGATATAAAAAAATAGGAACAGTTGAAATTGTGAGCGAAGCTATAAAGAAGATGTATTCTGAGATTGCTGAAATAGAAATTGCAAATAGTATGGAGAAAATAAGAGTAATGCTAGGCTTTGCACCAGAAGATTATTCTATAAAAAGAATGCCAGATACATTTATAAAAAATTCCAGAAATAAAACTATAATAATAAATCCAGACATTACAAAATACAATAGAAAAATAATTGAAACGAGTTTGATTCAAGCTTTTTGCAAAACAAGATATAAGGAAAATTCAAAAGAATATAAGACTTTATTAAAAAATGCAATAGAAAAATATGAAAATTATGAGTATAGAATAATTAAAGTGTCATAACTGTGTTGATAATCATTATGAAAATTTGAAATATAAAAATATTTCTGCTACATAATAAGGCAGGATATTAAATCCTGCCTTATGTATTCTATCTCTTTCAAAATAAAATATATAAAACGAACTTAAAATCCTGTCTAATAATAATAGCTAATAATTAATCGTAAATAATTAATCACTAAAAATTAATTATAATCTAACTAATTAAAAACTAAAACTATTTCATTTGGCTTTCAGCTTGTTGTATTAACTTCTTAACCATGTTTCCACCAATTCTACCAGCGTCTCTTGCAGATATATCACCGTTGTATCCATCTTTTAGATTTACTCCAACTTCGCTAGCAACTTCGTATTTGAATTTGTTTAATGCATCAGCAGCTTCTGGAACTACTTTGTAATTGCTATTGCTTGATGAATGTGCCATATTTTTCACCTCCTAGTGAGTATTTAAAAAGCTTATGTGCTCTTTACAGTATATATAATGCCTCAAATTTTCAAAAATAAACTGGAAATTTTATGAAAGAAAAAATAAAAAAATGTTTAAAAAGATAAAAACTATGTTATAATATTGCTGTTAAACTAAAGTAAGGAGAAAATTATATGTATAAATTAGTAGCTATAGATTTGGATGGAACTTTATTAAATTCGTATGGAGAAGTATCAGAGAAAAATAAAGAAGCAATACAAAAAGCAAAAAATAAAGGTACTGAAATAGTAATTGCATCTGGACGACCAATTTCATCTGCAAGAAGTTATGCATATGAGATTGGAGCAGATAATTATATAATTTGTGGAAATGGTTCTGTATTATATGATATGAAAAATGATCAAATAATATACGATAAATTTATAGAAAGGCAAAAGGCTCTGCAAATAATCAAAATTTGCGAAGAAAATAGTATATTCTTTAATATATATACAGAAAAACTGACTATTTCAAAATCATTAAATTATAATGTTTTATTTTATAATAATGAGAACAGAAATGTTACAGAAGATAAGAAAACAAATATAAAAATAATAGATAATATATACAAATATGTTGAAGAAAATCCAGATTTACAAGTTTTAAAAATTACTGTTTGTGATGAAAATAAAATAATTTTTGATAGTATAATTAGAAAATTGAGAGAAGTGAAAAATGTAGATGTTCTTGACGTACAACATATGGCTAGAAAGTATATTAAACTTGGAACAGAAGAGAAGAAAGTAGAATATTATTATACAGAAATAACCAGTAAAGATGTTGATAAATGGGGAGCTATTGAAAAGTTAGCGGATAGATTGCAAATAAATAGAAATGAAATAATGGCAATTGGCGATAATATGAATGATAAAAGAATGGTTGAAAATGCTGGGCTTGGAGTTATGATGGAAAACTGCGCACCATATATGAAAGAATTTGCAGATGTAATTGTTAAAGATAATAACAATGATGGTGTTGCTGAGGCAATAGAAAAATATGTATTAGGTGAAGAATAAAAGCAAATAAAATGCACAAAATAATTAAAAGAGGTGCATTTTATGATTGAAGATAAAAATACTGAAAATAGAAAATTACAAAATTTACAAAAACAAAATACTGGTATTGTAAAAATAGAAAATTTATATGATAACAAGAAAATTTCAGAAGAACCTGATAATTTTCACTTGGAAGAATTGCTAGGAGGAGAGGAAACAACAAAATATGGAGAATTTGTTTCTTCATATTTTGCTTGGATTGGACTTAATAGGCAAAAAAATAGAGCAAATGAGCTAAATGATATGACGAGAAAAGAATAAGTATACATCTAATAAAAGATATTAAATTTATAAATATTGAGGTTAACAGATTAATTGAACAAAAGAAAAAAATTACAAAAAGATATTGACATAAAAAATAAAGGTGCTATAATAAGTATGTAGGTCAAAGAAAGTCAAAGTCAAAAACAAACAATTAATTAATGACCGAAAACAAAATTTAATATGACAAAATAATAGTAATGTAAATAGAAAAGAGGCGGTAAAAGGTGAGAATATCAGACATGATAGAAGACTTCATAAAAGATTTATTTGATGATGAAGACAGTATTGAAATACAAAGAAATGATCTAGCAGAAAAATTTAACTGTGTGCCATCTCAAATAAATTACGTAATATCTACAAGATTTAAACCAACACAAGGCTATTATGTTGAAAGCAGACGTGGCGGTGGAGGACATATTACAATTACTAAAGTAAATATTACAAAAAGCAATTACTTAATGCATATAATATCAAGTATGGGAGATTCTGTTACAGCTCAAGAAGTTAGCATATTTATTAGTAATTTTTTATCATATGATATGGTTACTAAAAATGAGGCAAAACTTCTAAAAGTTGCAACTAGCGACAATGTTCTCACTGTAGATCCAAAAGAAAAAGATAAATTAAGAGCTAACATATTTAAAAATATGTTATTAAATCTGGTAGAAGATTAAAAAACACAGATGAGTTGAAATAAAAAGACGACTAAAAATAAAATCTATTATAGGAGGATGATTATTATGGTATGTCAAAATTGTGGAAAAAATGAGGCTAATGTTAAATATACACAAATTGTTAATGGTGTAAAAAAAGAGATGATATTGTGCGAAGAATGTGCTGAAAAGATGGGAATATCAAATTTTAAGGTTAATATGCCAATTCATTTTTCAAACTTCTTCGATGATCTATTTGATGATGAACAATTATTGCCAAGTTTTATGAAGGAAAACAGCAATACGTGCACAAATTGTGGAGAAGAGTATGATAATTTCATAAAAACAGGATTGTTAGGATGCGCAGATTGTTACGATATGTTTGAAGATAAGATTGACCAAGTATTAAAAAATATGCAAGGAAGCATAAAACATGTTGGAAGAAAACCTTTAAACATTGAAGAGAAAATGAAGAATACTGGCGAAAATAAAGTTCATACAAATTCTAAAGCTGAAAATGATAAAAAGATAAGTCAAGACGATGAGTTAGAGTCTTTGAAGAGAGAATTAAATGCTGCAATACAAGAAGAAAGATATGAAGATGCAGCTAAAATAAGAGATAAGATTAAGAATATCGAAAAAAAGTAGGTTAAAAAGAAAAACGAACTAATTAAAATATTATTCGTTTTTCTTCTGAAATTTTATTTAAGTGAGGAAGGGAAGTAGTAAAATGTCTAATTGGTATTTACAAAATGGAAAAGATTCTGATGTGGTAATTAGTACAAGAGTAAGGCTTGCACGTAATATTAAAGATTTTAATTTTGAGAGCAGATGTTCAAAAGATGATAAAAAACATATACTAGAAAAAATAGAAAGTATTCTTCCAAGTCTTGGATATGACTTAAAATTGTTAAGATTAAAAGATATGGATAATTTAACAAAACAATCGTTAGTCGAAAAACATATTATCAGTCCAGAGTTTGCAAGTAGCAAAGATGAGGATGGTGCAATTCTTATAAATGATGAAGAAAATATTTGCATAATGATAAATGAAGAAGACCATTTAAGGATGCAACTTTTCGGAGAAGGAATTGCAATAGAAGAGTTGATGAATCTTGCTATAGAAATTGACCAGAAACTAGAAAAATTAGTAGATTATGCTTTTAGTGAGAAATATGGATATTTAACAGCATGTCCTACTAATGTTGGTACAGGTCTTAGAGTTTCTGTAATGGTTCATTTACCAGGACTTGCAGAGACTGGAAACTTAAATAAAATACTTCATATTGTAAATAATTTTGGAATGAGCGTAAGGGGAGTTTATGGAGAAGGAAGCCAAAGCATGGGAAACATGTATCAGATTTCTAACAATCAGACTTTAGGACTTACAGAACAAGAAATTGTAAAAAATATGAAGCTTATAACTGATAAGATTATTGAACAAGAAAGAGTAGCAAGAAAATATTTGGGAAAGAATCAAATTGGACTTGCTGATAAGGTATACAGAGCTTTCGGTATATTGGAAAATGCCAGAATTTTATCGAGCAATGAATGTATAGATTTGTTATCAGATGTAAAACTTGGTACAGATATGGGGATAATAAGTGAATTAGATGATACAAAAATCAAAAAATTATTCTTATATACGAAACCTGCAAATCTACAAAAGTACTATGGAAAAATGATGGATTCTAACGAAAGAGACTTGAAGAGGACAGATATTATTAGACAAATTGTAACAGAATAAATATTTTTAAAAGAAAGAAGGGATAAGTATGGAATATAAATTTACGAATAGTGCTGAAAATGCTCTAGAAATTGCTAATGATTTGGCAGCAAAATTAGGACATAGTTATATAGGCACCGAGCATATTTTATATGGTTTGGTAGAAGAAGGAACTGGTGTTGCAAGCAAAGTTCTTGCAAACCAAGGCGTTACTGCAGAAGCTATTCTCAAAGAGATTGAAGAGCTTATTGGTGTTAGCGAAAATGCTCCAATTATAAATGTTGATAGCATTGGACTTACTCCTAGAAGTAAAAGAATAATTGAGAATTCTTTTATTGAGGCTCGTAGATTTAACAGTGAGTATATTGGAACTGAACATATTCTTTGTGGAATTATGCGCGAGGGAGATAGCGTAGCTGTTAGAATTATGATGGATTTAAATGTAAATCCTAAAAAATTATACAATGAAATTGTGAAATTGATTAATGAAACAAAAGGACAAGAGGCTGAGAGTAAGAGGACAAGCAATGGCGGAAGTTATAATTCTACTCCAACTTTGAACCAATATGGTAGTGATTTAACTAAAAAGGCAAGGGAAGGAAAGCTTGATCCAGTTATAGGAAGAAGAACTGAGATTGATAGAGTTATTCAAATTTTATCAAGAAGAAGCAAAAATAATCCTTGTTTGATAGGTGAACCAGGTGTTGGTAAAACCGCCATAGCTGAAGGATTAGCAGAAAAAATAGTTGAAGGTGATGTGCCAGAAACTTTAAAAAATAAGAGAGTTGTAAGCATTGATATATCTGGAATGATAGCTGGTGCAAAATATAGAGGAGACTTTGAGGAAAGAATAAAGAAATCTCTTGATGAGGTAAAAAAAGCCGGAGATGTAATTCTATTTATAGATGAAATTCATACGATTGTTGGCGCTGGCTCTGCAGAAGGTGCTGTTGATGCAGCAAATATTTTAAAGCCACTTCTTGCAAGAGGAGAAATTCAAGTTGTTGGAGCAACTACAACAAACGAATACAGAAAATACATTGAGAAAGATGCAGCTCTTGAAAGAAGGTTTAGCCCAGTAATGGTAAACGAGCCATCTGAAGAAGATGCAATCAAAATATTGGAAGGGTTAAGAGATAAATATGAGGCTCATCATAATGTAAAAATTACTGATGAGGCAATAAAATCAGCTGTTGAACTTTCTACAAGATATGTTAATGATAGATATTTACCAGATAAGGCGATAGATTTAATTGATGAGGCTGCGTCAAAAGTTAAGATGCAGACATATACAAAACCTGACTCGATAAGAAACTTAGAAGATGAAATCGAAAAGGTTCGTAAAGAGAAGGAAGAAGCTATTGCAACTCAGAATTTCGAGAAAGCAGCAAAGCTAAGAGATGAAGAAAAAAATAAGAGACAGGAATTAGAAGATGCTCAAAATAAATGGAAAGAGGGTAATACTAAAAAAGTAATGACTCTAAAACAAGAAGATATTGCAGGGGTAATATCAACTTGGACAGGTATTCCTGTAAGCAAAATATCTGAAACTGAAAATGAAAAATTAAGACACCTAGAAGACAACTTGCATAAAAGAGTTGTCGGACAAGATGAAGCTGTTTCGGCTGTTGCAAAGGCTATAAGAAGAGGAAGAGTTGGATTAAAAGATCCAAACAGACCAATAGGTTCATTCTTATTCTTAGGACCAACTGGTGTTGGTAAAACAGAGCTTGCAAAAGCCTTGGCAGAAGCATTGTTTGGCAACGAAAATAGCATGATAAGAGTTGATATGTCTGAATTTATGGAGCCACACTCTGTTGCTAAATTAATAGGTGCTCCTCCAGGATATGTTGGATATGACGAAGGCGGACAATTAACAGAAAAAATAAGAAGAAGACCATATTCTGTAATCCTATTTGATGAGGTTGAAAAGGCCCACCCAGATGTAATGAATATGTTATTACAAATTCTTGAGGACGGAAGATTAACAGATGCTCAAGGCAGAACCGTAAACTTTAAAAATACTGTAATAATAATGACATCAAATGTTGGAGCTAAATTAATAACAGACAAAAATAAACTAGGATTTGCTGGTGGAAATGCCGAAGAAAACAAGAATCAAGAATATGAGACTATAAAGAAAGAAGTAATGGGAGAATTGAAAAAACAATTCAGACCAGAACTTATAAACCGTATTGACGACATAATAGTATTCCACAAGCTAGAAGACGAAGACATAAAGAAAATAATTGATATAATGTTAGTACAAGTTCAAAACAGATTAAGCGCACAAAATATAAAAATAGACATAGACCAATCTGTAAAAGACTTAATTGCTAAGAAAGGCGTAGACACAAATTATGGTGCAAGACCACTAAGACGTGCTATACAAAATATGCTAGAAGATAAAATTGCAGAAGCAATACTAGATGGCGTGATAAAACCAAAGAAAAAAGCAAAAGCAGTTGTAAAAGACGAAAAAATTGTAATTGAATAAAAATAAATAAGGGAAACAGAACACAATCTGCTTCCCTTATTATTTGTAAGATGATTTAGGCTACAATTTTCATATAAGTATATGAATAAGAATTCTGTGAAAATTAGCGTTGAAACGTTTGTGATTTTGTGATAGGATATTTTTAATAAAATCTCGCCCCCAAAGGGGCGGCCATAATGGGCGAAGGATAAGGTGATAATGATGAATGAAAATATTAATTTAAATGCTTTAAAGCAAGGCTCTGCTATTCCAGAAAATTCTAAATGGAAGCAAATGATTGCAAGAAAAAAGCCGTTGTATACGGCTAATACAGAGATAAGGTCTGAGTTTGAAAGAGATTATACTAGAATAATTTATTCTAATGCGTTTAAAAGAATGAAACATAAAACGCAAGTGTTCTTTTCACCAACAAATGACCATATTTGTACTAGAATAGAGCATGTAAACTATGTTGAATCTATTAGTTATGGTTTAGCAAAAGCGCTTGGGTTAAATATAGAGCTTACTAAAACCATTGCTATTGCTCACGACTTGGGGCATAGCCCGTTTGGACATGCTGGGGAGAGGGTACTAAATAAAATTTTACTAGATGAAACTGGGAAAACCTTTTGGCATGAAAGAAATGGTTTACTTTATGTTGATAATATAGAGCTTTTGGATAATAGAGAAGGATATAAAGAAAATTTGAATTTAACATATGCAGTAAGAGATGGCATAATTTCGCATTGTGGCGAAATTGATGAAAACAGCATAAAGCCTAGAGAAGAAGCAATAAATCTAGAAAATTATACAAAGCCTAACGAATATGCTCCATTTACTTGGGAAGGCTGTGTTGTAAAAATTTCTGATAAAATTTCATATCTTGGCAGAGATATAGAAGATGCACTTAGATTTAAAATACTTACAGAAGCAGATATTCAAGAGTTACAACATAGATTAGATGTTGCAAATACTGGGTATGATATATTAAACACAACAAATATAGTAAATTATTTAATGTCAGATTTATTGAAAAATACTACATTAGAAAAAGGATTAACTTTTTCTCAAGAAGGCTTAAATTTTATAAATGAATTAAAAGCATTTAATTATGAAAAAATATATTCAAATGATAAAAATAGATTGGCAGACCAATATTTTAATTTAGTGTTAAATACAATTTATGAAGTGTTAAAATCTGCTAAAAATCAGATTTTACAAGAAAACATAAATAGTCTATATGCAGAAGTAATAAAAGAATTTGCTTGTTGGCTTAAAAATTATTGCACAAATGAAGAAATTGCAGAAAATCAAAAGCTAAAAAACAACAAAATATATAATATAAATAAGCCAGAAGATTATGCTACTGCTGTGGTGGAGTACATAGCTGGAATGACTGATAATAAGGCAATTGATACATACAACAAAATTATAAGCTTTTAGCAAAAATTTATTAAAATTCTAATAAATAATTATTAAAATAAATACTAATGACAGTTTTAAAAACTTTATAATTGCAAAAAAATAAAATTATAATACTGAGATTGGAGAAAAAATATGGTTGCATTAGTTACAGGAGCATCTTCAGGAATAGGAAGAGATATTGCAATAGAACTTGCAAAAAGAAAATATGATATTATTGCAATTGCAAGAAATGAGGAAGCATTAATAAAACTAAAAGAAGAAGTAGAAAAAACTTATAATGTAAATGTTGAGGTAAGAGCCATGGACCTAACCGATAGAGAAGGTTGCATTAAATTACACGAAGATGTAAAAGCAAAATATGGAGCAATAGATGTGTTGATAAATGATGCGGGTTTTGGAACATGTGGAGAGTTTACTAAAACAGATTTAAATAAAGAAATTGGAATGATAGACACAAACATAGTTGCACTTCATATTTTAACAAAGTTATTTTTACAAGACATGGTAGAAGTAAACAGAGGGCATATAATGAATGTTGCATCAATAGCAGGCTTTATGCCTGGGCCATTAATGGCAACTTATTACTCTACAAAAGCATATGTAGTAAGGCTAACACAAAGCATTAGGCAAGAATTATTTATGCAACATTCAAAAGTTAGAATAAGTGCTCTATGCCCAGGGCCAGTAAATACAAACTTTAATAAGGTGGCAGATGTAAAATTCAATTTAGCAGAAGCTAACAGCAAACAAGTGGCAAAATATGCAGTAAGAAAAATGTTTGCAAATAAAATACTTATATTTCCAAGCTTTACAATGTGGCTAGGTAGGTTGTTGTTTAAAATAATGCCAGACCAGCTATCAGCATTTTTCTGTTACTTTGCACAGAAAAGAAAAATAAGCTAAAGAAAAATAAAGAGAAGAAGATTAGAAAACAGGTAGGAATAGAAAATAGAATATACTAAAGTTATTAGAAAAATAATAACTTTGGTATATTATTTTTGTTAAAACTGAATAAAAAAAGAAAAGGGAAGAATAATTACAAATATGTTACAAATGAAAGAAATAGTTGAAATACACACAAAAAATCATGTATAATAAAAGTACATAATTTGTTATGTATCAAAATAAAAAATTTAATAATCACTATCTAAAAAATAGAAAAAAATTAAGAAAACAAAAATAGATTTTAAGGTAGTAGAGTTAAATTAAAAAAAGAAAGAAGAAAAGCCCCAAAACAAGAAAAGGGCAAATCAAATGAAAGAAAGAGAGGAAAGAAAATGAAAAGCACACTGAAGAAAACAGAAAACGGAATAACACTAGTGGCACTAGTCGTTACAATAGTTGTTTTGCTAATACTTGCGGGAGTAAGTATAAACTTAGTGCTAGGAAACAATGGAATAATAGCAAAAGCAAAAGATGCAGAAACAAAATCTGCAGAAGCAAGCCAAAACGATTTAAAAGGAATGAATGCATTAACAGAAGAAATGAATAATGCATTGGGAGAAAAACCAAAAGTAGACTTATCAAAATATAAAATAGGAGATTACGTAAATTACACATATGATACAGCCGAGAATTATGTATTAACATCAGCAACATGTGGGTCAAGTAGCAACCCAACAGATGGAATACCCCAAACAACAGGATTAAAGTGGAGAATATTAAACATAGATGAATCAAACGGAACAGTAGACTTAATAAGTGAAAATCCAACAGGAACAGA